>ERZ836441.3211-NODE-3211-length-11391-cov-35.401464_pt1 | contig 11391 bp, 14 predicted proteins | sample MGYA00519686_ERZ836441 | MGnify/ENA primary metagenome ERZ836441 (study PRJEB31850, sample SAMEA3708800) | human gut metagenome | biome: human gut; feature: human-associated habitat; material: faeces | place: China | collected 2014 ... | reverse complement strand
ACTACGAGCGTATGCAGGCTGCCGGCTGGCTGTACTGCATCCTGCCCGGTCTGGAAAAGATCCACAGCGATAACAAGGAAGATCTGAAGCTCTCCATGGAGCATAACCTTGAGTTCTTCAATACTCACCCCTTCCTCGTTACCTTCGTTATGGGCATCATCCTCTCTCTGGAACAGCAGAAGGCTGACATCGAAACCATTCGTGCCGTGCGTGTTGCCGCTATGGGTCCTCTGGGCGGTATCGGCGACGCAATCTTCTGGTTCACTCTGGTTCCTATCACCGCAGGTATTACATCGAACATGGCAATAAACGGATCGCTTGCTGGTCCTATCATGTTCCTGCTGATCTTCAACATCGTTCAGTTTGCTTGCCGCTTCTTCCTGATGTACTGGTCTTATAATCTGGGTACTAAGGCTATCGACATCCTGACTGCAAACGCTAAGGAGTTCACTCGTGCCGCTTCCATGCTGGGCGTGTTCATCGTTGGTGCTCTGACCTCCAACTACGGCGGCACCACCGTTGCTACCGTTATCGAGAACGGCGACAGCCCCATCGTTATCCAGAGCATTCTGGATGGCGTTCTGCCCAAGCTGATTCCTCTGGCTCTGACCCTCGGCCTGTTCTTCCTGATGAAGAAGAAGAACTGGAAGCCCGTTACCTGCATCGCTCTGCTGCTGGTGATCGGTCTGGTCGGCGCATTCTTTGGTATCTTCGCTTAATTCAAAGCTGGAGCTACAATGCACGCTGTACTTCTTGATTTTAATGGGACGATGTTCTTTGATACCCGCTTTCACATGGAGGCGTGGTCAGAGATCTATCATGAATTGCATCCTGAAGATCCGAATCCCCTTGACCCTAAGTTGATTTGCGGACCGTGTAATGAGTCGATCATTCAGAACATGGCACCGTGGCTCAATGCCGATGAGCGAAAGCAATGTTCGGAACGGAAAGAGGAATTGTATCGCAGGATGTGCAGGAGAAATCCTGACAGTTTACACCTCGTAGCAGGTGCTGAGAAGTTGATGCAAGGCTTGCATGAGCGCGGCATCCCCTTTATTCTGGCAAGTGCTTCTATCAAGGCAAATGTTGACTTTTACTTCGACAGCTTCCCCATCGGGAAATGGTTGAAGAAGGAAGATGTTGTCTACGATGATGGAACCTATGCTGATAAAGGCGAAATGCACTTAGAAGCTGCCAGACGACTGAACGTTCCGTTCGCGGAATGTATGGTCATCGAGGATAGTGTTGCTGCCATCACTCTGGCAAAACGAAATGGCGCAGGTCAGATCGTTGCCATCGGTGAAAAAGCAGACGGGTCGGATCTGATCCGGCTTGGTGCAGAGCATTACATCCACGACTTTACAGAATTTGATTACGCATGGTTGGAAAACTGAAATTCGTCCAGTGAGTTTCCATTTCCACAGTTGATAAAAGACGGCTTCGGTTATACGGAGCCGTCTTTTTTCGTTAAAAAACAGGTGAGGACAGTTTTATGGAGCGCTTGGCAAACTACCAGCAGATGGTCGATCCCACGATGGTATGGGGGTTGATCAAAAGTAACGATGCGGTCAGAATGGATGTATCGTTCACTTGGAAAAAGGAAGAATGGCTGATCCCTGCAGTCTTTCCGATTCCGGGCGGATTGGCAGTAGATGTGGCTCGTAAGCTGCCATATTATCACCTGAAGAACCGCCTGACGATTTATGAAAAGCGCAAGAATGCCGGGTTTCATTCGCCGCTGGAACGGCTGATGCTGGACCGGTACGACCCCTTTCATTTTCATCCTAGGGGGCATCTTTTGACGGAGAACGACTGTATTGATGAATGGCGTTCGGAACGGTTCATCTGGAATCCGCTCCGAATGTCTCCCATTGCCTCAAAGGAACATTATCCGGCAAGAAGGCTGGTGGAACATTACGGACTCGATCTGAATACCGGGTGGGTCATCTTCCGGCTGTATTTCAAAAGTGAGCTTTTGTCCGTTCACGATCGGGAACTGACGCTGATGCTGGAAGCACCGGATGAACCTGTGCCGGGGCCGATCTTGAAAATTGAAGAAGCTGGGCAATATATCGTGTTTCAGAACCCGATCACCAAAAAGGCGGAAACGATCACGGTCACTGTGCTGGAAAATGGAGTGATCGAGCACCCTTTCAAAAAACAGGGGCCTGTCAAATATCCCGCCAATTATGTGATCCTTCATTATCGCTTTCACCCAGAGAAAAAGGCTCAACAGTATTGCCTTATGGATACACAGTTGACAGATGAGCCGATTCAACTGGAACCTTGCGAAGATCGGACACAAAAGCTGCTTGAAGATGCAAGACCGCACGACCCTCGATTTTCAAAGGTGACGTTGCAGGACTATATGGCAGAAAATAAAGGCCATGCGGCATATTCTTCCCTTACACATTATCCAAGAATCTCAACAGAATGGCAATTTGTGGCGGTTCGCAAGGAAAGAAAGAATATCCGTGTAAAGTTGAAAAGGGACTAGACAGAACAGAGATATTGTGTTAGGGTAAACAAAGAGCATTCGACATTGATTGCAGATGAGGACGCGCTGCGCCTTATCAGATAGTAAAAGGAGCGTTTTTATGAATTCAACAACATTGCTTGTCATCCTTGCTGTTGTGGTCGTGTGTGCCGTTGTTTTTGTTTACTCCCGCTCCGGGAAAAACAAAACGGCTGAGAAAAAAGTAGACCCTGCCGAAGCAAACAAATACGCACTGGTTGCACAGGACATTCTGAAAGGCATCGGCGGCAAAGACAACGTAGTATCTGCCAGCTACTGCACTACCCGCCTGCGCTTTGTGGTCAAGAACTACAATCAGGTCAATGAGCAGGCTGTAAAAGCGTCGGGCGCAACTGGCATCATCCGTCCGGGTAAAAACGCTTGTCAGGTCATTGTCGGCACGAATGTCAAATCCGTTTATGATGAACTGGACAAGCTGCTGAAGTAAAGGAAAGGGCTGTTGCACAAGGATAAAACCGGTGCAACGGCCTCTTTTTCATTCGTGTCGCAATTTTTTCAGCGTTTCAAACGTATCTAAATTAAAGTGGCATATCATCTGCCTTTTCACACATCCTTGCCGTTTTCAGACAGGAGGTTGCCTTTATGAAAGTATCAGCCGACTATCGTATGCTCGCTCTCGATGCCCTGCGCGGAAAATGGAAAACTGCTGTTTTGACAGGGATTGCCGCCAGTGCGCTCGGTGCTACCATTGTGAGCAGTTCCAACAGTATCGTTTCCGATTCCAATCAGGCAAAGGACATCCATTTTGAACTGTTTGCCCAGCCCAACGGCGGTCAGCTGCTTGCTGTTTTGCTTGTCGGCATTGGTCTGTGGGCGATCCTTCAACTGATCCTAGGCGGTGCAGTTCGACTGGGATATGCTCGTTTTAACCTGAATCTTGTAGATGGAAAGGATGCGGCCTTCTCGAATTTGTTCTCTCAGAAAGACCGTCTGTGGGATGGCTTCTGTATGAAATTCCTGCAGGGGCTGTACATCGTCCTCTGGTCGCTGCTGTTGGTGATTCCGGGAATCGTGAAAACATACAGCTATGCGATGACACCTTACATCATGGCAGAGCATCCTTCGTTGACTGCAAATGAAGCAATCACAGAATCCCGGCGGATCATGGACGGCAACAAATGGCGGCTGTTCTGTCTGGATCTCAGCTTCATTGGCTGGGAGCTGCTCTGTTCGTTGCCACTGTGTGCTGGGTATTTTCTGATTCTCAGGTATTTCACCGGTTCAGAGGCTATGGCGATTTCTATGATTCTTCTGCTGACCATTCCATTGAGCATTGGCTTCTTTTTCGTGCGCCCCTATGAGGAAGCTGCATGGGCCACTTTCTACCGCGATATTACCGCAGCACCTACCGTACCGGATGAAGCATCTTGATTTTTATACTATTTCTCAGGTGTGACTGGATTTTCGAGGTAATCTGCGTATGGAGAAGAAACCTGACCGTTCCGAAATAATTACAATGACCCTCTTGTTTGCTTTAACGCTGGTGCTTACGGTATTAAAAGTGACGAGAACGTTTTCACTGCCTTGGTTGTGGGTGCTGGGTCCGCTTTGGATTGGCACACGTCGGTACCGTGATTAGGGCTGCTTGCGCTGGGAGATTTCTCCCAGCGTTTTTTCATTCCTCTGAGATGCCGAGATATTGGTCGATCTCCATGATGCCCTCCCCGCTGATTTCTACCAGATCTTCAAAGGGCACCACGGTGTCGCCCACCTGCAAGGTGCGGAACACCGGGTCGATGCGGTCTGCTTTTCCGGTCAGTGTGATGTAGTTGCCCACTGCTGGAATCTCCGGGTGGGCGGTATCCTCTTTGAAGTACCGCACCGTGATGGTCATGCCCTTGGTGACCTGCATCAGCCGATCGGACAGAGCCGACATTTCTTCCTCGGTCAGAATGCGCTTGGGCACACGCTCGGTGCGCTGCTTTTCTGCGGCAAGTTGCTCATCATAACCACGCAAGGCTGCAAAGGGAGAGAAAATCTTTGCCCGGTTCTGCAAGGTCATGCGGGGATGCTTGCGAAGGGATTCTTCGGTCTGGGGGCGCTCCATCTCTATGATGTCCCCATACTTTTGGGCAGTCTCTTGTCCGATCTTGCTATTTTTGTAGTTTTCCATCCGAACCTCCCGCGCTGTGCCCGCCGATCTGCGCGTTGCGCTGGCGCATGGTGGCACCTTCCTCGTAGCTGCTGGCTTTCAGCACGGCGTTTTTGCCGTACTTGTTCTTGATGCCCAGCATGGCTTGCTGGAGTTTTTTCTCCTTTTCCAGCTTCTTGGTGTCGGTAAAAAAGTCCACCTGATAGATGCCCTCGTCCGGGGTGACCTTGTTGGCGTTGAGGGTGATGCGCCGCACCGTCAGCGCAGGGTTAGTAATGCGCTCAAACAGCTTTGCGCTTTCGTTGATGAGGGTGCTGCCTAGATTAGTAGGAGCATCGAACCGGACGGTGCCGTGTGCCGCTTTGGGGATGATTCTGCCGTAGCGGTCGGTCTGGGTCAGACCACGGTAGCCGCCCTTGTCCACATTCTCCCGGTCGTAGCCTATCTCCAAGGTGATGGATTCCGTCACCAGTTTCTTTTCGGTAAGCCGGAACATCAAGATTTCTGCCATTTCCCGGACGATGAGCTTTGCTTTATCGTTGGGGTAAGGGCAGGTCAGCACCTGCCCTTCACTGATGCTGTTGGTGCTGGGCTTGTAGCTTTTGATCTGCTCCATGCCGCAGGGTTCATAGCCCCATGCGTGGTCGATGAGAATTTCTGCATCCACGCCGAAAATCTCATACAGACGATCTTCTCCATGGATGGAGAACCGTGCCAAGTCCCCCATGGTGTAGATGCCATGAGCTTCCAGCCGCTTGACGGTTCCGGGACCGGTCATCCAGAAATCCGTCAGGGGTCTGTGGTTCCACAGCAGATACCGATAGGACTGCTCATCCAGTTCCGCAATGCGGACACCATCTTTGTCTGCCGGGATGTGCTTTGCCACAATGTCCATGGCCAGCTTTGCAAGGTAGAGGTTGGTACCGATGCCTGCCGTTGCGGTGATGCCGGTGTTGTACAGCACCTCCCGCACCATGGTCATGGCAAGTTCATGGGCGCTCATGTGGTAATAGGGCAGATAGCCCGTCACATCAATAAAAACCTCGTCGATGGAGTAGGGGTAGATATCCGCCGGGGACACATATTTGAGGTAGGTCTTGTAGATCTGGGTGGACACATCCAGATACCGCTGCATCCGGGGCGGCGCAACAATATAGCTCAGACCCAGCGCCGGGTCTGCGTTCAGGGCGTTGGCATCAAAAGAGGTGCTGGCAAAGTGGTATTTTCCATCCTCTCCCCGGACTGCCTTGTGCTGCCGGATGGCAGTTTGCAGTCGCTGAGCGTTGACCTCTTTCACCCGCTGAACGGCTTCAAACAGCCGCGCTCTGCCGGGTATCTTGTAGGCTTTCAGGGAGGGCGACACCGCAAGGCAGATGGTCTTTTCCGTCCGGGAAGCATCTGCTACCACCAGATTGGTAGTCAGCGGATCAAGATGGCGGTCAACGCATTCCACCGAAGCGTAGAAACTCTTGAGGTCGATTGCGAGATAGGTGCGCTTTTTGCCGTCCATCGTCCTGTCCTTTCCGTGTGCTTATCAGACCTCCACAAACCACCGCCCGAAGCGGCTGGGAAACGTTCGGTCCGCACGTTCAAAAAACAAATGCCGCTCTTGTCCTTTAATGATTACAGTATAACAGTCCCCCGGCAGGTCGGCAATGGTAGATGCTGGGCGAAAGTCCCGCACCTGCTCGATGGGATACGTCCGGCCGTCGCCCCATGTGATCTGCCGGGGCTGCATATAGCCGGTTGCGTCAAAATCAGAGTTCACCTTCACATAGACCTTTTCTGTTTTACGGCGGCAGTTCCGATTCATTCCTCACAGCTCCTTTGCAAAAGTCACAACTATTTATCTTATTATAATAAATCTTTACGCTGTTTTCAAGATGATACGGCTATTTCATCTGTGATATAGACAACGAAAAAGAGTGACAGCATTTCAAAATGAAACACTGTCACTCTTTTTCCTGTTTACAGTTCCTGCAAGATCTTCAGCTTTCAACTCGCGGACTGAAAGGACGCATAGCTTACGCAAGCAATGTTTTCGTCTATACAAAAACACTTTTTGCGTTGCAAAATGCTTGTTGGGGAGTGCCCCAAACCCCTTTGTTCTGCATTTTCCAATGCAGGCTGCGCGTCCCGGCGGGACGCTTTTTACCCGGTGATGCTCTCCGGGTCATCGAGGACTTGCATGAGGTGAGAAGCAGCTTCTGCCAGAGAAGCATACTTCATCTGTTCCGGGACAGGCGCATCCAGAAGCGCAATGCCCCACTCCTGCATACGTTCCGCAAGCTCCTGTTGTGCTTGCAGTGCAGCCTCCCGGTGCACCTCCGGGGAAGCGTCCGTGTCCAGCACATAGGCAACAGTAAATGCGTCGTTGCGATCTTCCGTCAACTGCACCATGGAATGGTGGTCAGTCCAGAAGTGGCAGAACCAGAGCTTGCCCCCGGTGTGCTCCATGTCATGGTGCAGTTCTTCTTCATCGCTCCATTGCGGCACTTCGGAAAGGATGCTCTGCAACTGCTCATACGCCTGCTGTTCGGCAGGGGTTACGTTCTTGCATCGGCATTCCCGCTGAATGGTGCGCTGCCAGTACAACGCCAGCTTACCCTGCTTTGCGCGCTCGGTTGCATCCTGAATATCCACTAAAATACTGTACCGTGGTTCTCTCATTTCAGCACCTCCGAATCAATTCTTTAGAATATAACACACTCTATAAGAATGATTATAGCCGAAAGCAATGCAAATGAAAAGCGTACCGGCTAATTCCCAGCCGATACGCTTGCAAGGGTTGCTGATTATTCTTCGTTTGTAAGATACGGGAGATTGGCGATATAGGTGTCCAACAGGTCGAGTGCGGCCTTTTTCTGAATAGGGGTCAAGCCTTCCAGCCGCTTGCAGATCTCGTCATCGGTCACATGGGATGCTGTTCCAACGTAATCACGGAGCAGAACGTCAGCCGGAATATCCAGCGCGTTCAGAATGCTGATGAGCGTAGATAGACTAGGCTCTTTCAGTCCACGCTCAATTGCACCGATAAAATTGGTGGAGAGATTCGCTTTTTCTGCGAGTTGCTCCATTGTCAAGCCCTGATTCTGCCGCTGCTCCCGCAGGCGCTGCCCGAATAATTCTTTCATAGCACGCTCCATTTCAGTAGAGTTGTTTACACTCCATAGAATACCTGTTGTGGTGCGTCCAATACACAATCAATAGACTGTGTTGTTGCCAACAGGATAGCAAAGCACAAAAAATACCGGGAGCCGACCACTCTCGGTCAACTCCCGGCAATCTGTTCTTATCGAGCCTGCTCGTTTTCCTGTGCTGGCTTTTCAACTGCACCGGCTGCACAAACGACGAAGCCCAACGGCTGTGTGAAGATTGGCTTGTATAACAGGATCGCTGCTATCATAACAGGGTAGAAAGGCCCGTAGGTTAAACGCCTACAGGCCTTTTGCTATGCTTATTTAGAGCAACCGGAAATGTTCTGCCAAAAGAAAACGAATGTACACAGGCGGCGTTCTCTCTCCGAGGCTCCAGTTTTGAATCGACCTAAACGGGATGCCCGTTTCTTTTGCAAAGTTAGTTTTAGAAAGACCAACGGCAGCAACCATTTCATTGATGCTCATGTGGGCAACTTCCCAGATTTTAGATAGCCGATCTTTTTCGGCATCAAGATTGGCGCATCCGGGAAGGTCATCTGGAATGCTCATCGTAACGTTAGACAGAAAAACTTCTTTTGCATCAGCCATGGTAGCAAGGTTAAAAAGTTCAGCGGCAGTATACATTGTGTCCTCCTATTTTGTCATCAAACACGGTCTTTTGCAGAAAGCGAAATCTTACGCATAAAGCCATCATCGAAAATCTCGCCGCCCCAGATGGTTCCCAATTTGCCATTCTCGCCGCCGTTATCACCCTCGAATTTGTAAAAAGAGGTCATACCAGTATGATGATCGTTGATGCGGCGGAGTTTTACAATTCCGTCAGGAGCAAGTGCGATCTCCCTTGTGAGCATTCCATTCGCATCCAGCGGGTCATCACATACCCATTCCAGCGCAACGATGAAATCATCGGCGGTGATGCTGGAATGCTCTGCCCAGTTATTGAAAATTCGGCTGTTTCCCGTGAGAACGATATTCTTTTTGACTTCAAAATAGTTTTTCATGTCCAGCCCCCCGTTTGTTGATGTTGCGTCTTTCATTGACCCTATTATATACCCAATGGGTATATTTGTCAAGCGTTTTTTCAATAATAAACCCCGTGAGCATTAAGCCCACGGGGCATCTTACATTATACATCTCTGCCGATCGAATGATACCGTCACACAAAATCGCTCTTTTGTGTGCGCTGGACTTTGTAGGCCATGTGTACGTTTCGCTGAAACACGGACTTCACTTTTGTCAGTTCCGGATTGACCGGGGCACGCTGTTGCTTTTTCTTTGCCACTACGCTTCGCCGTCCTTTAATTCCAATTATACCGACAAAAGAACTTCATGACGAGAATACGGCGATAATCAGTAGTTCACAAAAACGGTCAAGAATTGCTGCCCTATACACAAAAAAGCCGCCGAGAAACCCTCCCAAATGGGAAGATTCCTCGGCAGTATTCGTTTACCGGGTCTGGGTTTTCTCTGTGGTGTCTTTTTCCTCTGCAAAAAATCGTTCTACATTTTTCTGTGCGCGAACCAACTCCTGCATCTCATTCCGTACCTTGCGGTAGTCCGGGTAAGCTGCTTTCTTTTTTGTCAGCAGTTCTGCGAACTCCGCATCCAATTCCTTGACCTTCGGCAGCTTTTGCAGCCCTGCTTCATCAAAGGCCGCTTTTGCCGCCTTGTGCAGGGTGATCTCCTCCCGGTGGGCTTCCAAAAACTTTTTACTGTACCCCGACTTGCGATAGGCATCATAGACCGGGCGGGTCTTGGCATAGTTGATGATGTGGGTTTTCAGCACGGCAATTTCCGTCAGCCTTGCTTCTGCTGCCTTGATGGAATCCCCCATGACATGATAGCGTTCCGTTGCCGCCGCTGCACGTTCCCGTAGTTCCTCGGCACTGCCGATTTTCTGCTCCTGCAAGAACAGCAGCGTCTTAGACATCTCTTTCAGATTGAACTTGGTTGCCCACTTTTTGTAGCCAACGCTTTTGCCCTCTGCCATTTTTCCCTGAATGTCCACCAATAACTGGAACGGCTGTTCTTTGAGCGGCTGCTTCTGATAGGGGTGGTGCTTCGCCTTTCCCTCCAGCACTGCCTTGATCTCGTCCTCACCATAGCCGATGCCCAGTGTGCGGAAACGGATAAATCGTTTCTGCCGTGCGCCCTTCACCGCCGTGTGTTTGCCACGCTTCACCTCATAGCCCTGCTGTTCCAGCCTTTGCAGAAAGTCCTCGTAGTCCTTGGGCTTTTCAGCCAGAATGCTGTCGATCACGCTGCATAGCCGGTCACGGTTGCTCTCTTTCGGTGGGTAGACGATGCGCTTCTGCCGTTCCCGATAAGGCTTGTACTCGATGGTGGAGAGCTGATGTTCCAAACAAATCAGGTCGCTCAACCGCTGCACCGCAAAGGAGGAAAGCCAGAAATTTTTGAATTTCCGGGTTCCGTCCAAGGCAGTGGAATTATAAATAATGTGGTTGTGGATGTGCGCCCGGTCGGTGTGGGTGGCAACGATAAAAGCGTGCTTGCCCTTCAAAAAACGCTCGGCAAACTCGTAGCCGATGCGGTTGGCTTCCTCCGGCGTGACCTCCCCCGGCTTGAAGGACTGCCGCACCTGATAAGCGATCACATCACTTTTCTGGCTGCGCCCGGTGGTCTGCTCGTACAGCCGTTTTGTCAGCAGAAATTCCTCGTCTACGGTCAGAGGGCTGCACTGGTAGCTGCTGACCAACTCGCCCTGTTCGGTCTTGTCCGGGTTCTGGATATAGCTGGTGTGATTGTGCAGACACGCCCCGATGGACTTGCCTTTGTTCTTCCGCATAGGAATCAGCCGTGTTGCTGCCAGTGCCATCACCCCCCTTGCAACAAAAAAGCCGCCCAAAGGCGGCATCAAGATTACTTGGACAATTTTTCGTGATCGGCAGCACCGGCCAGATACATGGCTTCCAGCCGAACACTCTCTAATTCGTTACTGATTGCATCCAATTCCAGATAGCGTCTCCACGCTTCTTCGCTGATAAACACTTTCAACGCATTTTCTGCGGCAATCTTTTTCTGGATCAGCGCATGGTATTCGTCATTGTCTGCAAGCTGACGCTGCGGAATATCTTTCAGATTTTTCCAATAATAGGCGGTCATAGCATCTGTGTCCATCCAATCCCTCACAATCCGGCAACCCAGCCACTAAAACGCTCTGCTGCATCTGCAATCAAAGCGCCCATGAAAATCAACACAAAGCAGCCAAACTCTGCCACCAGCAAGATCAGGAACTGCAGCCACTCCCGGCAGTACAGCGTATATAGGCCGCAGCCGAAAATATACAGCATGGGCAGAGCCAGTACGAACGCCGACAGGTTCAGCGTCCATTTCAGCATCAGCGCAAGGAAAGCAGTAAGCAGCCAAAACGGGAAAACGATCATCTTAAAAACGTACCTCATATCAAGCACCTGCCTTTCAACTTTATTATAAAGGCATCTCCACACCCCTTGCAAGGATGTCACCTCTTATGTACCCCACAGCCCTCCAACTGCGGGGGAAATTTTAGAGTTCTGCCAGCCGGGAAAGGATCTGCCGACCAATCTCAATCAGCTCATCCAACCGCTGCCGCAGGTCCTCCATGT
>ERZ836441.3210-NODE-3210-length-11394-cov-2.544228_pt1 | contig 11394 bp, 10 predicted proteins | sample MGYA00519686_ERZ836441 | MGnify/ENA primary metagenome ERZ836441 (study PRJEB31850, sample SAMEA3708800) | human gut metagenome | biome: human gut; feature: human-associated habitat; material: faeces | place: China | collected 2014 ... | reverse complement strand
AGACGCGGACAAGATCAAAACGACACTGGAAAAAATTGATCACAGTGCGTTTGAGGTGGCCGTCTCGACAATCCTTGAGGCAAAAAATATAGTAAAAGAATTTAATGGCGTTCCGGCTTTGAGTGATGGTAATCTCGTCTGCCGAAGCGGAAAAATTACCGGATTGCTGGGGGCCAATGGTTCGGGTAAAAGTACAATTTCCAAATGTATTACAGGTGTATATCACAAAAATAGTGGTACCATCACATATTTGGGGAAAGATGTAAACTTCAAAAACCCGATGGATGCCAAAAAAGCAGGAATTGCGATGGCATTCCAGAATCTGAGCCTTTTACCGGATCTGACTGTATGGCAGAACATTGTAATGGGATTTGAGAAAAAGAAAGGATTTTTTCTGGATGATTCGAATGCAAAACACACGGCTGCCAAAATTTTGGAAGATTTCGTACCGGGCTTTGATTACAGCAGAAAAGTCTCTGAACTTAGTCCGTCAGAGATGCAGATTGTGGAGGTGGCAAAAGCAATCTCACAGGAACCGAAAATGCTGATTCTTGATGAGCCGACAGCCGCACTGGAACAATCGCAGGTTGAGATTTTATTCAAATACATGAGAATGCTTGCAGACCGCGGAGTCGGTATGGTATTTACCTCTCACAGAATGTGGGAAGTAATGGATATCTGTGACGATATCATCGTTTTCAAAAACGGCGAAGTTGTTGGCAGATTAGATTTTGATAAAGATGAAAAAGACGCAGATGTGATCATTCAGATGATCACCGGAGAAAAGAAAATTGTCTCTGAGAAGCGTACATATAAAGAGATTCCTGATGAAAGGACGATTGATATTGAACATTTGAATTATAAGAATGTTTTAAAAGATATTTCTCTTCATATTAAAAAAGGCGAAGTACTTGGAATCGGAGGACTTTCTGGTCAGGGTCAGGAAGAATTACTTCTTGCAATCTCTGGTGATTACAAGGATATGAAATCCAGGATTAAAGTAAATGGAGAAGAAGTATTACTGAATGCACCACATAAAGCGATTGAGCGTGGAATCCTCTTGATTCCCGGTGATCGTCAAAAAGAAGGTTTGATGATGCAGAACAGTATCTACGAGAACCATATTCTTCCGAAAACTGCATTGAAGAAAGAACCATTCATTCTTCCAAAAAAGAAATACAGGGAAGAGTGTCTGGAATCTAAAAAGATTCTTTCTACCAAGTCGGATGGCATTGAATGTCCGGTATCCAGTCTTTCTGGCGGTAATGCACAGAAAGTTGTTATGGGAAAATGGCTGCAGGTAGAATCTTCGCTGATTGTACTTTCCGATCCGGCAAAAGGTGTTGATGTAGGTGCGAAAAAGGATATGTACGATATTGTACAGAACATTGTGGACGAGAAGCATATTTCTGCATTGCTTTATGCCAGTGATAATGAAGAATTAATTGATAACTGTGATCGTGTGCTGGTAATGCATGAGGGATGTATCGTAGGCGAACTTGTTGGTGATGAGATTACAGATGAGGCATTGGTTGAACTCTCCATGAAGGGTAATCACAAAGAGGAGGAAGCATAAACATGAATACAAAGAAAAAATCTGTTCCTGCTTTCGTTAGAAAACCGGAGTTCGTTACAATAATAATTTTAATAATAATGATCATTGTTGTGGCAGTGTTGCAGGGAAATTTCTTTGCTCCATCTTCACTTCAAAATATGATTATTTCCTGGACACCGATCATTCTTCTTACGCTTGGGCAGGCAGTCGTAATTATTTCCGGTGGTTTGGATATGTCTAGCGGTAATGCAATGGCATTTATGCTTTGTATTCTTGCAGGAATTATGAAATCAGCAACACCAGGAAGCGGAGTAATTGCATTATTGGTATGCTGTCTGGCAATGGTTGGTATCGGTCTGTTAAATGGCGTATCTGTTGCATATTTTAAACTTCCGCCGATTATTGCTACATTTGCTACATCTTACATTTACCTTGGTGCAGCATTGTTTATCATGCCGTCTCCGGGTGGAGGATGTGCAAATTGGATGCGAGTTTTCTACAAATTTAGCTCTGTTGAGAATATGCCATCGGCTTTAAAAGCTTTTGGCGACAAGATCCCGACAGGTGTGTTGATGATTGTTGGTATTATTGTACTCTGGTACATCATCAGCAGAAAAAAACTTGGTCGTTATATCTATGCGGTGGGTTCTGATCGTAATATTGCATATGATAGTGGTGTTAAAACCGTAAAGGTTCAGATTATGGCGTATTTGTTCGATGCATTTTGTTGTATGTTGGCTGCATTGTTCCTGGTAGGACAAAATCAGTCAGGTAGTGCCCGTCTTGGTGATGCATTGACTCTGAAGAGTATCGCATCAGCAATTGTCGGTGGTGTTTCGCTGGCAGGTGGTACAGGCAATGTATGTGTAGCTCTTGGTGGTGCCGGAATCATCAGTTTGGTATCAAAATTAATTTCTTTCTCCGGCATTAACAGTGACTATCAGACACTGGTGAGTGGAATTATTCTTCTGGTGGCAGTATCCAGTTCTGCAATTATCAGACTGGTGAAAACACTTAGAGCAAAGGAGGGCAAAGAGAGTGAATAATACAGTAGCAGCAAATGGATCAAAGTCATTTGTTAAAAAAATTCAAGCCTGATCCTTTGTATCATTCTGATTGTAATTCTGTTTGTTATGGGAAATGCGATTACAGGCGGACAGTTCGCATCCGTAGGATCAACCGTTAAGTTCGCAGCATTGATCGCGATCTTCGGTCTGGGTCAGATGTTGATCATCTGTACAGGTGGTGACATCGATCTGTCCGTTGGTTATACAGCAACATTAGTATCCTGTGTAACAGCAGGTATGATGGATGGATCTAATATGAATATCTGGAAGGCAATTTTGTTTGCTCTGATGGTAGGTGTCGTCGTTGGTCTTGTCAATGGATTCATGACAATTTATGCAAGGATTCCTTCATTGGTAGTGACGCTGGCAATGTCTCAGATTCTTCAGGGTATTGTAGATATTTACTCAGCCGGTGCAAGTATCGGTGGTGAGCCGAGCCCATGTCTGAAATGGCTGGCAGGTCAGCAAACGGGGCCGATTCCAAACATTGGATTTCTGCTGGCTATTATGACAGTAGCCGTAATGTGGCTCCTGTACAAAACAAAGCTATCCAGTTTATATGTGGCAACAGGTGCAAATCCACGAACAGCACATTTGTCAGGTGTAAAGGTTAACTTTATTAGAATGTCGTCCTTTGTTGTTTGCAGTATCATTGCAGCAATGATGGGATTAATTCTTCTTGGCAATTTGGGAATGGCATTCAAAGATATGGCATCTACATATGTAATGCCTAGTATTGCAGCTGTAGTTATAGGTGGTGTATCCATCAAAGGTGGTCAGAGAAATTACATTGGGGTTATTCTTGGAGCGATTGTACTCCAGACACTGACAAATCTATTTGTAGCACTTGGTTATGGCGACAGCGGTAAGTATTTAGGATCCGGAATTATTCTGCTTCTCATGTTAATCGTATATGTTCGTGAGAAGACAAGCAGATAATTTTTCAGATACAATATTTTTTAATCTTAAAGAAAGAGGTGTAAGGTATGGACAACAAAGTAAGAGTTGCGGTAGTTGGATTAGGATTTGGAGGAGAGTTTGTACCGATTTATCAGGCGTATGAAAAAACAGAGTGTGTAGCTGTTTGCCGTAGAAATGAAGAGGAATTAAACAAATTCGCAGATGCACATGGTGTAGAGAAACGTTACACAGACTATGACGAGTTATTAAAAGATCCTGATATTGATGCAGTACATATCAACACAGATTTACTTTCACATTATACTTTCGTAGAGAAAGCGTTAAAAGCAGGCAAGCATGTTGCTTCTACCGTTCCTATGGGAATGACAGTTGAAGAGTGTGAGAACATCTGCAAATTGGAGAAAGAAACTGGTAAAGTATACATGCTGATGGAGACATCCATCTATACAAGAGAGTTCTTATATTTTAAGAGCTTATATGAGAAAGGTGATATCGGACGTTTGCAGTTTCTTCGAGGATCTCATCAGCAGAATATGAGTCTTCCGGGATGGCCATCCTACTGGTATGGTATGCCACCAATGCATTATCCGACTCATGCGATTGCTCCACTTTCTGAAATCCTTCGTAAACCGATTAAAACTGTTCGCTGTATTGGTTCCGGACGTATTCGTGAAGAGTATGTTGGAAAGTACAATTCCCCATTTGCAGCAGAGTCTGTGCAGTTGACATTTGCAGATTCTGATGTGGCAGGTGAGGTTACACGTACATTGTTTGATACAATTCGTCAGTATCGTGAAAGTTTTGATTTCTATGGTTCCAAAGAATCATTTGAGTGGGAGCAGTGTGTAGGTGAAGGTCCGGTTCTCTATACAGGTATTGAAGGTGCAGAACATATTCATGTACCGGATACAGATTATATGCTTCCTGATTCCATTAAAAAGTTCAGTTTGAAGAACCAGATTGAAGATCAGGATCATGTATCCTTTATTCAGGGAGATGGACATGGTGGATCTCATCCGCATATGATCCGTGAGTTCATCGATGCAATCCTCGAGGGCAGACCAGCTCATGTAAATTCTGTTGTGGCAGCAAACTGGAATGTAGCCGGAATCCTAGCTCACGAGTCGGCTATGAGAGGCGGAGAGATTATTGAAATGCCAGACTTCACTCAGTTTTAAGAGTTAAAAAATATATGATTGTTCTGAGTCGGCGTAAACCGACTCGGAATGATCGAATTAAATAAAATCTTATCGGTATAAAAGGAGATCATTATCATGAAAAAATATACAGGAAAAGAATTTTTTGTAAATACAAAACAGTGTGAGACGCAGAAATTTCCTTGGGGAACACTTGCATGGACAATTGAGCCGCGTACAACAGGTACAGACAACATGACGGGCGGTATTGTTACCCTGCTCCCGGGATTAGGACACAGTCAGCATAGCCATGAATGCGATGAGATTTTGTATATGATTGATGGAAAAGATTGTGAACAGTATATCATTCTGGAAGATGGTACAAGAATTTCTGAATTGATGCAGCCAGGCGATTTTGTACGTATTCCGGCGCATCTTGAGCATGGAACCGTAAATGGACCGGATATGACTACACATATGGTAGCTGTATATCAGGTTCCAGGCTCCGAAGCAGCTCTTGGAAAACAGGCAGATGAAATTATTCCACCAGAAGAATAAAAGATTTACCATCCAATCTAGATTTGTTTTCTTCCTCATGTATAGGGATAATATATAATCTCTACAGGCAGACTCAATGACAACGGTAGTTGCTGTTGGGTCTGTTTATTTTGCTTTATATTATAAAATAAGCACAGTCAGCGACCGTGCTTATTTTTACATGAAAAGTATTTTATGTGGTTTCACGTTCTACTAATTTTGTGGAAACATAAACGAGGAGTGTTCCGTCGTTAATGGATTCTGCACCAGAGTAGAACTCTGCGATGCGATTGTGGAGAAGATTAACCGCTGTTTTGCCAATCATTTCTTTGTCTACATCAATGGCAGTAAGAGGAGGTTCCACCATCGAACACAAAGGCATGTTATCAAATCCGATAACTGCGACATCTTCCGGAATCCGATAGCCATGTGCTTTTAGAGCGCGAGTGCATGCCGTTGCAATTACATCATTATCTGCAAGTAAAGCACGGGGCGGCTGATTATTATTGAGCCACTCACTCATATCGTTATATGCTTTCTGGGAAGAAATACCTACATCGATCATAATATAATTCTCATCAAGTGCTGCCTCTTTGCAGGCATTGAAAAATCCTTCCTGACGTCTGCGAAAGTTATCGATTTTGGATTTGGAACGCAGGTAACCAAGATCTGTATACCCTTTTCCTAAAAGGTATTTTGTGGCATTGTAAGAGCCACGGTAATTATCTGTAACAACACAGTCAATGCCAAGAGCTTCGATATAGTTATCGACCAATACCATAGGAAGGTTAAGATCAAACAGTGGGCGCAACTCTTCTAACCGAGAACGTTCAATAGATGTTCCGAGAATGATCAGTCCCGTAACATCTGAAGAAATTGCATTTAATTGTAATGTTGAATCTTCGTCGGCGCGATAATAACTTACAAGAACATTATATCCATATCGTTTCGCATATTTTTCGATTCCTTGCAGTATGTAGGAATAGAAAGTGGTTTCTTGAATGATTTCACGCTGATTGCTTAGAAAAATTACAAAACGGATATTTTGTGGTCCGGCGGTTGTAACCTTTTGCTTTGCATAACCCAGCCTTTCTGCTTCTGCAAGAACAAGTTCTCTTGTACTGTCACTGACACCAGGTTTGCCGTTTAGCGCCAGAGATACAGCAGATGGAGACAGGTTAAGCTTTTCTGCAATTTTTTTTGCTGTAATAGCCATCTTTTTTCTCCATAGATAATTTATTTTGATTTAGATTTAAAACTCAACTATACTAAATTATGACTTTATTATACACTAAAGTTTATGTAAAAGGAAGAAAAAAATATATTTTTATTAAAATTTGTGGGAGTGTAAAGCACGGAGCAATCTGTGTAATCAAGATTTGAGTGTTTTGACACACAAATCCAATATAGAAATTCAGAATATAAAAAACTGCCATACTTATATCAGTACAGCAGTTTTTGTCATTTTCTTAATACTATGTGCTAATAAGGACTTAAGATTAAGCCTCTGCGATAGCACCTGTAGGACATGTACCTGCGCAAGCGCCGCAATCGATGCAAGCGTCAGCGTCGATAACGTACTGAGAATCTCCCTCAGAAATAGCACCTACTGGACATCCACCAGCACATGCGCCACACATTACACAAGAATCGCTAATTACGTATGCCATAATTTTTTTCCTCCTAAAAAATACTTGTTCGTTAAGCTCTCATAAGCTTTCCCTCATAATAATATAAAAAAACAAGAATTGCAAGCGTTCTCTGAGACAAAACGATCAATAAGGGTATTTTTTAGTGATTGTATTGAACTTAATACATATTGACACTTGAGTTAGTATATGCTATCATAGATGTTGAGTAAGTTTTCCTGTTTGGAATAAAGGGAAAACTTGCTCATTTTTATTTTGATTTGGAAAACTTCATGAATTATTCAGAAAAATCATCTTGCAACGTTAAGATAGATGATATAATATGTATATTTAGCAAGGAAAATATAACAGGGACTTTGCGCGCTTTTTTGACATAAATCTGGCAGTTTCTGCCAGAAATGGAGAAAGAAGGACGGAAAGTGCCCGTCAGGATGTTATACCATGGGAGAGATAGATATGTTAAATTACAAAAAATATAAAAGAGTTCCGGTATTACATTACCCGGATCGTGAATGGCCGGACAAAGAGATTGAGCATGCACCGCTTTGGTGCAGCGTGGATCTGCGTGATGGAAATCAGGCTCTGATCGACCCGATGAATGTAGAAGAAAAAATGGAAATGTTCCAGTTACTGTTAAAACTTGGTTTTAAACAGATTGAGATCGGTTTCCCGGCAGCATCTCAGATTGAGTACGATTTTTTACGAAAATTAGTAGATGAGAACATGATTCCGGATGATGTACAGGTTCAGGTTCTGACACAGTGCAGAGAGCATCTGATCGACCGTACTTTTGAAGCAATTCAGGGAATCAAGAATGTAATTGTACATATTTACAATTCTACATCTGTTCTTCAGCGTGATGTGGTATTCCATAAAGATAAAGAAGCAATTAAGCAGATTGCCATCGACGGAACAAAAATGGTAAAAGAGCGTGCGGCAAAATTTGACGGCAATATCCAGCTTGAGTATTCACCGGAGAGTTTCACAGGTACAGAGGTAGAATTCGCACTTGATATCTGTACTGCTGTACAGGATATCTGGCAGCCGACACCGGAAAATAAGATCATCTTCAATCTTCCGGCAACCGTAGAGATGAATACACCAAACGTATATGCAGATCAGATTGAATGGATGCATAAACATTTCAAAAACAGAGACTCTATAATATTAAGTGTTCATCCTCACAATGACAGAGGAACAGGTATCGCAGCGACAGAGCTGAGCCTGCTGGCAGGAGCTGACCGTGTAGAGGGAACTTTATTCGGAAACGGCGAGCGTACCGGTAATATTGATGTGCTGAATGTGGCATACAATATGTTTTCACAGGGTATTGATCCGAAGTTGAACATTGAAGATATCAAAGAGATTATTGATGTATATGAGAGATGCTGTAAGATGGACATCGATATGCGCCATCCGTATGCAGGAAAACTTGTATTTACAGCATTTTCCGGTTCTCATCAGGATGCTATTAATAAAGGTGTGCACGCGTTGCGCGAGCGCAACACAGGCATCTGGGAGGTTCCGTACCTTCCAATCGACCCGGCAGATATCGGCAGGGAATATGAGCCGGTAGTTCGTATTAACAGCCAGTCCGGAAAAGGCGGTGTAGCCTTTGTTATGGAATCTATGTATGGTTATAAATTACCGAAAGAGATGCACAAGGAATTTGCAGACGTTATCCAGAAAATGTCTGAGCAGCAGGGCGGTGAAATCGCACCGGAGCAGATTTTTGATGCATTCAAGCATGAATATATCGCACTGGATGATCCGTTCGAGTTCAAGAAAATCCGTGTGGAAGATGTCAATGACAAAGACTGTGTCACAACCATTGATTTTGAGTATAAGAAAACACCGTATCATATTGAAGCAAAAGGTAACGGACCGTTGGATGCTGTCAAGACAGCCATCAACAAAGAATTTGACCTTGATGTACGCGTTATGAACTATTCCGAGCATGCACTTGGATCCGGTTCACATGCGAGAGCAGCTGCTTACATCGAGATGGGAGACAACCGCACCGGAAAAGTACTGTTTGGTGCAGGTGACAGCTCCAATATCACAAAGGCAACAATCCGTGCATTCTTCAGTGGATTGAACCGGTTAGCGAACAAATAAAGTATAAAGATTAGAATCTAAGACGAGGGATGCTATGAATCGAAAGAAAAAGTATGGTTGGTGGAAGCATATAGATTTCATGATCATTGATCTGATCTGTATCCAGATTGCATATCTGGTCTCTTACTTCTTCCGGCATGACACACTGCGGCTTTATCGAGAGACAAGCCTGTATGCCCATGTAAATATTTTGCTGATTATCATTGATATCTGCTATGTATTGCTGCGTAGCACATACAAAAATATTCTGAAGCGTAGTTTTATACGTGAAATAGAGTCTGTACTGGTTCACAATATTGTAATGTGGGGACTGGTTATGGCGTATCTGTACGTGACAAAGCAGGCTTTCTGGTTTTCCAGACAGGTATTTCTGACTTCCTTTGGATTTACGATCATTTTTATGCTGGTCGGACGTTTTCTGTGGAAACTGAATGTGCGCCGGATCGTATGGAAAGGTAAGAATCAGCCGAATTTCCTGGTTATCAGTACACAGGAATATGCGACAGAAATGGTTCGGCAATTTTCAGACCGTATGTATAACGGATTTAATCTGGCAGGCCTGGCAATTATGGATCGTGATCTTGAAAATGAAAAGATCGAAGGGATTTCGGTTGTATGTAATAAGGACAATCTGTTAACTTATGTTCAGAAAAATGTCATCGATGAGGTTATGATCAAACTGTCTCAGGATGATAAGGAAGTAAATGAACTGACCTGGACATTGCTTCAGATGGGTGTAGTTGTGCATATTGCATTGGACTATACAGATGATGCACTTCCGAATCGTACGATTGAGCGTATCGGCGGTTATACCTGCATGACGACAAGTATCAATACGGCAAGCAGTATTCCGATGGGACTGAAACGACTGACAGATATTGCAGCTGGTCTGGTTGGATGTGCGATTACCGGTATTGCATTTATTTTTGTGGCACCGTTGATCTATAAGGCATCACCGGGACCGATCTTCTATTGTCAGGAGCGTGTCGGCAAAAACGGACGTCGGTTTAAGATGTATAAATTCCGTTCTATGTATATGGATGCGGAGGAACGAAAAAAAGAGCTGATGGCACAAAATAAAATGCAGGGTAATATGTTCAAAATGGATAATGATCCGCGTATTATCGGCAGTGAAAAAGGTCCGGGTAAGGGAATCGGAAATATAATCCGTTCTTTGAGTATCGATGAGTTACCGCAGTTTTATAATATTCTCCGTGGAGATATGAGTCTTGTGGGAACACGTCCGCCGACAGTGGACGAGGTTGCAGCATATGATTTGCATCACAAAGTCCGTCTGAGTATGAAACCGGGGTTGACAGGTATGTGGCAGGTAAGCGGACGAAGTGAGATTACAGATTTCGAAGAAATCGTGCGTTTAGATGCATATTATATCGAAAACTGGAGCTTAAAGCTGGATCTGAAAATCATTTTAAAGACATTTAAAGTAGTTTTTGCAAAAGAAGGCGCAGAATAAAAAGGTTATGTATCGTACATGATGTACAGGAGGTATCTGATGAAAAAATATGATTATCTGATTGTTGGAGCAGGATTATTTGGAGCTGTATTTGCACAGGAAGCAAAAAAAGCAAAAGACCCTGTATTCCGGTTTATGCCTTTGGCGGTTACGCTCCTGTTCGGATTCTATCATCCGGTTGTCCTGTTCAGCGGGATTGCCCCGACCGTCGGCTTATTTATAATTCCGTAAACACTGGCCTATGTTTGGATTGTCTGGATGTGTTGGAAACTTTACAGACAATTTAAAATACAAAAGAAATGATTTAGAAGGGAGAACCTATAATGGTCAAACGATATGCAAATATGGCTGTGGTTTATGCAGTTATTGCCATGATATTCGGCGTGTTTTACAGGGAGTTTACAAAGTTCAATCACTTTACCGGACAGACAAATCTGTCTGTCATGCACACGCACTACTTTTTGTTGGGAATGTTCTTCTTTCTTATGCTGATGCTGGCTGAAAAAGTCTTTTCCTTTTCCGACCAGAAGACCGGTAAACTCCTGATTGCTTACCAGCTTGGTCTGAACATCACCGGCCTTGGTTTTCTTATGAGAGGATTGACGCAGGTGTGGGGAACAACGTTAAGTAAAGGATTGGACACTTCTATTTCCGGGATTGCAGGAATTGGTCATACTTTCATGGGCATCTGTATTGTTCTTTTGTTGCTGAAGATTAAAAAGAGCCTAAATTAACAGGATGATACTATGAAAAAAATAATTCCCCATGTATCTGCTTTTGATTGCCGGGATTGTCTGGGTGTTCGCAGGCGGAAATATACTGCGGATTGGCATACCGGATTTCGCACAGAATTCGCAGTCTAACCTATTGTATCTGTTGGGGGCTGCCGGCATTTTCCTTATCTTTATGACACTGATTTTTATCGGCTTGTGCAAAA
>ERZ836441.3207-NODE-3207-length-11405-cov-33.825198_pt1 | contig 11405 bp, 10 predicted proteins | sample MGYA00519686_ERZ836441 | MGnify/ENA primary metagenome ERZ836441 (study PRJEB31850, sample SAMEA3708800) | human gut metagenome | biome: human gut; feature: human-associated habitat; material: faeces | place: China | collected 2014 ... | reverse complement strand
GCAAAATAGCGCAGCCTGTTCGCTGCGCTACCTGTCCCAGCCGCATGAAGATGGGCCGGACTTCGTTCGCCCTGTTCATGTCCACGTCGGCACCGAGATACGCCTGAATTGGGTCAATGATGACCAGTTTGGCATTGTTCTCGATGATGGCTTTTTCAATTCGTTCGTCCGAAAGCGTCAACTGAACATCGCTGTCGTCAATGACAAGCACCCGGTCAAGGTCTGCACCCGCTTCGATCAGGCGGGGCTTGACCGTATCGCCCAGACCGTCCTCGGCGGTCTGGTAGATCACGTTGAAGGGTTCCAGCCGTTCCATGTTTGGCAACAGCTTTCCGTTGGTACAAGCGGCGGCAAGGTGCATGGCAAAATAGGTTTTGCCCTCACCGGGATTTCCTTGCAGAACACTTAGCTTTCCGAAGGGAAGATACGGTTTCCAGAGCCAGTCCACCGGGGTCAATTTCACATCGCTCATGCGGATGATCTTCACCGTTTCCGGTTTTGCCGGCTCTTTCAGCACGATGCTCTTGAAATAATTGCGGTTCGGAATCTCTGTCCGATGCACCAGAACATCGTTCCAATCCTTCATACAGGGCTGAATTCGGGTCACGCTCATAGTTTCCGGCAGCAGAGCCGCCAGCCGCTTGCAGGCATCCTCTCCGGCTTTGTCAGAATCCAAACAGAGGAACACACGTTCCATGTCCGGGCGTTCAGAAAGGAACTGCTGCAATGCCTTTGCAGACACGCCGCCCAGTGCCAGATAACTGTGTTGCTGCCAGTTCTTTGGAAACAATTCGATGAAGGAAAGCAGGTCGATGGGGGCTTCAAACACCATCAGCTGCTTATCCGCACCACGGTGCGCAAACCCGAAAGACTTTTCTGACCCGGCTACGTCTTGCCGGAACTTCTCATAGATGCCTCGGCAGCTTGCATAGCGTGGGTGTCCGTCTGCATCCCGTCCGACAAACACCGCATTGTGATGGGTTGCATCCTCATAGATGTCACCGGTAGAAACAAAGAAGTTCACCAGTGACGGGCTGAGTTTCCGTTCCTGCGTCAGATAGTTCAGGATGTTGGCATTGGTGACATTTCGCAGCGGCAAGCGAAACGCAGGAGAGGGGGCGGCATCTTGCCGGCTCTCGCCCTGTTCTCCGGTCAACAGCTGCACCGCTTCAGGGAAGGACTTGCCGTAAAACTCCATCACAAAATCGACCGGATAGCCGCCCTTGCTCTGGCTGTGCCGGAACCATTTGTTTCCGCACACGGTCAGGCTGTCGTGGGCTTTCCAGCGGTATTCTTTTCCGCTGCGCACCAGCGTTTCGCCCCGTGCCCGGAGAAACTTTTCCAGATCCACCGCATTGGCTTTGTCAATCTGGGCTTGGGTGTAGGTCATGTTGCTCCCTCCTTAAAGCTCCTGTGTGTGATTCTTCTGCTCGGCTTTCTTCTGGGATTGCGCTGCCTTGGCTTCTTCCAGCTTTTTCAGCACCGATTGCTTCTTCGGGGTCTTGCCGCCCGGTGCGGAAAGCTGTTGCTTATTCAGCACCATGTCAATATACTTGCGGATATTTTTCAGGGCAGAGATGTCCGGCTGCAAGGTTTCCAGTTGGGTGCGCAGCTCTGCGCTGCCGGATTGCAGCGCAGAAAATTCGGCATCCAATGCCGAAAAATCCACCGATGTGCTGCCGTTCAGCTTCATCAAGGTGTGGACAGCTTTGTTGAAGGTGTCCAACTCCTCCTTGTGCTGGGCAGCATAAGCGTCCTTGGTCAGCTTGAAGTTCTTCTTGATAAAGGTGTCGTGGATAGGTTTCAGCTTGGCATGGACGGCGGCAGCATCCTTGATCTGGGCAATTGCCCGCATACGGTTTTCGTTCTGCTTCAACTGCCTGCGGAGAGGGGCGGCGGTCTGATTCAGGTTAGAAATTGCAGTGTCCAAATCCTCGATGGTGTTCAGAGAATGGGCTTTCAGATAGTCCACAGCCCGTTTAACTTCCTCAAAGTCCCGGACAGTGCATTTCAGTTTTGCCTTGCCAGACCACTCGCTGCGCTGCTCGTTGCGGAGGTTGAAGTAGTCCACCAGCAAATCAGAAAGCGTGGGTTCCTTTGCCTTTTCCAGAGCGTCCAGAAGAAGCTGCTTCTTTTCGGTCAGGTCTGCGATCCAGCGTTGCAGTCCACGGATGGTGCTGCGAATGGACTGCATCAGGCTGTTGGCAGCACGAATATCCCGGTTCAAATTGCCGAGAAAGGTTTCCACTCCACGCTTTTCCATCTGGTGTGCGGCGGGACCGAGATGCACGGTCGGTATCTGCTGGATGCCCTGCCGCTCAAAGGACCGCAGGTCAACACGTTCCGGTCTGCCAGCAGCTTCCAGATAGCGGTTAGTGATGGTTTCCCAGCTATGCCGCCAGACCTCGGCGTACTTCTGGTCGTTCCAGTCCACGGTGTTTTCCTTGTGGCACTTCCAGTTGCCAGAGGGAAGCTGGATACGCTCGCCGTTCTCGTCAAGGTCGTACACCTTTCGGGCTTTCGGGAGCCACTTGCCGTGTTCGTCCATTGCCCGGAGCGTCAGCAGAATGTGGGCGTGTGGGTTGCCATCTCCCTTGTCGTGGATGGCAAAGTCAGCAATCATGCCCTTGGAAACAAACTGCTCCTGACAAAACTCTTTTATCATGGACAAATACTGCTCTTTCGGCACCTCCACCGGGAACGCCAGCACGATGCGCCGGGCAAGCTGGGAGTTCCACTGGTTCTCCACGGCTTCCACGGCGTTCCAGAGGGTTGCCCGGTCTGCATATCCGGGCGGCGCATGGGACGGCAGCATGATCTCAGCGTGGACAAGTTCTTTCTTCTTGTTGTAGAATTTTGTTTTCTGGTCGTACTCGCTGAACAGCCGTTCGCCGCTCTGGTAAGCGGCCCCGGCAACAGCGGACTGCCCTTGGCTGCGCTTAACGATGGTAATTTTGAAATGCGGACACGGAATAGGCATCACCCCCAAACAAAAAGACCGCCCAGCAAGATTGCTCTTGATGAACGGTCTGGAATCGTATTCGGTTGTGCTCGCCGCCTTGGAGCGGAGTGCTGTGCGCTTCGGTCTCAGGCGGGAGCCGCAAAAGGATAGCTGCAAAGCAGCGCAAGGAAAATGCAGTTTTCCTTGGGATGGAATCGGGCTGGCGCACAAACGCCAGCTTCGATTTCATCGAGCCGTCTGCAAGACCGCAATTTCACCGGAACGGTGTATAATTGCGCCCTTTATTCTAAAGGGTTTTGGACGTTGCTGCGTTCGTGAACATCATGCACCATCTTTGCAAGAGCCAGCACGACTTCCGGTTGACGGAACGAGATTTTCAAAAGTTCCATCACCTGATCATCGGTCAGTTCTCCCGGACAGACCAGAAAGCTTTCCAGCATTCCGGCACGGGTGCAAAGACGATGCACGCGCTCTCTCCGGTTCAGCTCTGACATCTGGCGTTCAAGGATTTTCTCCCGGTGCTGGCAAGAGCGCAGCTTCTGCTCTGCTTTGGCTTTTTCGTTGCGGAGATAGGCAAGGTCGGTTTTGGGTTGGGTCATGGCATCACGCTCCTTTTTACAAAAAAGAGCAGCAAAGGGAAAGGCTCCTTTGCTGCTCATAGTAAACATAGTTAGTTCTTCTTTGAATTCGGAAGTTCCTTGATGGAAATATCATACAATGCAACTGCTAACCGAACATCTCGCCCTGTATCTTCGCGGTATTTCACGCAGTCCCAAATATTAGAGTTCCATTGCTTACAGCTTTTACAATTCTCTTTAAGCCAACTTTGAATTTGCTGCTGAACGCCTGCAAAATTCTTGTTTTCCTTATTAAAAATAATGAGGGAAAGTTTAGTGTCCTTCCACGTTGCATAGCAAAACAATTGTTCAATAGCGTCAGAGAAAAGTTTTATTCCGTGCCAAACTTTGCATTCTGCAATGAAAGCAGCCTTATCTTCACGTTGAATCTGAATGTCGGTTTTGCCAACACGCCTGAATGTTTCACCCGTTACGGTGTTCTCATAATGAGAACTCAACATTCCCTTGATGTAGTCACGAAGTGCTTCTTCATTAAATTGATTGAATGTCTTAGCACTTTCTTCCAAAGCCGTTCCGCAAAGATGAATGATTTTAATGATGTTTTCAAAATCGCTATCATCAATATAAAATTGTTGTTCTTGTGCGTGAGGCTTCGGCTCATTTAGATTTGCTCTATGTGGTTTCTTTAATGGAATCGGTGTTAGATTGGGAGAAGAAGAATTTAAGTTGAGGGGGATTTTCAATGCTTTACTAAAAGAAAAGAACACATCTGCTTTTTCTCGGCGTTTATTTAACAGCTGTTGTACATTCGATGTTAGATTTTCATTATAGCTTCGTATGTCATCGTTTGCGTAGCCGCTCATCTTTTCAAAGCTGCTAAACTGATTTCGGAAATCACTATTTACTTTCTCTTCCAGATTATCTCCAAAACCTTTCATTTCTTGGTTTGTATATGATAATCGGATTGTGATAAAGCCATAATTCGTGTTACTTGGTTTTTGAAATCCAAAGATTTCAAAACTAGTCATTATATAAGTAGACGGCGTACATTTAAGAAGCACGTCATCCCCGGAAAAAGGAACTTTGTAATCAATATTGCATCCATCGACCATATAGAATTGAGGTTCACCATAGACATCACCAAAGTGGCCCCACGGATTATTCCTTTTGATTTGGGTTTTCTGGATACTCCTTGTAGCATAATCCACATAGAAAGAAATTGGTTCAACTCGATATTTTTCCGTAAGGTATTCCGTCCATTCATCAACGTCACAATTCACAATCTTTTCATCCGCAAATGAATCAATTTCACTTTCTAATTCGCCATAAAGTTTTCTGAGGTAATCTGATACGCTTCCGTTTCCTTTTAAAAAGAGATTCACTGTCTGCTCCTTTGGTCAGAGGTTTTCAATCGAATAGGGGGAGTTCATTATATCACAGCTTTTGAAAAAGTTCAATCAAACGTAGTTTTTTTAACGAATATCTTGCTAAATACAGTAATCAGTCTTCTGCACCCGCTGTGTAACACATCATTGGCAAACCTACAGTGCTTCTACCCAATGTTCTAAAAATCAAATTGATTTCATAGAGAAAATATGCTAGACTGCTACTAACAAGTAAATTCTAATTCAAGGGAAGTGGTAAAGTGTTAGCGATGTCTGATACTCCGATTGAGCGATTTCTCCCTTTGTTTGCTCAGGCAGGTGTGCCTGTTGCTTTTCTTGTTCCTACGCCGACGGGTTTTGGAAAATCCATAATGGATGCAACCACATCGGTACGACAGCTTTTCTTAGATCAGGGGCTTCATGACTATGATTTACAGCAACAGGGGCCGGCTAACAAGGTTCTAATTCAAACATTCCTCGTAACGGATCGCGAATTAATCCCAACAGAAACCTCTTTATATCGTCCTGTAACCAAAATGGGCGATCCCAGATTATGGATTTATAATTTAAAGAGTTATTGTGCCCCTCGAAATTTATTGGCCCTGATTGTCATGGAAGGGTCTCTTTACGTTTTCAACCTTTCGGATAATCGGATTGCCGATTCTCTTTTCAATGGTGGCTTCTGCTATGATGTTTTGTGTGAAGCAGTTCATCACGAGAATCTTGTTGCTGAAGAACTAAGATTGAAGATTCAAGAAGCACACAATCAAGGCTTCTTGCGTTCGGTAACCAGAGGCGATCCGGGTGTAGGAGATACTCTTGAACATGCGCTCGGTTTGGTAAGAAATAATCGTCAGACTCCAGATTATAAGGGCATTGAATTAAAAGCATCTCGCAGAAGGCTATCTACTCCTAATCGTTGTACATTGTTTGACAAAACGCCTGATTGGCGAGTTGCTATGTCTGAACGTGAGATACTTGATACATTTGGATATTGGGGAGAAGATGACAACGGAGCTCGCCGCTTTCAGCTTTACTGTACGCTTACATCAAGAATGGTTAATTCCCAAGGTCTAACTCTTGAATATAATGAACCTCAAGATTCGGTTGACGTCATTCATGCAACCGATCGTCCACGACCTCCACAACTTGTCACATCTTGGGATATGCAAGTCCTTCGTAATCGCCTTTTAGAAAAGCATCCAGCTACCTTTTGGGTTAAAGCTTCCGTTAATGTTGTTGACGGTTGGGAATATTTCAGATACGACCATATTAAGTATACCAGAAATCCTAATATCTCTCTTTTTGCCGGATTGATTGCAGATGGCATAGTTAGTGTGGATTTCTTAATGCACTATAAACCTAACGGAATGGTTCGTGACCATGGCTTTCCATTCAAAATTATGCCACAAAACGTCAATCTCCTCTTTCCTGAAGTGATTGAATACGATTTAACAAGATAAAAATGAGGGCAGTTCACAACGACTGCCCTCATTTTTTATTAAAGCACTTTTTTGATTTCAAGTGCAACTGCTTTTGCCAAAAGCGGCGGTACAGCATTGCCTACTTGCGTATACTGAGGAACCTCTTTTCTGCGAAGGAGACCTCCAGTTGTGCGTTTTCCTAAAAACTCAAACGAATCATCAAACGATTGACAACGAGCCATTTCTCTTACACTGAAAGTTCTAGGTTCCCAAGGACTAATATAGTCATCAGCGATAGTTACAACAGTTGCCGAAGGCTGATCTGGAGCAAATCTTTGGCGAATATTCTTCTTGGTAAGAAGAACTTCTGTTTGCTCCTTTGTTGCCCCAGGTTTTCCAAACAATTCGATAACCTCTGATGCGGATATACCCAATCGCTCACTGCACATAGCAATCAAGCAGGGCTTATCAGAAATATCAATTCCTTCTTCCATAACCCTACGTTTAAGATATGTTCCAGATTCTCCCGGTCGGAAGAGTTCAAAACGTTCACACACAATATCCGTTTGCTTCGGAAGTTCAGTGTTGGTAATACATTTCGCCGCAATCGGCTTTCCATCAATTGCAGGAGTTCTCCCATGAAAACTATCTAGCTGATACTGGGTAGGGACAGGGTTAATTGTCGCTTTTTTCTCTGAATCAGAAATCAAGTCTCCAATTGCATCAAGCAAGGTGAGCCTTTCTTCGGGCTTCACTGTTGGTTCCGGATACTGCGGAGGTGTAAGACCTCTTCGATATCCCATAAATATTATTCTGTTTCTTCGCTGAGGAACGCCATAATCTGCGGCATTAAGAATTCTTGGTTCAAGGGTATCATATCCAATTTCATTTAATTCACTTCTAAGAATAAACGGGGTCACACTTCCATCCGGGTACTCAATGCCAGTGATACCTTTGTATCCCATGAATTGCATATCAACGAAGCCTTCAACATTTTCAAGAACGATATACTTAGGCTTGATTTCATTAATGACTCGGACATACTCACCGAACAGCATATTTCTGGGATCCGACTTATCGCGTCGTCCTGCGCGAGAAAATCCCTGACAGCTTGGTCCCCCTATCATCAAATCAATTTCCGGCATTTCCTTGCCTTTAAAGATTTCTAGCTCTGTGATATGTTTGCGTATGTCATCGCCAGTTAAATCTCTGATATCAGAACGCTCAAACCATGTGTTTTTTCCCTGAATCAAACCAAGCTGTTCATGCCTGTGCTTGTAGGTGACTTCGACCATATCACTGATATCAGAACTGAATAAAATATGAAATCCAGCCTGAATTAAGCCTTCAGAACAACCACCTGCACCGCAGAACAAATCAACTGCATAAGGCATATCTGAACCTCCATCCTTTTGAGTCTATTATATCAAATCCTGTTGGTAAAGTCCAGGAGTTTTAGACTTAAACATCTGCTACATTATAGCAAATTCAAGGCTCGATGTCCAGGTGATGTTCAGGAAAACATCTAAAACAACAAATCGATTATGTATTTTCACGCACAAATTGACGTATTGGTGCATTGTGCGTGAATCTTCAAGGTTTCTTCTAGGATAATGGCGTAAGATTCTTATTACGGGTTTATTTTAAGAAACTCAATATTGTTCTGTGTGAAGTGATATATCACCCCGCCAGCTTCGCCCCTTGCCTTCCGCTGGCACACCTCCGGGTGCTGCGTTGCAAGGGCATCAAGCTGCTTTTGCAAGGCGAGATTCAGCGTGAACACGCTGTTTGTCCCGTCCTCGCTGGCATAGATCATGGTTTCCAGCTTAAACATCGTCAATCAGTTCTCCCTCCTCGGATTCGTCAAAGATGGTCGATTCCCAGTCCTCATCCTCCTCGATGTCCTGCATCAGGAGCCGCATATTGGTGTAGCATTCCATCTCAGCACGGACAAAGTAGAACATCTGGTCGTACCAGTCTGCCAGCGTTTCGTCCTCCAGCTTCCGGCAGAAGTCATACACCATCTTGTTCTGATTGGGGTCAACCGTCAGCCCGGCAATCTCGTACAGCCGCTTGCGTGTCAACTCCAGATCGGCGCAGCCATAGGTGTAGAGCAGCTTCTTTTCTTCAAACGTCAGTTTCATAGGCTTGTTCCTCCGTATTAAAAAGGGCCTGCCCTGTGCAGACCCGATGTAGCAAAAAGACCGCCGTGCGTTGTGCAGGGCGGTCTTGAACTCAGGATTGGAGAAAATCCCGAAGTTCCTCAGCGAAAAAGGAGATTTTGGCGATAGCAGCTATCGCTATGTAAGGCAGGACGAAAACCACAAATGCGGTAATTAGCATTTTCAGGATTTCGCCGCCGTCTGCCAGCTTCATGACCCAGCTTGCCAGCGCCACGAAGAAGAACAGTCCCGCCAGCAGATTCGTCAGGATCATGGAGAAGGTCGTGAGGAAGATGCCCACCCACTGCACCAGAATCAGCAGCAGAAGCAGCGGGAGAAGGGCAAGTTTCAGCATCCATTTCAGCACAGCCATCGTGGGCACCTCCTTATACAAAAATCTGCTCGGTCTTGATGATCTCCTCAGCACGGTTGCGGATGCTGTTCATTCGGCGCACCCATTCCAGTTGATCGGCGGCTTTCAGTGCTTCGGTCACGCCCTCAGCTTCCTGCATCTGCCGGACAGTCAATGCAAGCTGTTCCTCGGCCTGTTTGTCCAGCTTGGCAAGATAGCCGCTCAACTCACCGGACAGGAGCAGCTGATTGTACCGGACAGGGTGCTGCGCCTTCAGGTACGTCTTATGTAAGTGGCCCCACCGCCCGGTGGGGTCCTGCTCTGCCGGGGCTGCTGCGGTCAGATTCGGCAGATAGTGGTCATTGACAAGGGTGTAGTCCAGACCGTTGGCATTGTCATGGATAGATTTCTTCAGTTCGTTCATGCGGATTCTCCTTTCTGATTGGGCAGATAGTAAACACCTTTCGCCCGGTCTTCGGCGCGGATTGCTTCTTTCTTGGCATCCATAGCCGCTTTTTTAGCGGCTTTATGCTTCTGGTAGTAGGCATCCTGCCATCCATTGGCCTTACGACGAAGGTAGGCTTCATGCCGCTTTTTACGCAGACGCTCTTTTTCGGCAATTTCAGCACGTTCTTCTTCGGTCGGCTGATTGACTTCTTGTGTACCAAACTTTCCGATGAAATTGAAGTAGATTTCAATGGTCTGCGGAGAATTTGCAACTCCTTTGTAATCTCGCTCATGCACAAAAATCTTGTAGATAAATTCGTTCAACATCACGGTGTCCAGTTTTTCAAAATTCTGATATTTCTTGACCAGCGCGATGAATTTATCGGCGGATTTCTGGCCGCTTTCGTATTCGTCTACTGCTTTTTGCAGGGAAGCAGCTTCCGCTTCAAGGCTTTCCTGCTCCTTGGCGTACTGGGCATCCAGAATCTGATACCGCTTGTCAGGGAGTTTTCCGAGGGCGTTGTCCTCATAGATTTTGCAGATTAGCGTTTCCAACTCATCCAGTCGCTTTTTACAAGCTGCAAGGCGTGTCTTTTGGCCTTTGATCTCGCTGGACTGCTGGTTTTCCGCTTCGGCCTTTACGATACGGACGAATTCTTCTTCGTCCTCTTTAGAAAATCGAACGATTTCCCGCAGCGTTTCCTGAATCAGTGCCATCACAGAATCAGCGTTTACCCGGTGTCCGCTGGAGCATTTGCTGCCAACAGGGATTTTTCCATAGCCAGAGCAGGAAAAGTTTGCGACACGTTTTCCATTTCCAGTACGATTGACATACATCGGGCTTCCGCAGTCTGCGCAGTACAGCAGTCCGCCGAGGGGATGGGCTTCGCCCCAGCCATCAGGATAGCGGCGGACGCCAGCGCGAATCCGCTGCACGTTGTCGTAAGTCTCCTGATCGATAATAGGCTCTTGGGTGTTTTCGATAATCGTCCACTGGTCTTGGTCAACATAATGACTTTTCTTGTCCTTAAAATGCTTCCGGGTCTTGAAATTGCAGGTGTGCCCCAAGTAGCAGGGATTGGTCAGGATGTGGACGATTGTGGAACTACCCCATTTGTAGGGGTCTCTGATTTCCCGCGTCTGCCATAAGCCGATACCCAGCTTTTGGTGGTAGTAAGCAGGGATTTCAATGTGTTCGGCAGAAAGGATAGCAGCGATTTGATAAGGGCCTTTGCCCTCCATCGTCATGCGGTAGATGCGCTGGACGATAGGAGCCGCCACCGGGTCGATGACCCACTGGTTCTTGTCCTGCTCGGATTTCAGGTATCCGTAGGGCACAGAACTGCTGGTATGCTTCCCGGCAAGGTTCTTTGCCTGAAACGCCGAACGGATTTTCTTGCTGGTGTCACGGGCGTACCACTCGTTCATAATGTTTCGGAATGGTGTAAATTCATCATCCCCTTTGAGAGTGTCCACACTGTCATTTAGAGCAATCAGCCGGGTATCGTGCTTCCGCAGCACTTCCATATAGGTGCCGACTTGCAGATAGTCACGACCAAAACGGCTCATATCCTTTATGATAACGACAGAGATTCGGTCAGCTTTGACTTCAGCAATCATCTTCTGAAAGCCGGGACGGTCGAATTGCGTACCAGAGATACCATCGTCCGTAAAGTGGATGCAGTTGGTAAAACCGTGCTGTTCGGCGTAGTCCTCCAGTATTCGCTTCTGATTGGAGATAGAGTTCGATTCGCCCTGAAGCTCGTCATCGTGGCTCAGGCGTTCGTAGAGCGCAGGATAGCGTTCGGATTTCCTCGCCACAACTATCACATCCTTTCGTAAAATTTTGGCAGATAGCCTTTTAATGTAGCTCGATTCGGTTTGAATCAAGCTGTATTAAAAATCTGTCTGTATTATGTAACACCGGCAGCTAGCTTATAAAGTTTGTACTGCCGCACTGCAAAGGATTTTGGCTTCTTCTTGCCCAGATCCTCAAACAGTAGGTCAACTGGATTCTGATAAGTTTCATCGTCTTCCGAAACCTGCATAGTGTTTAGCATTTCCAGCAATGTTGCGAAGTTTTGCTCCTCGACAG
>ERZ836441.3205-NODE-3205-length-11414-cov-2.179065_pt1 | contig 11414 bp, 10 predicted proteins | sample MGYA00519686_ERZ836441 | MGnify/ENA primary metagenome ERZ836441 (study PRJEB31850, sample SAMEA3708800) | human gut metagenome | biome: human gut; feature: human-associated habitat; material: faeces | place: China | collected 2014 ... | reverse complement strand
GTTCTCCCATCCTCGGATCTGCATATTCAAACGTTGGGGTTCCATCAAAATCAGCAAGTCCGTGTGCATCTTTCGGAAAATGTGCCGGCACCCAGTCAAGAATGATACCGATTTTCTGACGGTGAAGATAATCCACCAGATATTTGAAATCCTGCGGTGTTCCGTAGCGGGAAGTCGGTGCGTAATAGCCGGTTACCTGATAGCCCCAGGAACCGTCAAAAGGATGCTCTGCGATACCCATAAGCTCCACATGGGTGTATCCCATTTTTTTGACATACTGTGCAAGCTTCGGCGCCAGTTCTCTGTAGGAATAGAAACCATCCTCATCCTCTGCTGTCTGCGGATGCTTCATCCAGGAACCCGGATGCACCTCATAGATAGACATGGCACTTGTGTCCGGATCAAAGTTCTCGCGATTTTTCATCCAGGTATCATCTTTCCATTTATAGTTGGTGATATCTGTAATACGAGAGGCTGTTCCGGGACGCATTTCAGCGGCATTGGCATATGGATCTGCCTTGTAAAGCTCCTCACCATGTGCACCTGTAATGTAAAATTTATACAGCTGTCCGATCTTCGCTCCCGGTACAAATGTCTCATAAACGCCAATGGGTCCAACTTTTTTCATGGGATTCTTCTCCGTATCCCATTCGTTGAATTCACCTATAACAGAAACCGCCTGTGCATTAGGTGCCCACACTGCAAAATAAACCCCTTTTTTCCGGTTCTGCGTATCTGGATGTGCTCCCAGCTTCCTGTAAATATCATAATTCGTGCCCTGACCAAACAGATACTGGTCAAGCTCCGTAAATTGTAATTTTTTTCCCATTTTCAGGTACCTCCCTTTATAGTTCTGCCACCGTCCATTCCCCAATTTTAAGTGGAATTTTTTATTCTATAATTATACCAATCCCCATATTTTCAGTCAAGGAAAAACCCTCTCCGGCTAATATGTGTCTATTATCCGACAATGTCAGATAAAGTCAAAAAAGAGACCTGAATGACGCACATTTTGTCATTCAGGTCTCTCCTGTCATTTTTTAGTATTCTTCGCTTCCATCGTCATAAGATTCGTCGTAGGAACCATCATCATAGCTTCCATCATCGGAAGATCCATCCGAATAATCACTTTCGTCAGAGCCATCGGAATAGTCCCCTTCATCGGAAGATCCGTCACTGACATCCGATCCGTCAGAAGAATCGCTTCCATCGGAGCCATCCTCAGAGGAATCCTCTGAATCACTGGAATTTCCTGCATATCCTGCAACACGACCAGCCTGAAGAGAGCTGTCCCAGAAGTCAGAATAGGAAGCACTCTGTAACGTAACATCCTTCGCTTCTGCAAGCTCGCTGACTGTTACAAGCTTATATCCCTGGTCGATCAGTGCCGGGATCAGCTACTCTGTGGCACACTTCACAGATGGTTCATGAATATCATGCATCAGGATGATAGAACCATCTCCCAAGGAAGAATCATTCATGATCTGATTATAATCTGCATCCGCATCCATCAGCTTCCAGTCCAGAGAATCTGTAGACCACATGAAGAAAGGCTTGCCAACTGCACTCATCTGCTCATCTGTGATCGCGCCATACGGTGCACGACATACCGTTGATGCCTGCCCACAGGCTTTTACCAGTGCATCATCCGTCTTCTGGAACTCCTGCATAACAGAATCCAGATCCATATTCGGCAGCGTCTGTTCCGGATGATCCCAAGTATGGTTACCGATCTCGCAGCCAAGCTTTACCATTCGCTGTATGGTAGATTCACGGCCCTCCACATTCTGTCCCAGCATAAAGAACGTAACATGGATATTATATTTCTCAACAGTATCAATTTCATTTTGCACTCCTGGATTGATCCCATCAGCATTATCAATCAGAAAAATGCAAATATCGCTATCTTCCAACGCCAATGTGTAGTGCGTACCTGCAGGTAGTGTAGATGCGCCTGCCCCCTCAAACGTATATACATCAGCTAATTGTGTCCGCTCAATTGCACCTTTCAATTCAGCTCGAACTTTGTCATATTTTTCTACACCACAAATCGAACTAATAAATACTTTTATTTTCTGACCCGGAGAAACCATTAAGGAATCTGCGTTCTCTTCGCTCCCTGTATATTCCCACGAAAGCCCACCAATAGGTGTGCTTATTCCTGTTAGTCTTACACTCATTTTGCACCTTCTAAACAACTATCATCATCAATTACTATGGTCCATGCGACAAAACAATCGTTGAACAGATTATTCCTGTGCGCCTTTTTTTAGATTACAATCCCGGCAAAGCATTTGACAGTTATCAGGCGTCGTCTTGCCGCCTTTACTCCATGGCGTGATATGATCGGCGTGCATCTGTTCAAACTCAAATTCTTCACCACAAATAGCACACTTATGTCCTTGCTTCTCGTAAGCCGCAAGAGCATCCCGACGGTCAAAGGAACGGATTGACAGTTTCTTTTCTTCGCCAGTCAACAGGTACTCATAAATACCGGATTTTTTGGTCACATCTTCATCACCCATGAGTCGCTGAATTTCCGTCTCCAGCTTCTTGGGGTCAAGGTCTGTCCGCTTGCCGTTCTGATTGTAGAAAAGGCCCCATGGCAGCCCCTTCATTTCTTTGCGCTTTTTTGGGAAAATCGCTTGTACCCAGTCGATCACAGAGCGGAAATAGTTCCACAGCTGCACCGCACTTGGGTCGTTCTGATGTTCAGCCATGTACGCTTCAATGGTTTTTCCTTCAGCGCTGGCCGCCCAGAAAATAGCCGTTTCAAGGTATTCCTGACGGATAGAAGCACCTTTCAAATAATCACCAGCCAGCATACCTGCTGCGCAGCCGGTCTTAGAGAAATACCGCTTTGCGTCAGAAGTCCAGCTACCGGCATAGACGGCGTTCCGCAGCTCCTGATCGGTCAATTCTTCGCCTGCAATGTTGATAATACGGAACCATTCCAGCTTTTCGCTGTCCGTACCATCACAAACATACACAAACAGGGGATAGTCAAGAATCTGCTGCTTCCTGTCGGCCGGTAGATTATAAAAATACTTGTCATCTACAGAGAAGGTACCGTCTACATACTCGCACAGGGAAATGGTACGCTGCTGACCATCCAGCACCTCGAATCCATCTGACCCGTCCTCTTTCTTTACCTTGCACCATCACATTGAGCGGTAAGCCCTTCATGACAGTGCGAATGACTTCATCACGCTGCGCGTCCTTGTAGACGAACTCCCGCTGATACTTCGGCCTTATATCAAGGCGCTCGTCGTATCCAACGACACCTTCCTCTGCATCATTGAAATAGCCCTCACAGACTTCACCGACAGTTACTTTCAGTTCTTTGATTTGCATATCATTTCACCTCTTTCGGTGGTTCTGGATGTTTGTTACGAATGAACACACGGTCATAAGTCCTTTTGCCATTGAGCAAACAACATCCCCCACGATCTTCTTTGCTCGGTTTATATCCTAATTGTTCTAATATCTCAACCGGAGCAGATGCTCGTGTATTTCCTGACGCTTGCCAAATAATCTCAAATTGATCCGGATTAAACTTATCAAAGAATGTAATCGGAACTCCCATGATACCTGTGTAGTCACACGGAATATCAGCAGTTTTAGAAACTTCAACGGCATTATAATTATCATACGAAGGATTATTCTCTGGGCTATATCGCTTTACGAGAATTAGTTCCTCATGGCGCTGTTTCATGTCAAGATTGGTATACCACCGCACGCCTTTTACTCGGATATATTTTCGGCCTGTAGCTTCATCAATGCCACAAGTCGAAGCATCAAGTGAATAATCATCCGGAACAAAAAAAGCTCTATCTCCCGAATGGATACTTGCTCCAAGCCATATCTGATTTGATATGATATACGGGAATATTTCTTTATACTTCAGTGCATTAACATTACCAATAATGATAAAATGCTTTTGATGCTCCACCAACGTAGCTACATACTCACGAAACAATGAAAACGGCGGATTTGTAACCACAATATCTGATTCATCCAGCAAGGCCAGACATTCTGGCGAACGGAAATCGCCATCGCCCTCCAGCTCTACCAACTCATTTTCGCCGGTTCTGAACAGCTCTGCCACATCCAGCATATCCACGCCACCGTCACCCATCTTGTCATATACTTGAGTAACTACAGCCTTATAAGGACGCTTGCTTTTATTTTCTTCTGCACCCTTATCTTCAAAGTAAAAAGTCATCTGGCCGTTTGCGTCACAACCGTATTGTAACTGCTGCCCTGCAATCGGAGACGAATAGTAGCAAGTTGCAATCAACTTTTTCAGCCCCAAACGATTGAAATTCAGCGCAAAATACTTAAAAAAGTTGCTCTCAAACGGATCATCGCAGTTACACAGCACCGTCTTACCCTGGAAGTGCTTGCGATAATATCGCATTTCCTTTTCAATATCAGTTAGCTGCGTATAGAATTCATCCTTTTTAGCTGTTTTGGCAGCACCTAAATCAGCATTCTTTGCCATTACTGCTCTGCCTCCTTTGCTTGATATTCTTTCAGCCATTCACGCAGAAGGGCAGAAACCGTCATGTCTTTATCCAAAGCAATCTGCTTGAGCGCTTTGCGCTCTTCCCGTGTCATCGTGATTGTCAGATTTACCATGTTTCTTTCTGCCATAATCTTTTACCTCTTATGCACATTTAATTGTGTACTTGTGTAATAGTGTACCACAAAATGGCACATAAATCAACAAACTTAGACTGGCTCCATCTTTGTTTTATAGCTGTAGATAAGATATTTCTCCGCCTTGTTTGACAAACAGGAGGCCAGGTGAAAACCCAACCTCCTGTTTGTTAATTATCGCGACTCTCCTCTATCAATCTCGCTTCTTCTATGCTGTGAAAAATACGACCACAAATTATGCCGAGAAATTACATCTTCATATTTGCGGAGTTTACCACGAAGCTCACCATTTTCCTTCTCCAAGTCTACGGTGCGAAGCTGCCCCCGAACAGACTTATACTCTGCCAGCTCTGCGGTCAGTGCAGCGACCTTCGTTTTCAGCTCGTTTACCATCTTCAATGCTGCTTCCAAAGCCTTCTGCAGCTTGGATTCCTTGCGCTCCTGGACATAGAACTTCTTTGCCGCAGCTGCCAGGTTTTCGTATTCAGAACGATCCAGCATGACTTTTGAGGAAAAAGGAACTGTATGGGGTTCTATTTGCTCCACTTCCTGAACGGCAATCTGCTGTTTTTGAATTTTCTCAATCTTTTTTTCCAGAGAAGCTGCCTGCTGCTCTTTCTGCTGCGTTTGTGCGGTGAGTTGTTCCAATCGCTCCTGTTCCCGTTCCACCTTGAACTGGGTTACGGTCAAATGTTCCTCAGAACTTCCTCGTTCTCCACGCTCCACATCAGAATATCCGGCATTGCGCATGGCTTGGAAGAAATCATCCTGGAGGACGCTGTAAGACTTCCGCAGCACCGGCTTGCCATTCTTCTGGAGAATAGGCGCTCCCTGTTCGTCCAATGCCGGTTTGGACAGCCATTTTTTGCTGCTGCTCACCTGCATAATGGTTTCCTTGATTGTTCCCACAAGAGACTTGTCTTTGCACCTCTTGGACCAGAGGATCTGCTTCTCCACAACCGGAACATAGACCACATGGAGATGATAATGGAATACATCCTGCCCCAGTGCTTCGGACATAGCCCGGTTACGCTCATCGGCGTGCATAACAGCGGAGAGAATATACTGTTCGCCGCCAACGATCTCTGTGGCAGCCTTGTAAGCGTCCCCATAAAATCGCTTGGCAAACTCATACCCGCCATGGTTATAGAAGTAGGCGGAGTTGACATCAAAAATCAGTTCCCCGTAAAGGTTGGCATCCGTTTTCAGGCCACGAGTGGAGATTACACCATCCTTTTCCATCTGTGCAAACATCTCTGCATATCCGGCAGTAGGCTTCTTAAAATGGATGTTCTGAGGGGTGCGTTCTGGTATAATATCTGGGTTGGTATAGGATTCTTTTTCTCGTTCATTGTGCCGCTGAGCATTACCGATTTTAGCGGCAGTCAGGTTTACGTTTCTTGCGCTGGTACGGTCAATCCCGTCGTTTCTCGCCATAGAACTCCTTTCACGTTTGTACGGCCTGCGGGCCGGGGCGCACTTCCTGCGGAAGTGTAATAACCCACTATGATACTTTCATCCTGCGGCTGCAAAGTATCGTGGGCTCTCCGAGGGGGATGCGGCTCCTGCGGGAGCCTCCATGACTTGCGTGTGCTATCCACACAGCAAGTCAGGTGTGTCCGGCATCCTTGCTTCTGTAAGCAATCCTGCCGCCCACGGTTCGGGAAAATCCACCGGATTCTCCCGGCCTTAGCCATCTCCAAATCTGCGGATTTTTCGATGGGGACGGTGGTGCGATACCAGAGTGCAACTCTGTGCAGGAAATGCAATAAATGCAGAAAATTCCGGTTTCATGCTGCGGGGTTCACGATGATTTTCACATCGGCTGGTCTGCCTACCGACTGGCGTTCCGGTTCTTCCAGCCGAATGTATCCATGTCCCTCCAGTAGTTCCAACGTCGGAAAAATCTCCTCCGTTTTCTTAAAGAACTTCCCCCGGCACATCTGAAAAAGCTCCGAACGCTTGATCACCGATACGTTCTTCTTTTTCAGCTTTGCCAAGACAAATTTGGCTTTCTGGATTGTCAGGTCAGTGCCCATCATGGAATAGGCGTAGGTGGAATGAGCCAGAAAGTATTTGCCGATCTGAATCGCCTTGCTCATCGTAGAAGCTGTTACTTCTGCTTTGTCATCTTCCATATCAACACAGTGCAACAGTCCCGCAATCCGGAGTACGGCACCGATATATTTGCTTGCCCAATCGGAAATTGCCTGCCCCTCGCCAACCAGAAACTTCTCATGTTCCTGAAAGTAATCAGCCATCAGGTCAAAGGCTTTTTCTGAAAGGTGTACCGTCTGGGCATCCCCATCAATTGGCAGAGCCATTAGGCGAAAAATCAAGCTGCGGTAAGCGGCGGTTACTTCGGGCGAAATCGGCTGGGTACGAAAGACCCGACTGCCAATTCTGGACGGTGGGGACGCATACAGGAAGCGGGCAATCAAGCCCCGCCCGGTCATGGTGGTATTGGACATGATTTCATCCAGCACACTGGGCTGAATAGAGAGGATAGCCGACAGTGCCGGGTGCATGATGCACTCTGCTTCACGGGTCATTCGATCCACATAAATGGCATCTCCACAATGACCTTTCAGCCAGACATCAATGTTGGATTTGTTGGAATACCGTCCTGCCATGATGTCAAAGATACCTCCTTCCGTAGAGATCACCGAGAACACCCCATTGTTAGCTGCCATCAAGCTGGTCAGCGCTTCACTGGAACAATCGTCCGCAAAAAAGCGAACCGGCTTTAGTTCTGGAGTTTCTTCCAGCTGCTCCTGAAGCTGCCGCAGCTCCAACTCCATTTCCCGGCTTTCCTTGCGCTCCAGCTTCTTTTGCAGACCGGAGATCTGGCGCTCCAGAGATTCCCGATGCAAATGGTTTTCCCGTATTTCCATGCTGTGCGCCTTGTTATATTCCTGCTCATACTCATAGAGGAATGTGGTCATATCCCGCATGACGCTGGACTTTCGCTCCCCCGGTGCGGCGATCACCACTGTGTACAAGCTCAAAGGCTCACAGTATCCCGGCGTTCCCTCTATCTTGTATTTCCCTTGTAAGCAGGTAGCCAGCACACCCAGACTGATCACCGCTGCCATGTCCGGGGCAGTCTGACTGTGTTCGGCCACCGCACTCACATAATTCCGAATCACATCCGGGAGAGCGTCTACCGGAAATGCAGGCAGATCACTCCACTGTGGCGTCAGCGGAACAATAGGTTGAAAAACCGGTGACGGCTCCGCTTTTGGAGTGTAAATCTCCCGGCAATGCTCGATTGCCTTCTGAATGGTGATTGCACCATACGTTGTGCCGGATTGCTGCCGGTCCCATTTATCCCGCATCAATCCCGACTGCCGGAACATAGTGCCCATCTTGGCGGCATCCCGTCCTGTCCAAAAGGCAAGGTGACTGCACAGCGCCAAATCTGCCTCCGATGGGGACGAATATCCCTCCAACGAACCGTTCCAAAGGGCTGTGAACGCTGCCCCATTCTTACTGCTTTTTGCCAGTTGCAGAAGCTGCTCCATGCTTAAATCAGAGTTTTTTGCATTTATTGCATTTTCTGCGCCTACCTCTGTCCTGCGCATGAACTTGTCCAGTAACACTTGCAGCTCCTGGGTTCGGTCACCATACTCATAATCCTCACAGCGGTTTCCGGTCACGGTGACATATTTGTTGGTTGCTCCCGCCACATAAATCTCGATTCCGGCCTGATGGTTCATAATATAGAATCGCTTGGTATCATACTGAAACCCTTTTGCCGAAAAGAGAATATGCAGACCGTTTCCGCTGGGGCTGTACTCGGTATAGCTGTGCATTAAGGCTACAATTTCTGCGGCGGTCTGGGTGTAATAGCCGCTGTCCGAAACGCAGTTGTCCAGGTCAATCGCACAGATACCGTTGAAAATGCCAATTCCGATGCCATCATATCCACTGGCCTGCACTGCTGTTTTATAAGGTACGAAGCTGGAAGGATCATTGCTTTTCGCTCCCAGACCGGTTTGCGGCTGGTATGGCATCTTCGTTTTCCTCCCATTCCGTTCCTCATACTTCCAGCAGCAGAACAGACCATTTTGTATGATGCTGTCTGGTAAAGCTGTCAAATTCTGTTCCTCCTTAAACAATTGTTGAATTTGGCAGCTGTCGTGTTATAATATCCTTGCTGAGTGATAGTCACACGGCAGCTGCCGTTTGTACTGTCCGCCAAGAGTTCTCATCTGCCAGGATGAGAGCTCTTTTTTTATGCGGTTTCCGGCTGGAAGTATCCAATTTCCTCCCACACCTTTCTGTCGGGGCAGTAGTAGTTGTACTCGTTGGAGTTTTCCAGCTTGATCGCATAGCCGAATTTCAGGATTCCCTGCTGCAAACCAATGCGCACATACTGGGCATCCTTGTGCATGGCGGCTGCAATCTCGGTGATGGGGACATTGCGTCCGGTGAAGGGCGGGAGTTCGACATAAACTTTCTTCTCCATGTGAATGACCTCCTTGTTGCTTATATACGAATTATTAGTTCGTATTTTGATTATAAGCCATTCAAGACTGCTTGTCAACACTAAATACGAAAAAATTATTCGTATTGCGACCTTGTAATTCGCACGACTTCGTGTTACAATACAAGCGAGGTGATGACAATGCACAGTAACCCAGCCGAAATTGGCGAGAGAATCAAGGCAGCCCGCAAGGCCGCTCACTTGAGCCAAACAGAGCTGGCACAGCGTCTGGACAAGACAATGCGCACAGTTCAAAAATACGAAAGCGGTGAAATTGAGCCATCCATAGCGATGATCAATGCCATCGCCAAAATCTTAAACATATCTCCGGCAGACCTGATTGGCTACCAAAAACCTGAAATCCAGCTGGACAGCCTGTCTGATGTGATTGCGGTTCTGTACCAATTAAACAAGAAGGCCGGTATCCGGTTCGAGATTGACGTCCAGCGCCCGCCCCACAGCGAAGAATGGTCCTGCTCCCTGAAATTCAAGGGGAATGACCGGTCCGCAGAGATGAATGATTCCCTGTGTCTAATTTTGGAGGAGTTCCGGGACGAGCGTGAAAAGCTGGAAACCTATTGGACCGATCAGGAATCCTTTGACCGCTGGATTGAAAAGGAACTGGCCTACTACGCAGATGCCAAGTTGCAGGACAAGGAAGTGGAAGTCCTCACCGATTTGGAGCGCATTCAGCGGCGCAACGAACTGGATCGTCAGATGCTGGAGAAAATGAAAAAGGCCGCCGAGGAAAACGGCGACCAGGAATAACAGAGGGTGTTGCTTACCCTTTATCAAATTTAATTCAAACGCTGGGAGAAAGGAAGTTTGAGATTTTTTGAGATTACCCAACGGATATGGAAGCGTCAAGAAAATGTCCGGAAAGCGAAGAAGGCCCTATGCAGTGAGGAAAACGGTAGGGTGGCACGTCAACCCTGAAACAGGAAAGTCTGTTCAGGAACAAATCACCATCGGCTATGCGGCAACCAGAGCGGAGGGGCTGCAAATGCTGGCAGAGTACAACAACAATCCCTTTGACATCAAGGCATCCAAGGCCACCTTCCAGGAGGTCTATGAACGCTGGTCAAAGGAGAAGTTTCCCACCATCTCCAAGTCAAACGTAAAAGGCTATGAGGCGTCCTATCGGGTGTGCGGAACCCTTTACAACAAGGTGTTTCGGGATATTCGACTGATGGACCTTCAATTTGTGGTGGACACCTGCGAGAAGAATTACCCCACCCTGAAGAAGCTCAAGGGGCTGTTCAACCAGCTGTATGCTTACGCTATGAAAAACGACATCTGCAACAAGGATTATTCCGAGTTTGTGGATTTGAGCCGGTACAAGGATAAGAACCCCAACAAGCGTGACCGGAACAAGTTCACAAAGGAGCAGATTGCCCGACTCTGGGAGCTTGCAGAGGACCCGTACTATCAGATTGTGCTGATGCTGATCTACAACGGTTGCCGCATCTCGGAGTTCCTCGACTTGAAGAAGGAAAACGTACATCTGGAAGAACAGTACTTTGATGTGATTGCCAGCAAAACCGAAAACGGTCTGCGGAAAGTCCCCATTGCCGACAAGGTGTTGCCATTCTACAAAGCATGGTACGAAGGTTCTCAGTGTGAATATCTGCTCCACACACCGGATCAAAAGCACTTTGATTACAGGAACTACTACGACAGCTACTTCACGCCTCTGATGGAACAGCTTGGATATGACCAGACGCCGCACTGTACCCGGCACACCTGCATCTCCATGCTGACAGAAGCCCATGTAGACCAAACCATGATCAAGAAGATTGTGGGACACTCCGGTGCTATGACGCTCACCGAACGTGTCTACACCCACCTGGATATTGAAACACTGGTGGAGGCAATCAACAAGATCTAAAAGGAAGAAGGAAAAGCCGTGCAGCACAAAAAAGCAGGAGATACGCTCCTTGCGGAACGATCTCCTGCTTCATAAGGCTTTTGTTTTCGCTTGCGATTCTTGTTCCTTGTGTGCTCCTTGCTTGCTCCTTACGAAGCAAAACGGAACACTTCTGAGGAACTCTCACAACTCCAAAACCATCCAATTTTCTGCAAAACAGCGTCCAAAGACGTACTGAGAAGCAGTGGAAATTATCTCTTGGGTAAGTGAGATTAGCGCTTGGAGAACTGAGGCGCACGACGGGCGGCCTTGAGGCCGTACTTCTTGCGCTCTTTCATGCGAGGATCGCGAGTCAGGAAACCAGCTTTCTTCAGGATAGGACGATAGTCCTCGCTG
>ERZ836441.3204-NODE-3204-length-11414-cov-2.771195_pt1 | contig 11414 bp, 9 predicted proteins | sample MGYA00519686_ERZ836441 | MGnify/ENA primary metagenome ERZ836441 (study PRJEB31850, sample SAMEA3708800) | human gut metagenome | biome: human gut; feature: human-associated habitat; material: faeces | place: China | collected 2014 ... | reverse complement strand
CTTTTTCTTTAAGCAGATTAGCAATCTTCTCCCTTACTTCCGGTGTGCTCGTCGGTAATTCCGACAAACCTTCCCTCAGTGCTTTAGCGTAGAGCATTGTCCCGCCCACTATTATCGGCAGACGTCCTCTGGCTCTTATTTCTTTTACCAGTCTTTCGCAGTCGGAAACAAAACTTGCGGTCGAGTATGCCTCCGTAGGCTCAATAATATCGATGAGGTGATGAGGAACTTGTTCCAGCTCTTCTTTTGTGGGCTTTGCGGTTCCAATATTCATTTTTTTATAGACCAGTGCCGAGTCAATAGAAATAATTTCGCAAGGCACTATCTTGGCAGCCTTTAACGCAAGTGCAGTCTTTCCGCTGGCTGTCGGCCCGAGAAGCATCACCGCATCAGCATCTTTCAGTATTTGAGTCGTCAATTATTTTCCCCGCATAAAGAAGCCGTCGAGTTCTCGATGTGAAATTTGAACCCAGGTTGGACGCCCATGATTGCATTCGTCAGCACGATCAGTTTTTTCCATATCTCTTAAAACGGCATCCATTTCAGAGAGAGTCAAGAGCCGGTTTACGCGAATTGCAGAGTGGCACGCAATCGTTGCTAATACCTCATTTCGTTTTTCCGCAAGAACGGACGACTTCCCATACTTTCGCATGTCTTCGAGAACATCACGAACTAAGTCTTCGCCCTCTTTGCCGATTTTGGAGTCGAGCATGACCGGAGCTCCTCGCAAACTAAGCTGTGTCGGACCAACAGCTGATAAATCTAGCCCCAACTCGGCGATTTGGTCCCTACACTCTTCAAACACTGCCATCTGCTCTTCGGTAACGCTGAAAACATAGGGGATTAGGAATTGTTGAGTTACTATCTCTCGTCTGTCGAAGCTTTTCTTCAGGCGCTCATATACGATTCTTTCATGAGCGGCGTGCATGTCGACAATGACCATGCCTTTATCATTTTCCGCAATGATGAAAGTACCGGCTATCTGTCCTACTGCCCTCCCCAAAGGCTGGTAGACCTCACTTTCTGCCTTTACTTCTTCAGCGAAGTGAGACGATGTGCCGCCTGAAAGATCTTCTGCTGCCTCGTCTGCCTTCATAGAATAAATAGTCTTAGGAAAGCTTGACTGAGCAGACACAGCAGAACTCTCATTCTTTCCGTAAAAATCTAAGTAATGCTGGTAGCCGTCATCTCCGCGCAATGTGTATTCTTTTCTCGGCGGAAAACTGTTTTCTCCGGCACTTCCGTAAGCAGTCCGTTTTGGCTCATCCTCCTGAAGTCCACTAAAGCTTTCCCTTTCCGTGAGTTCACCCGTCAATGGATCCGCAAGAACCGACTGCGATATTGCGCTTTCGACTGCATGAAATACGAACTGATGAATAGCAGATGAGTCTCGAAATCTAACCTCATTTTTTGTCGGATGAACATTAACATCTACCTTCAGCGGGTCAATCTCTAAAAACAGACAGTACAGGGGCTGAGAAGAACCGTGCAAAACATCTGCATAGGCTTGTCGGAGAGCATGAGTAAGCACCTTGTCCTTAACAAAGCGTCCGTTAACATAGAAGTACTGGCAGTCCGTACGGGTTTTAGCGGCTGTCGGCAAACAAACCCAACCGTACAATTTGACTGAGGGAGTTTCGGCACTGACAGTGCGATGAGCTTCTAAAAATTCTTTAGGCATCATGCGCTCTAACCTGGCCTCCAAAGTTGAAGGAGGCAGAGACAACACGCCTTTGCCATTTGCAAAAACTGAAAAATCTATCTCCGGGTTGGCCAAGGCTATGCGTTTAATGCAAGTCAAGCAGTGTGCCTGTTCTGTTGGTTCCCCTTTTAAAAATTTTCTGCGGGCCGGCGTTTTATAGAAAAGATCCGTGACCTCGATACGTGTTCCCTTCTTCAAAGCCGCAGGCGTAATTTCTTCTTTAAAAATAGAGAAACCATCTGCCCCTTCAACTTTAGATGAGAGATGAAGATCAGCTACGCTGGCAATCGATGCTAAGGCCTCGCCTCGAAATCCCAAACTCGAAATAGATTCGAGTTCATCTAAATTTCTAACCTTACTAGTGGCGTGACGTTTTAAAGCAAGCGAAAGGGACTCTTTCGGAATCCCGCAGCCGTTATCTTGAATCAATATTCGTTTGATGCCGCCGCCGTCCAATCTAATTTCGATATGAGTAGAACCCGCGTCAATGGCGTTTTCCAAAAGTTCTTTTACTACGGAGGCAGGTCTTTCAATAACCTCTCCGGCTGCTATTTGACTAATAAGCTGGTCAGGAAGCTCACGAATCTCCCGAAAAGCTCTTCTTTTTTCAGTTTCGCTCATTCCGGTATTGTATATCCGAAAGTTTTTTCTGTTTTGCCATCTTCTTGAAAACAGAGAGAATTTTTCGGCTTTGAGTCTATTTCTCTTGAACCTGCTCTAGTACTTATCCTGCTTAGTGAAAAAATCCTTTTTCGTCTAGAATTACGTGGTCATGTGACTCACTGAGAAAGTTTTTGATGGAATTCCTTAACCTAGCGATTGAGCTTTTTAGAAACGCCGATCAATTTATTCTTCATGTTGCCGAGGCCTACGGGATCTGGATTTACATAGTTCTCTTCCTTATCTTCTTTGCAGAAACCGGCATTGTCATTTGCGCATTTTTGCCCGGTGATTCTCTCCTTTTTATTTCGGGGGCGGCCGCGGCAACCGGAGTCATGAACCCGATCGCTCTCATTCTGATTATTACAGCCGGTGCCATTGTCGGAAACACAACCAACTTTTACATCGGATCGTGGCTGGGTAAAAAAATCTACGACGGCTCGATTGGATGGATTGATCAATCTGCTCTTCAAAAGACACATTCCTTCTATGAAAAGCATGGCGGTAAAACAATTGTTCTTGCCCGTTTCGTTCCGATTGTTCGTTCCTTTGCTCCGTTAGTTGCGGGGGCAGCTCAAATGAACACCGTTAAATTTGAACTTTACAGCGGTTTCGGGGCCCTCTTCTGGGTAGGCTCTATCGTTGGAGCAGGATATCTTTTCGGCAATATCCCGTTTATCAAAAACAATCTTTCTCTGATTTTAATTGTCGGTATCTTGGCTGCACTCGGACCATTCACGATTGCCATGTGCATCCAATTGTGGAAAAAATACTTCGGTACCAAAACAAGTTAATTAATCGGCCTCAGAATATCCTTCAGCTGTCTCCCGCTCCCGGAAGACAGCTTTTCTTTTGAGCTCATCAAACTCAGCCTCTTGTTGATGAGCTCTTTTAACTCAAAAAATTTCTTCTTTTATTCCCAAGCGGGTACTACGGCACCCTTGAACTCCTCCTTAATAAACTTAGCCACTTCCGGAGATTGGAAGGCCTTCACAAATTTCTTAACTTGCTCATCGTTTGCATTATTAGCGCGAGAGGCGATGACAATCAAAGCGTACGGAGCATCCTTGGACTCAAAGTAAAAACCTTGTTTCTGAGGAGATAAAGAACCGCTGATTGCATAGTTCATCGGAATGCAAGCAAAATCAACATCCTCTAAACTTCTTGGCAACTGTGCAGCCTCGAGTTCTTTAAATTTCAATTTCTTCGGATTTTCAATAATCTCATGGACAGTAGCGGTACCACCGGCACCGGCTTTCAGCTGAATGAGGCCGGCCTGCTCGAGAAGAATCAGGGCTCGGCCCTCATTGGTCGGATCATTTGGGATAGCAACCGTTGAGCCTGCAGGAACCGTCTCCAGGCTCTTGATCTTGTTAGAGTAAAAACCCATCGGCTGTACCACTGCTTTGCCGATATTCTTAAGGTCGGTACCTTGCTGTTTGTTAAAGTTATTCAAGAAAGGTTCATGCTGATAGACAACCACGTCCAGAGCTCCTTCAGCCAGGCTCTTATTCGGCGTGATGTAATCGGTGAACTCAACTACCTTCACGTTTAGGCCGTCTTTCTTTGCAACTTCAGCAGCTTTCTGCACATTTGCAGCGTGCGGGCCCGCAGTAGCACCTACCTTCAGCTCAGAAGGTTTCTTATCCTGGCATCCTGTCAAAGCCAAGGCGGAGAGAATGACCAGAGATGACAGCAACTTTAAGGTTTGTCTTTTTAACATGATGATTCCTTTGAAAGTAATAAGAAATTAGAAATGGAGATGTCTAGCGTGTCGTAAAACTCGGCGGACACGCGAATTTGATGGGAAACTGATTTCAACAATAACTTCTCAAACTCTGAGGAGGTACAGAGAAATTTTGTGTGAGTTGTAGATACTTTTATGCTTGTTATTGCCGAATTCATGATCTTTTGCTAATTAAATATATTTAAAAAATATATTTATTCTTTATAAAATTTTCGATAGAAAAATATAAAGACGCCCAAATCCTTTAAGGAAATTGGGTTAGCACATTCGGCACATTCGCAGAGAAAAATCAATAGCAGCAGCGGCGTTGGTAAACGCTTCATAGCCGGCTGTGTTATTGATATAAGACATTTGTTTTTGAACTTAATTTCGTTTCAACGAAAATTAGTTTATTAAAAAATTCGCGTTTTTTTCTTTTTCAAAATACTTTTTGCAAAAAGCCGGGTTTTTCCCCGGCTTTTTGTTCATCATGAGCTTTCAGCAAAAATTATTTTTCAAATCTTGCTTCAAGAGCTGCAACGGCAGGAAGCGTCTTGCCTTCCAAGAATTCCAGGAAAGCGCCACCGCCTGTGGAAATGTAGGAGACTTTATCTGCTACATCGAAGGCCTTTGCCGCAGCAATGGTATCGCCGCCGCCGACAATACTGAACGCACCGGCCTTAGTTGCTTTCGCAATCGTACGGGCTAAGTCATGTGTTCCTTCCTTGAAGTTATCCATTTCGAATACTCCGAGAGGACCGTTCCAAATGATGGTCTTAGCACCATCCATCACGCCGCGAAGCATCATGCTTGTCTTAGGACCAACGTCAAGAATCATTTCATCATCTTGAATATCGTCAACGTCACAGATTCTGAAACCGGCGTCATAACCCATATGGCGGGCAACAACAACGTCAACCGGAAGCGGGAACGGAAGCTTTCCTTCCTTAGTTTTCATCACTTCCATAACCTTCTTGCATTCATCAACAAGTTCCGGTTCAGCCAAAGACTTGCCGATCTTCTTGCCTTGAGCAAGCAAGAATGTGTTAGCAATGCCGCCGCCGACAATTAAGGTGTCAACCAGCGGAGCCAAGTGAATCAAGATGGTAAGTTTAGTAGAGACTTTAGATCCGCCGACAACAGCAACAAGCGGATGTTCAGCGCCTCCGACGGCTGCAGTCAAAGCATCGATTTCTTTTGCAAGAAGAGGTCCGGCGCAGGCAACTTTAGCGTACTTAGCCATACCTTCTGTAGTGGCTTGAGCACGATGGGAAGTACCGAAGGCGTCATTGACGTAAATGTCGCAGAGAGCAGCCATTTTCTTGGACAGCTCTTCATCATTTTTCTTTTCACCGACGTTTCCGCGGCAGTTTTCAAGAACAACGACTTCACCGGGTTCAACATCAACACCGTCAACCCAGTTTGTAGCAAACTTAACTTCTTTGCCGAGAAGCTTGCCAAGGTAATCAGCTACGCCCTTTAAGCTGTCGTTCTCAGTAAGTTCGCCTTCTTTAGGACGGCCGAGGTGAGAGCAGACCATAACGGCAGCGCCGCCTTCCAAAGCCATATTGATAGCAGGAAGAGACTCACGAATGCGGTGGTCGTCGGAAATTCTGCCTGTCGGACCGCGAGGCACGTTTAAGTCAGCACGGATGAAGACTCGCTTACCCTTAAGTTCGCCGTTTTTGGCTAATGACTCTAATGTCTTAACTTTCATTTCTAATCCTGTAAAAAGGAAACCCGAAGATTTCTTCGGGCTCCAAATCGAACTAATTACTTGGCGTTATACATTGCGGTTGCTGTGTCGAGCATGCGGTTGGAGAAACCCCATTCGTTGTCATACCAAGCAACGGCTTTCACGAGAGTTCCGTCGATAACCTTAGTCAAGGTTGCATCGAAAATAGAAGAATACGGAGAATGGTTGAAATCAGAAGAAACTAGAGGCATTTCGTTGTAGCCCAAAATTCCTTTGAGTTCTTTAGATTCAGAAGCTTCTTTAAGAATCTTGTTAACTTCTTCTACAGTTGTCGGACGAGTTGCGTTGAAAGTTAAATCGCAGACGGAAACGTTGATTGTCGGAACACGCATTGCGTAACCGTCAAGCTTGCCTTTCATTTCAGGAATAACTTCACCGACTGCCTTAGCAGCGCCTGTCTTAGTCGGGATGATGTTATGGCCGGCAGCTCTGGCTCTTCTCAAGTCTTTGTGCTTAACGTCTGTCAAAACCTGGTCGTTTGTGAAGGCATGAACGGTTGTCATCATGCCGTCTTCAATACCGATTTTTTCCATCAAAGGCTTAACAAACGGAGCCAAGCAGTTTGTTGTGCAGGAAGCATTGGAAACAACAACGTCGCTGGCTTTCAATACGTCTTGGTTAACACCGTAAACGATGGTGGCATCAACATTTTTGCCGGGACAGGCGATCAATACTTTCTTTGCTCCGGCTTCGATATGAGCCATGCAGCTTTCTTTATCGCGGAAAGCGCCTGTGCACTCTAACACGATATCAATATCCAAATCTTTCCAAGGGAGCTTACGCGGATCACGTTCGGAAACCATCTTGATGCGGTCGCCGTTAACAACGAGATAGCCGTCGTCCCACGCTACATCGCCGTTGAATCTACCATGAGCTGTATCGAACTTAGTAAGATGGACTGTGGCTTCAGGTTTGGCTGTATCGTTGATAGCGACAATTTTCATGTCAGGCCATTTCTTTTCTTCATAGAAAGCACGAAGAACCATACGGCCGATACGGCCATAGCCGGTAATTGCTACTCTGATAGTCATCTATTATTTCCCCTTGTTAAGTGTGGTTTTAACAGTATTCACGATATTTTCAACAGTGAATCCATAAAGTTTAAACAGATCCTTGGCAGGTGCGGACTCTCCGAATTGATCGAGTCCGATTACAGTGCCGTTGCCTTTGACGTATTTCCACCAAAGTCCTGTGGAAGCAGCTTCGATAGCCACGATTGGCAAGCCGTTGCCCAAAATGTCAGTCTTATAGGCTTCATCTTGGCGATCAAATACGGTTGTGGAAGGCATGGAAACCAAACGAGCCTGGATATTTTCAGCAGTCAAAATCTTTCTGACTTCGGCGGCAAGTGCTACTTCGCTGCCTGTAGCCAAAAGAACAACCTCGGTCTGTTCTTTGCCTGCAGGAGCTTCTTCCAAAATGTAGGCGCCCTTTGCGATGTCATCTGCGTTAGTTTCTTCTCTAACCATGAAAGGAAGGTTCTGACGGGAGAAAATCAAAGATGTCGGGCCGTCCTTTCTTTCGATAGCGCTCTCCCAAGCAATAACGGTTTCAACCGTATCGGCCGGTCTCCAAACATCCATGTTCGGGATCAATCTCAAGCTGGCCAAGTGTTCAATCGGCTGATGAGTCGGGCCGTCTTCGCCTAAACCGATAGAGTCATGGGTGTAAACGAAAATTGTTCTGAGCTTCATCAAAGCTGCCATTCTCATGGCATTCTTCTCATAGTCCGAGAATGTCAGGAAAGTTGCGCCGTATGGAATGAATCCGCCGTAAAGAGCAATACCATTCATGATGGCGCCCATACCAAATTCACGCACGCCGTAGTTGATGTGACGGCCAAGCATGTTGTCTGCTCTTAAGGCCTGTACACCGTTCCAGTTGGTTAAATTGGAACCGGTAAGGTCAGCAGAACCGCCGACTAACTCAGGCAAGTGCGGTGCCAACTCATTCAAAGCCATCTGGCTAGCTTTTCTGCTGGCGACCGTTTTTTCTTCTTCAACAGCCTTCAAGATGGCATTGAAAGCAACATCATCCCAATCAGCAGGAAGTTCCCCGGCCATTCTGCGTTCTAACTCAGCAGCAAGTTCGGGATAAGCTTCCTTGTATTTTGCATAAAGGTTATTCCATGCAGCTTCTTCCATGTCGCCTTTAGCTCTGGAATCCCAAGCTTCATAAACTTCTGCAGGAATTTCAAAAGGACCGTATTCCCAGCCGATGGCTTTTCTGGTTACTGCAATCTCTTCATCCCCGAGTGCTTCTCCGTGGGCTTTGCTGGTGCCTTGTCTATTGGGAGAGCCGAAGCCAATGATGGTTCGGCAGTCAATCAAAGTCGGTTTGTCGGACTTCTTAGCCTGAGCAATTGCTTCGGAAACCGCTTCGGCGTCATGACCGTCGATCGGGCCGATTACATTCCAGCCATAGGATTCAAAACGTTTGCGGGTATCATCAGCGAACCAGTATTCAACCTTTCCGTCGATAGAAATACCGTTATCATCATAAAGAGCGATAAGTTTATTGAGCTTCCAAACGCCGGCCAAAGAGCATACTTCATGGGAAATTCCTTCCATCAAGCATCCGTCTCCGAGGAATGCGTAAGTGTAGTTGTCGATGACGTCAAAACCAGGACGATTAAATTCGGCAGCCAGCATTTTTTCTGCTAAAGCAAAACCGACAGCGTTTGCAATTCCTTGTCCCAGTGGTCCTGTAGAAGTCTCTACACCTGGAGTTACACCAACTTCCGGATGTCCCGGTGTTTTGCTGTGCAGCTGACGGAAATTCTTGAGGTCATCAAGGCTCAAATCGTAGCCAGAAAGATGAAGAAGCCCGTACTGAAGCATGGAACCGTGACCGTTGCTTAACAAGAAACGATCCCGGCCGATCCATTTCGGATTATTTGGGTTGTGACGAAGATGATTTTTCCAGAGGGCAACTGCGATATCTGCCATTCCCATCGGCATTCCCGGGTGGCCAGACTTTGCCTTCTGTACTGCGTCCATGGCTAATGCACGTAAAGCATTAGCCATAGTCTTAGCGGAGACTGATGATGTCATGATAGAAAGATAAATATATTTAAAAACCTGCCATAGGGCAGGAAGTTCAAGACTCTGCCATTTTACCAAGATGAGTACGCATATAACATACTGAACTTAGTTCAAAATATTTCAAAGTAAAGCTCTTGAGGCAAAGAGACGACAAACAGTATTATTCTTACCTAATTCCACAAGAGAAGTTCGTAAATTTATGCCGAGATTTTATGTTCCCGACACCGCTTATAAAGTCGGCGAAGAAGTTGTTTTGCCTCCGGAGGCCGTACACCACGCAATGAGAGTTTTGCGCATGCGCGAAGATGATGAGGCCGAACTTTTTGACGGCAACGGAAATTCAGCAAAAGGCACAATCCACTTTGCTAAAGACTTCGCATCCGTAAAGATTTTAGAAACTGCTTACACGCAGGAAAACTCTCTAAAAATCGTCCTTCTTCAGTCCTTAGTTTCCAATGAAAAAATGGACTGGATTGTCGAAAAAGCCTGCGAGCTCGGGGTAACTGAACTTATCGTATTTCCGGCCGATCGTTCTGAAGTAAAGTTAGTTGGAGACAAACTTCTTAAAAGAATGGAACGCTGGAACAAAATAGTTGTATCAGCGTGCAAACAGTGCAAAAGAAGTGCTTTGCTTAAAGTTTCCTGGCTTTCCTCCCTCCAAGATTTCAATCCTGAGGGAATCCAGAAAAATTTCATCATGATGCCTCAAGCAACTCTTTCAGAGAAAGCAGAAGAAAAAATAGAGTCAGTTTCTTTTGCAATCGGACCTGAAGGCGGTCTTTCCCAACGAGAGATCCAGCTTCTGACGGAGAAAGGATTTGAGCCGAAACAGCTAGGCCGATTCGTTTTCAGAACTGAAACCGCCGGTATTGTGGCGGCCTCTTATGCCCACACATTGTGGGACTGGAATTAAGATCCTTTTGATGGACACATGCTATAAGAGCTTTTCTTCGCGGAAGAAAAGCTCTTGAAAAATGTGGTTAGAAAAATTAATTTGTAGCACTCACACTACCATCAGGATTGATGTGAGTGGAATATGAAGCCAGGTGTTTAGTTTCATTAGCCGGGAGAACCCTCTTTCCGCTTCTCGCCATTTTTAACGCCGTCGAAACATCTCCGGAAATCGCATAACGAAGATTGTCTCTCATCACCAATACCTTATTCCCGTAGCCCTTATCAGTTCTATGATTTGCGGCGCCAACGTAGAATTTCAGTCCTTTAGCCAGTGAACCTGTTTTGTTGATGTACTCTCGTAAAATCTCAGTGCCTACTTCAATTCCAGCCTCAATATTGTTGGCTGCTTTCAGACCTCCAAAACGTTTGTATTTCGAAGTATGCACACGCACATGAACCTGCATCAAACCTTTAGCTCCTGCAGCACTTTTAGCATTCGGATTAAAAGAAGATTCAATAGCGATAATTGACAGAATCAACAAAGGGTCAATGTCGTATTTCTTTCCGGTAATGAAAGCCTGAGCTACCGCTTCTTTAATATCTTGTTCCTTTGCTTTAGTAAAGTATTTTGATATGAAAGATACAGCACGCTCTTGAATGACAGATAATCTGTCTTCTTCATTTTCTTGAGCAACAAACGGCTCCAGATCCAAATTCAAATAAGAAAGGACCTTTTGACTAGCCGCCTCTGAGTTAGCCTCAGTAGCAGGTGCCTCCACACAAAGCGAGTTTATGTAGTAGGTAAGAAGACAAAAACCAGCTGCCACGAGAACAAACTTGCGAAACTTGACGGCTGCGCTCATTGTTTTTGACCAACGGCGACCAGCTGTCACAACACCGGCTCCTTCGGATAGTGTATTTTTATCAATCATTTAAAAATTATCTCATAGGGTTTTTCTCTTGAAAACCAATGAGAAGCAATGATTAAGTGAAATTGTGTAGGCAGATGCAATTAAATGTGACGCCTAAATTGGGGATGCTTTCCTCTTGAAATTTTCCATTCAACCTTTGACCTTAGTAGGTTCAATCCAAAATCTTGAGAAAAAAATTGGCCATTTTGGGTTCTTGAGATTGTTAAATATATTTACATTTTGTCGAACACGGTTACTTTTCTATCTTGCTCAAGCCCGAGAAACCCAAGTTAGCAATTGAGTAACACTTAGCTTTGTCAAAAATCCTTCTGACACAAGCAATCTCCATTCGATATCCGCCTTTATTTGGTGTCCTTTTTGAGAGGTTCTTCTTCTCCGCCACCACTGCTTTCAGAGGACAAATAAGCGAACAGAACCATTAATACCATTGCAATAATTGAACAACCGCGTACAGCAAGTTCTGCCCCGAAAAACTTTGCCGAGAGACCCAAAATCAATTGTCCTACCGGAACAAGTCCCAGCATCACGGCTAAGTACATGGCAGAAAACCGTCCCCGATAAATGTTGGGAGCTTTACGCTGAACGGCGTTATTAGCAGCCGCCAAAGAAAAAGTTAATGCGGCGCCGGCAACTAAAGCGCAAATCCATTGGGAACCTAAAGACTCCAGTGCAGGAAGTACGGCAAAACCGATACAAGTGA
>ERZ836441.3200-NODE-3200-length-11441-cov-5.481117_pt1 | contig 11441 bp, 9 predicted proteins | sample MGYA00519686_ERZ836441 | MGnify/ENA primary metagenome ERZ836441 (study PRJEB31850, sample SAMEA3708800) | human gut metagenome | biome: human gut; feature: human-associated habitat; material: faeces | place: China | collected 2014 ... | reverse complement strand
AATATACATTGTGAAATCGCGTCCGGAATAACGACCAACACATTAAATAGCAATTGATTTATAGGAGATATTATGAATCCAAAAGCTTTAAAATCACTTGAATACTACAAGATCATCGACCAACTGACAGAGAAGGCTTCTTCCCAGATGGGGAAAGACCTGTGCAGGCACCTCCTGCCCTCTGAAGATGTTTACGAAATCCGTCATATGCAGACCCAGACCAGAGACGCCCTCACACGCCTTTTCCAGAAAGGAAACATCTCCTTTGGAAGCGTAAAAGACGTGCGCGGCTCACTGAAACGTCTGGAAATCGGAAGTTCCCTTGGAATTTCCGAACTCCTTGCCATTGCCGGACTTCTGGAAAATACCAACCGTGTCAAAGCCTACTCCCGAAATGAGCGCGGAGATGCAAGAGAAGACTCTCTGGACGGCATGTTTGAGAGTTTGGAGCCATTGACTCCCCTCTCAGCCGAAATCCGCCGCTGCATCATTTCCCAGGACGAAATCAGTGACGACGCCAGTGCCGGTCTGATGCATGTACGCCGCAGCATGAAAGTTGCCAATGACCGCATCCACACCCAGCTGGCCTCTCTGGTAAACGGCAGCGCCCGCAATTACCTTCAGGACTCCGTTATCACCATGCGAAACGGCCGCTACTGTATCCCGGTAAAAGCCGAATACAAAGGTCAGGTTCCAGGTATGATCCACGACCAGTCTTCCACCGGCTCCACTTTATTCATTGAGCCTCTGGCGATTGTCAAACTAAACAACGACATCCGCGAGCTGGAGCTTCAAGAACAGAAAGAGATTGAGGCAGTTCTCGCTGCCTTAAGTGAACAGACCGCCCAGAATGTGGACGCCATTCGCGCAGACCTTGACATTATGATCCAGCTGGATTTCATTTTTGCCAGAGCAGGACTTGCACTGGATATGAATGCCACAGAACCCATTTTCAATACAGAGAAACGCATTCACCTGAAACAGGCACGCCACCCGCTCATTCCCAGAAAAAAAGCCGTTCCCATTGACATCCGTCTTGGAGAAGACTTCGACCTCCTTGTTGTAACCGGACCAAATACTGGTGGTAAAACCGTTTCCCTTAAAACAGTTGGGCTTCTGACCCTGATGGGACAGGCGGGACTTCACATTCCAGCCCTGGACCGCTCCGAGCTTTCTGTTTTCCGTGAGGTTTACGCAGATATCGGGGACGAGCAGAGCATCGAGCAGTCTCTCAGTACCTTTTCCTCACATATGACCAACGTAGTGTCTTTCCTGAAAAAAGCAGATCAGGACTCTCTGGTGCTTTTTGATGAGCTTGGCGCTGGTACCGACCCGACAGAAGGAGCGGCACTTGCCATCTCCATTTTGTCCTTCCTGCATGAACAAGGCATCCGCACTATGGCAACCACCCATTACAGTGAACTGAAAGTTTACGCCCTGTCCACTGACGGCGTTGAAAATGCCTGCTGTGAGTTTAATGTGGAAACCCTGCGTCCTACTTACCGCCTGCTCATCGGTGTTCCTGGAAAAAGTAATGCCTTTGCGATTTCTTCCAAACTTGGACTTCCAGACTTTATCATTGAGCGCGCCAAAGATCAGATCAGCCAGAAGGACGAGTCCTTCGAGGATGTACTTACCTCCCTGGAAAACAGCCGCGTGATCATCGAAAACGAGCGTCAGGAAGCAGAGCGTTACAAAACCAAGATTGCTTCCTTGAAACAGGAGTTAGAGTCCAAGCAGGAGAAGCTGGACGAACGTAAAGAGCGGATCTTGCGCGAAGCCAACGAAGAAGCCCGTAAGATTCTTGCAGATGCTAAGGAATACGCAGATCAGACCATGAAAATGTTCCACAAATTCCAGAAAGATCACGTGGACACTGCTGCCATTGAAAAAGAACGCCAGAATCTTAGAAACCGCATGAACAAAGCCGAAAAGGGCATGTCCATGAACACCACCGTAAAGAAACCGAAAAAAGAGCTGAAGCCTAAGGATCTTTCCCTTGGAGATACCGTTCAGGTACTGAGCATGAATCTGAAAGGAACTGTCAGCAGTCATCCCGATTCCAAAGGCTTTCTTTTTGTACAGATGGGTATCATCCGTTCCAAGGTTCATATTTCTGACCTGGAGCTTGTTGACGAACCAGTTATCAACACTCCTGGACTTTCCAGAACAGGAGCAGGCAAGATCCGCATGTCCAAGTCTACCAGTGTTTCCACTGAAATTAATCTTCTTGGAAAAACTGTAGATGAGGCTGTGGCAGAACTGGATAAATATCTGGATGACGCTTATCTGGCACACTTAAAGAGCGTGCGTATCGTACATGGTAAAGGTACCGGTGCCCTTCGAAAAGGAGTACACAATTATCTCCGCCGCCAGAAGCATGTGGCAGATTTCCACCTGGCTGAATTTGGCGAAGGAGATGCTGGTGTTACCATTGTAGAATTTAAGAAATAACTATATTTTATAAGGAGAAACTATGGTTGCTAAACAGAAAATCCTCATTGTCGATGATGACAACAATATTGCAGAGCTGATTTCTCTGTATCTTACCAAAGAATGTTTCGAAACAAAAATTGTAAACGATGGCGAGCTGGCTTTAAAAGAATTTCAGACTTTTCGCCCGAACCTGATTCTTCTGGATCTGATGCTTCCAGGTATTGACGGCTATCAGGTCTGCCGTGAGATCCGCCACACCTCAGACGTGCCGATCATTATGCTTTCCGCAAAAGGAGAAACCTTTGACAAGGTACTTGGCCTGGAGCTTGGCGCCGACGACTACATTATCAAGCCTTTTGATTCAAAAGAACTGGTTGCCCGTGTCCGTGCAGTTCTACGCCGTTTCCAGCCCAAACAGGCTGCAGTTGTAAGCGATGAGAAATGTGCCACTTATCCGGATCTTATTGTCAACCTTACCAACTATTCCGTTACTTATATGGGAAAACAGGTAGACATGCCGCCTAAGGAGCTGGAGCTTCTCTATTTCCTTGCTTCCTCACCCAATCAGGTATTCACCAGAGAGCAGCTTCTGGACCACATCTGGGGCTACGAATATATTGGCGATACCAGAACTGTAGACGTTCACATTAAACGTCTGCGCGAAAAAATCAAAGATCATCCGAACTGGTCTATTTCTACAGTCTGGGGAATCGGATACAAGTTTGAGGTAAAAAGCGAATGAGAAAAACGGTTCACAGCAAACTGATCTGCAGTTATATTTTCATTGGAATTGTAGGCTTCCTTTTCGCTACAGCAGGTGGCTCTCATTTCGTGGAAACCTATCTGGAAGAAGAAGTTGGCGCAAGGCTGTATGACAGTGCTGTACGATTTGCTTCTGATGCTGTCACTGTACAGCAGATTGCAGACAATGATAGCAAAGGACTGGAAAAGATTATGGATATTCTGGCTTCCGGAGAGGAAGCCGGGATACTGATCCTGGATAAAAATTTCCATGTGATCGTGCAGTCCTCAAATCTGGAATATAACGTCAGTTCTGCGAAATCCACTGCCGATTCTGAAGTTCAGACTTCAGAAACAGATAAAATCCCAGAGAATGGAACATCCTCTGAAAAAGTCTCTGCTGCAAACACAATTTCCATCCCCTATTCTGATCTGGACTTCTGGCTTAATACCCAATATCAAATCAGTAATTTTTGTGGCTATTTTTCCAGTCCCCATCTTAATGTGATGATATCGGTGGAAAATTCCGGTGTAACAGAAGGCTATGTTACCTACCATTATGACATGCAGCAGCTTTATCAGAAACGAAGCGGTCTTCTTGGAATTCTTCAGATGGTTTTTTTTGCCGTGTATGCCTTGTGCGGACTGCTCCTTCTCTGCTATCAGAAATGGATCCATACTCCAATGCAGCAGATCATCAAGGGGGCTTCCGAATATGCCAACGGAGATCTGAGTTATCGCATTCCAGTGAAATCCGAGGACGAAATGGGCTATCTTGCCAAAACCCTGAACTACATGGCAGACAGGATCAACCAGAACGGAGAATACCAGCGCACCTTTATTGCCAATGTTTCCCACGATTTCCGCTCTCCTCTGACTTCCATCAAAGGATATGTGGAGGCAATTCTGGATGGCACCATCCCCCCGGAATTGCAGGACAAATATTTAAATATCATTTCCCATGAAGCTGACCGTCTGGAAAAACTGACGCGGAGCCTTCTGGTGCTGAATGATCTGGATGAACGGAAACGGATGATGAATATCCGCAAATTTGATATTAATGATGTGATCAAAAATACTGCCAATACGTTTGAGGTAATCTGTTCCAAAAAGAATATTGACCTGGAACTGCTGCTTTCCGGAAGAGAGCTGTTCGTAGAGGCAGATATGGAACAGATCCAGCAGGTACTGTACAATTTATTGGACAATGCAATCAAATTCAGTAATGACAATTCCTCGATCAACATTGAAACATCCGTAAAAAATGATAAGGTTTTCGTTTCTGTGAAGGATCACGGAGTAGGAATCCCCAAGGACAGCCTGTCCAAGGTGTGGGACAGATTTTACAAGACAGATACCTCCCGCGGAAAAGACCGGAAAGGTACAGGACTTGGGCTTTCTATTGTGAAAGAGATCATCAAAGCTCATAATCAGAATATTAATGTGATCAGCACGGAAGGTGTTGGAACAGAATTCATTTTTACTTTAAAGAAAGCAAAATAAATTATTCAGCAATTCTTTTTATAAACGAAGACCTGGAGCGTGTTTGAAAAAAGCTCCAGGTCTTTTACTATTTCCAGTCATATTTGCGCAGATGCCCCTCCAGTTTCAAATGGGCAAAGTCATGCTGACGAAAGGCTTCATAAAGAATAATGGCAACCGAATTACTCAGATTCAGGGATCTTGTTTCTCCCAGCATGGGAATCCTTACGCAAGTCTCCTGATTGTCACGGAGAATCTCTTCCGGGATTCCAGCGCTCTCCTTGCCAAACATGATAAAGCAGTCGTCCTCATACTTCACATCCGCATAAGTCTGAGGTGCTTTCGTAGTCGCATAATAAATCTTCGCTCCAGGATTTCTCTCCAGAAAATCTTCATAATCCAGATAAGTAGTTACATCCAGATCTTTCCAGTAGTCCATTCCAGCACGTTTCAGTGCTTTCTCACTTAATGAAAATCCCAACGGCTCGATCAGATGGAGCCTGGTTCCTGTAGCCACGCAGGTACGTCCTATATTTCCTGTGTTCGCCGGAATCTCCGGCTCATGAAGTACAATGTTTAATGTTCCCATAGTTTTTATACTCTCCTGTAATTACAGCAGTTTTATTTCGATTTTAAGGCAATATCTTATATATCTCGTCTTTAGCCGGCCGCTCCAGATACCTGCCATTCCCATTGTAGTAAAGCATTCTGTCATTTCCAGCATTCGTCTGTCCAATCACAGCAGCCATCATGCCCATTCTGCGAAGCTCCTGCACCAATGCTTCTCCTGCCGGAATACCGATCAGAACAGCCCCTTCCGAATTCAGCTTATAAGGATTAATGTCAAAGATTTCACAAATTTCAATTGTCTCCTGGCGTATGGGTACCTTGGAAAAATCCATTTCCAGTCCCACCTGGGAAGCCTCCGCCATCTTCCACAGAGCACTCAGAAAACCGCCCTCCCCCATTGCATAAAAAGCGGTAGCGCCAGCCTCTTTTACATTTATCTCATCCGCAGTCCCGTAAAGGGTTCTCAGATTCTCTGCCTCCCGTAAAAAACCTTCTGAAAAATGCTCTCTTAAAATCTCATGTTTTTCCCTTGCAATCTGCGCTGTGCCGTAAAGAGCAATGGCTCCAGCCACCACCAGTTCGTTTCCAGGCGTAAGAAGCCCGCTGATTTCAGCCTGCAGTGCTTCCATAGCCGCTTTTCCAAGCCTCATTTTCTCTTTTCCCTACAGAAGAAGAGAGAGGACAGCAGGAACTACCATTGCCAGAACAAGAATAACAGCAATGATCGCAGTTACAAGTTTTCTTTTCTTTGGATCAAACATTCCCATAATTTTTTAACCTCTCATAACCATCCGGCACTTTACAGACTACAAATATACGCCATGTCAATACGGCCAGCCGAACAGTTACACCCTTTCTTTATTATATCTGAATTTCCTTCACTGCCGCATTATGAAGCAGTGGATCCCGGTTTTCATAGTCAAACAGCAATATTTTTCCATCCCGGAACACCTCAATATGTGCTGTCCTTGGCACCTTTTCCTGGCGCCTGTACTCCCAGACTGCTTTCTCATAGGGCTTCTGGTCGTACTCAAAGGATGGATGGCTTTTCAGGTTTTCGCGAAGATACAGGTCGTAGATCATGCTGTCTGCCACCTTTTCCCAGGTCGCAGTTTCCATTCCTCTGCAATCTTCCGCAGCTTTTCCCGCAGGATTCTCCACCTCAGGATCCTGATTTCCAGATTTTCCTACGGATTGTTCTTCCAGTTCTTCCTTCACAAACTCCAGCAGGATCTCATATCTGCGCATTCTGGAATGGGAAATCTCTGAATAACCTTTTTTCTCATAAAACTGTCCCAGCTTCTCATACAATGTGAAAGCATCCTCAAACAAAGGCTCCACACAGGCGATGGTATTCTGAAACTGTCCACTATTATAGTACAGTTCCACCATACTTTCCACCATTTTCAGCTTCAAAATGTCTTCATATGGCAGCCACCTGGTTCCCAGTACCTCATATGGCTCCAGTTCTTTATGCACAATGCCATATTCTTCTGTCATCTCTTTCATATGAGAGCCCTTCAGAACCTTCAGAAATCCAAGCTGAAGCTGCTGGGGACGAAGTGCATAAACATCATTGAAGGACCGGTGAAAGCTGTCATAATCCTCGTAAGGAAGACCAGCGATCAGATCCAGATGCTGGTGAATATTTTTAAAACTGTGGATGCGTTTTACAATCCCTGCCAGCTTCGGAAAATCCATAGTCCTGTGGATAGCACGAATAGTGTCCGGATTTGTGGACTGTACACCGATTTCCAGCTGGATCAGCCCCGGACGCATGGTGCTCATCAGTTCCAGTTCATTTTCCCTCAACAGATCTGCGGAAATCTCAAAGTGGAAATTGGTAATTCCATTATCATGATCTTTTATGTACTGCCAGATGGTCATTGCATGATCGTGCTTACAATTAAAGGTTCTGTCCACAAATTTCACCTGTGGCACTTTATGATCCAGGAAAAACTGAAGTTCTTTCTTTACCAGTTCCAGGTCGCGAAAACGCAGTTTCTTGTCCACAGATGACAGACAATAGCTACATGAAAAAGGACAGCCCCGGCTGCTCTCATAATAAATAATACGATTTTCAAAATCCTTCAGATCTTCGTAAGCAAAAGGTACCCTGCTTAAATCCATGATCTGCCGCCATCCGTTATTCTGAATTGTACCGTCCGGTTTACAGTACACAAGTCCGGTGGTTTTCTCCAGAGAAGGACTTCCATTCATATAGTGCTTCACCAGTTCCAGGAAGGTCTCCTCTCCTTCTCCAACCATTACACCATCAAATGCCGGGTTCTTTTTCAGAAATTCCTCTGCATCATACGATACCTCCGGGCCTCCCGCCCAGAAAGGAACATCCGGCAGGATCTTTCTCAGATCCTGCATCAGTTCCCGCACAAAAGTAATATTCCAGATATAGCAGGATATGCAGATCACATCCGGATGACATCTGTAAATATCCTTCAGAATGTCATCCTTCTGCTGATTGATGGTGTATTCCCGAAGTACAACATTGCTGTCATATTCTTTTGCGCAGGCTTTCAGGTTAAAGACAGCCAGATTGGAATGTATATATTTTGCATTACATGCTGCAAGTAATATCTTCATCGTTCTTACTCGTCCAGAAGTTTCTTTAACTCTTCTTTATCCGTAAGACCAACCAGACGGTGTGCTTCTGCTCCGTTCTTGAAAATGATCAGGGTAGGAATGCTCATAACCCGGAACTGCTGTGCAAGCTCCATGTTCTGATCCACATCAAGCTTTCCTACTGCATAACCTTCCTCTCCCAGTTCCTCCACGATTGGCCCCTGACGCATGCATGGTCCGCACCAGGTTGCCCAGAAATCAAGAAGAAACGGTTTCTCGGATTTTAATACTTCCTCTTCAAAATTCTGTGTTGTGATTACTTTTGCCATAATTGATCCATCCTTTCTATCGGTCTATTCTTCTCTCTGATTTCATGCCGAAATTCTACTTTTTTTGTCTGTTTCTCACATACTGGTTTGCACTGAGTCCTGCCTGGGCACCATCGTAAACTGCCTTTGCCACCTGCAAAAGACCGCCGGTACAGTCACCTGCTGCAAAAAGCCCCGGAATGGTGCTCTCCATCTTTTCGTTTACCTTGATGTTACCTTTCTCAGTAAGTGCCGCGCCCATCTGTCTTGCCATCTCTGCACTTCCTGCAGTTCCAAGAGCTACAAAAACGCCGTCTGCCGGGACAAATGTCTCCGTGGAATCCCTTACCGGACTCTCCGGGTTATGGAGCTCTGAAGCTTCCATTTCAGCTTCCTTTCCTTCTGGCAAAAGCTGAAAGTTCTTCTCTCCGTCAGTATCTGATTTTGCATCCGTCTCAGACTGAGGGATCAGACGCAGTCCGGACACCTTCTCGTCTCCCTCTACAGACTGAATTTTCATTGTATTCACCGCAAAAGAAGATTTCCTGGAAAACTCCGGTTCTTTCCCATCTGTGTAAATGGTAACAGAACCAGCCATAGGTGCCAGTTCTTCTGCCTCATGAAGAGCGAAGTCGCTGTTTCCAAGCACTGCAACATCCTTTCCCCTGTAGAAAAATGCGTCGCACACAGCACAGTAGCTGACACCTCTTCCCTCAAGTTCCTTAATCCCCGGAATTGCAGGAGCCTTTCGTTTGCTTCCTGTGGCAAGGATCACGCTGATGGTGTCAAAATCACCTGCTGTTGTCTTTACTGTAAAAGTATCAAACCCGCCAATCCCCAGCACCTGTGCCTCCAGGATCCGCACGCCTAATGCTTTTGCCTGTGCAAGTCCTGTCTCAAATAATTCTTTCCCTGAAACAGGATGTTCCATACCATAATAATTCTCTATTTTTTCTGCTTTTTCCAAAGCACCAATGCCGTTATTGATCACCAGTGGATTCATATTTGCCCGGGCAGCATACAAAGCTGCGGAAATTCCTGCCGGTCCGGCACCGATAATGATTATTTTTTCCATATACTTCAGAATCACCTGCCTTTCTCATGATTCCAATCTTTCCCATATATTGTTATTTTTCTTACAATTTCACGGTTCAGTATCTTCACAGTTATACCCTTCCCGGAATAGTACCTGTTAAATAGTTACCTGACAATATACTTTCCATAAAAGAAATTCAGACTTTTCATTTTTCGTCGGTTCTTTTTTCGTCTATAGCCTTCTCTGCATAAGCCAGTCCCCAGAATATCACAGCTGGCATACACGCCATCAACGGAAACGCATAACGCAGAAGACCGTTTACCGGAGAAGCTATACAGATTGCCACATTCAGCGCCGGGGCAGCCAATACCAGGATTCCTTTCCATCGCTTCCTGTAGATCAGATATCCAAGGAGCAGAATCACGATCCATGTGTAGGTTCCCGCATTGCAGATCTGCGCAAGACCTGGAATCTGACTCCACAGATCGGCATAACGTTTCAACTGATTCCTTGTCTCTGCGGAAAAGATCTGATGATAATCTGACTCTTCAATCAGCGGCTCATTTACTGTATAGAAGCGGTAGGAGCTCTGCGCGGTGCAATTATGAAATGGGTAATAATATCCATAGCTGTTATGAAGTGTGGCTTCTATATACACCCCCGGATGCCTCAGAAACATGCTGAACCAGGCATTAAAGTAGCGTTTCAGCTTCGCCATGGTAATATGTCCGCCGCGATAAGTTGCCTTTACCGGATCAGACAGTTCCGGATTATACAAATCCGCAATCTCATCATACTTCATCACCCCGTCAATTGCTTTAGCTTCTTCCTTTGTCACATCATCCGGATATTCCTTCAGATATCTGGCTGTCTGCTGCATTGGAATTGAGAAAAATACTCTGGATGGGAAATTACCAATGTATAGTCTCGGTGCCACTTCTTTCTGAAGCCCCATGTAGCCCACTGTCACAAGGATCACCATTCCAACTGCATACAGTCTGCGTTTTTTTCCAAGGAAAAAGAATAACAGGATAAATGCAGGAAGCACCATGTAAAGTCCATTATTTCTGGTAATGCACATGCCAAAGCCAACCAGAAACAGCACTGTCAGCTGCTGTCTTAAAGACTGGCCACTTTTTTCCCGAAGGGTGGGAATGCAGCATTCCACATAGATTACCATGAAAAGGGAAAACAGAGCGCTGAAACTTCCATCCTTAATGATCGTCTGGGAATAAGCTCCAAATACAGGCACAAGACTGAAAAATGCAATACAGCAGATATTGAACCATCTTGGTGCTCCCCATGATTTCAGTTTATAACAAACAGTGGCATAACATACCGCATAAATCAGTGCCAGCACGCCAACCACCATGAAAATGCCCCAGTTATCACTGATCACATTTCCAATTGTCATCAAGGCTCCCATTATAAGGCTTAATTCCCATGGATGCTTGTTTGTAAATCTCTGATTTCCGGCAAACATATTCAGCTGCCGGAAGCCATCATAGGGAACACTTCCTGGCCAGAAGATCAGGATATAGGGAAGCCATCCTGCCAAAATCAGCAAAAATGCTACCAGAAGGTAGTGTTTTTCCATAAATTCCGGAAATTTCTTTATATTCCTGCTGTGCAGAAAAGGATGCTTCTCTCCATATGCATATAAAAGACTGATCACTATATCAAACAGAAAAAAGAATCCTGCCCATGTAAGCAATGCGATCAGAATCTGATTTCTCCCAGCTGTAAAGAAGGACCAGTTTCCCTGCACGGAAAAGGACATTCCAATCAGCATAAAAACAGAAAACATGGCGGCGATCAGATGCGTGATCCATTTACAGCTTCTGCAAAAATTCTTCCAGCATTTCATGTACAATGCAATGATTGCAATGAGAACCACCAGTTTGTCGATTCCGATTCCTGTCATCTCTTTCTTGCATAAAGAAAGAAATGTTTCTCCCGGATTATCTGCCGAACCAGCATACAAGCCCGTCATGGAAAGAGCAAACACTGTTAAAATGGCGGCAATAAACGGCAAAGTATATTTTTTTAATTTTTTTTCCACCAATAAATCCTCCCGACTTTTATCACACTGCCATTCTAACATTACTATATATGAAAAGCAAGGCGTGGTTTTTACAAGGTAAATTTTTGGAATTTACAGATTTTTTGAAATTTTTGTTGCGTCAAAGCAGTTTCTATGCTATTATATGCACTGTAAGTTTAGAGAACTTATAAATGCCCAGATAGCTCAGTTGGTAGAGCAGAGGACTGAAAATCCTCGTGTCGCT
>ERZ836441.3195-NODE-3195-length-11463-cov-3.153664_pt1 | contig 11463 bp, 12 predicted proteins | sample MGYA00519686_ERZ836441 | MGnify/ENA primary metagenome ERZ836441 (study PRJEB31850, sample SAMEA3708800) | human gut metagenome | biome: human gut; feature: human-associated habitat; material: faeces | place: China | collected 2014 ... | reverse complement strand
TGAGGATCGCGGTCTCGCTGTCGCGCGAGTCGCTGCGGGAGGCCGCGGCGAGGGTGCGCGGCGCGTCCGCCTCCCTCGAGGCGAGGTGCTCCGAGCTGTGCCGCCGCCTAGGCGAGATCGGCGTCGAGGCGGCGGTCGCCCGCGTCCGGAAGGACACCGGCGATCTGGCTTCCGGCATCCGCTGGGAGCCGCTGCCCGACGGGAGCGGCCTGGTGGTGTCCGAGGGCCCCTACGCCGCATTCGTCGAGTTCGGCACCGGCGTGGTCGGGCAGGGCACCTATCCCGGCGAGCTGCCCGACGGCTGGGCCTACGACCAGAGGCGGACGCCCGATGCCCACGACCCCGATGATCCGACCAAGTGGTTCTACCGGGATCGCGACGGCCGGGTCAGATCAACCAGGGGCCAGACGGCCTGCGGCTACATGGCCGGGGCCGCCGACGAGATGCGGATGGCGATAGACGAGGTGGCCAGGGAGGTGCTGGGAGGATGATCGACATCGAGACGGCTCTCTTCGACGAGCTGGCCCGCGCGGTGCTCGCGGAGTTCCCGGGCGCCTACGTGGCGTCCCAGCACGAGATCGCCCCGCCGACGTTCCCCGCCGTGTTCATCGAGCAGACGGGCAGCGCCGAGCTGTCCTCCCGCCGCGACTCGTCGGGCGAGGAGAACGCCGACGTCATCACGTGGACGGTGGACGTCTACAGCAACTCCGAGGCCGACGCGCGCGAGCAGTGCAGACGCGTGTTCGGCCTCATCGACGAGGGGATGCGCCGGTGGAACATGCGCCGGCTGTCCTCCCGCCCCATAGACAACGCGGCGGATCCGACGGTCTACCGCTACACGGGCCGCTTCACGGGGCTCGTGGGAAAAGACGGAACCATGTATTGGAGGTAAGAGATGGCCGAGAACACATTCGGAACCTACCTGATGAACTCCGAGGACGGCACCACGTGGGAGAACGTGGCCCCCATCAAGGACTACCCCGACCTGCAGGGCGACCCCAACATGCTCGACAGCACCACGTTGAGCGATCCTGCGCACACATACATCGACGACATCGACGACACCGGCGGCGGCCTGCCCTTCACCATGAACTACGACTGGGCCGTGTTCAAGAAGCTGGAGGCGCTCAAGGGCAAGGAGATGTACTGGGGCGTGTGGTTCGGCCACAGCGTCGGCACCGACGGCACGCTCACTCCGGACGGCAGCCGCGGCAAGTTCCAGGGCAAGGGCAAGCTGCGCGTCGTGAAGAGCGGAGGCGCGGTCGGTGCCGTGTCCGACATGAAGGCCGTGCTCGCCCTCAGCGAGCCCATGCTGCCCGTCATCGCGGCGGGATCCGGCAACTAGAACAGACACCAACGGAGAGGAGCCTGAAATGGCGCAGAAATCGGGAAAGACCGAGGGCAAGATCAAGTTCGAGTACGAGGGCGAGGCCTACGTGCTCGAGTTCGACCGCGACTCCATCGTGGCGACCGAGAAGGGGCTGGGAGTGTCCCTGGCGGACATCGCGGCCCGCAAGGTGTCGGCGCTGCGCGACGTGTTCACGGGGGCGTTCATCAAGAACCACCCCGGCACCAGCGACGACACCATCGAGGCCATCTGGCAGAGCCTTGGCGGCAAGCGCGAGCTCACGGCGGCGCTGAGCCGTATGTACGGCGAGGGCATCCAGTCGCTCATCGGGGAGCCCGAGAAGGGAAAAGCGATCAGCTGGACGGTCGAGTAGGGGAGCGTCCGGCTGAGACCTACGCCTCGTGCGAGGAGCTGTTCTGGGACGCGCTGCCGCAGTACATGGCGGCGGGGATGACGCCCGGGGAGTTCTGGCACGGGGACTTCCGCCTCGCGGGGGCCTACCGCGAGGCGGACAGGATCCGGCGCTGCAACCGCTACGCGGCGGAGTGGCGCGAGGGCGTGTACATGTTCGAGGCGCTTCTGACGGCCTCCCCGGCGTTCAGGGAGCTGAGCCGGGGCCTCGAGCACGAGTACCCGTCCGAGCCGATCTTCTCGGCAATGACGGCCGAGGAGCGCGAGGCCCGCGACAGAGCCGACGAGGAGCGCCGGGCCGCGGAGGCGGTGGCGCGCTTCGAGAGGCTGGCCGCGAGGGCGAACATGGAGCTCGCCGCGCGCCGGCCCTCAGACGGGGAATAAAGCAGGAGAGGTTCCGCCTTCTTTCTATGAGCGAGAGGAGGCGGTATGGCAGACGACGCGAGCATCGACAAGCTCGAGATCGAGGTGGCGGCATCGGCGTCCTCCGCCGTGCGCGACCTCAAGGATCTCGCATCGGCCCTGGAGGGCGTGGAGCGGGCCGTCTCCGGCCCGGTGGCCGACCTGGCGAGGCTGACCCAGGGCCTCGGCGCCCTTAAGTCGGCGTCCGCTGGCACGGATCTCTCGGGCCTCGCGGCCCTCCGCGCGCTCGACGGGCTCAAGATCAGCAGCACCGTGGGCACGGGCCTCGGCAAGATCGCAACGGCCTTGGCCTTCATGCCGGCCGACACGGCGACGCGGCTGTCCGGCCTGCGCTCGCTGCGCGCGCTCGAGGGCCTGTCCGTCAGCAAGGCGACGGCGGGCAACCTGACGCGCCTCGCCCAGGCGATCCACGAGTTCCCCGCGGACTCGGGGACGCGCCTCGCGGGCCTCGCGAAGTCGCTCCTGCCGCTCAAGGGCCTCGACGGCCTCAGGCTCACCGGGGCGATCAACGGGCTCAGGCAGCTGCCCGACGTGCTCAGGCAGTACGAGACGCTGAACGTCGGCGCGCTCGTCGCCCAGCTCGACAGGCTCAACCCGAGGCTGCGATCCCTCGCCACCTCCGCCAACGCGCTGCGCATGGCCTTCAGGGGCATGCCGGCCTCGCTGCGCACGGTGGCGTCGGCCACGCGCACCGTCACGTCGGCGAATCGCTCGCTCGACGCGTCGATGCGCAGCGCCCGCACGTCCTCGATGGGCTTCCTGGGTAAGCTAACGCTGCTCAACGCCGGCGCCATGGTCGTTTACGACGGCCTGGCCCGCTGCATCAACGAGGTGAATACCTATATCGAGTCCATGAACCTGTTCGAGGCGTCGATGGGCAAGTACACCGAGTCGGCCACCGAGTTCGGCATGAGGGTGCAGGACGCCATGGGTATCGACTTCGGCGAGTGGGCGCGCAACCAGGGCGTGTTCCAGACGCTCATCACCGGCATGGGGGCGGCGGCCGACAAGGCCTCCGTCATGAGTCAGCAGCTCACCCAGCTGGGCTACGACATCGCGTCCTTCTACAACATCAACGTCGAGGACGCCATGCTGAAGATCCAGTCCGGCATCGCCGGCGAGCTGGAGCCGCTGCGGCGCCTCGGCTGGGACCTCTCCGACGCCCGCATGAACATCGAGCTGACCAGGCTCGACATCGACGCGAGCACCCGCGACATGTCACAGGCCGAGAAGGTGGCGCTGCGCTACTACCTCATCATGAACCAGGTCACGCAGACCCACGGCGACATGGCCCGCACCATCGCGAGCCCCGCCAACCAGCTGCGCGTCCTGCAGGCCCAGCTGACGCTGGCGGCGCGCGCCATCGGAAGCCTGTTCATCCCGGCGCTGAACGCGATCCTGCCCTACGCCATCGGGGCCGTGAAGGCCATCCGCATGGTCGCGGAGGCCATCGCGAACTTCCTCGGCATCGACGCGACCTTCGAGGTGGACTACTCGGGCCTCGACACGTCGGGCATCTACGAGGGCGGCGACGCCCTCGACGACATGGCCGACGCCGCCGGGGAGGCCGACAAGAAGGTCAAGGAGCTGAAGAACACCGTCCTCGGTTTCGACGAGCTGAACAAGATGTCGGCCACCGAGAAGGGCGACGACGGCTCGGGCAAGGACAAGGGCCTCGGCGGCATCGGCCTCGATTTGCCCGTGGACACTTACGACTTCATGGCCGGCCTCGACGACTACATCACGAAGCTGTCCGACGACATCGCCGAGAAGATGGTTGGTGCCATGAGAGCCGTGCTTCCCTACGTGGCGGGCATCGGCGCCGGCATCGCCGCATGGAAGATCGGTAAGGGGCTGCTCTCGGGCGCGGAGGCCCTGTCCGGGCATCTGCGCGCGAGCAGCGCCAACGCCATGAGGACGAGCTCCGAGCTGGCGAAGCTCGGCAAGATTCGCCTCGCCAACGTCGTCGGCAACGCCGGCATCGCCATGGGCCTCGCCGCCGACAAGGCGGCCGTGTTCGCCAAGAGCATGGGCGGCTTGAAGCTGGCGGGCATCGCCGCGACCATCGGCGTCATGGTGTGGCGCACCGCCGACCTCTGCGAGAACAGCGAGCTGTTCGGCCGCGGCCTCGAGACGGTCTGGCAGTGGTGCGGGGCCGTGGCCGAGGCGCTGGGCCGTCTGCCGGAGCTGTGGACGACCATCTACAAGATGTTCGGCTACGCGGCGAGCGTCGCCGCCGATTTCCTGACCTCGCTCACAGGCATCGACCTGTCGTGGCTCGACGGGATCGCCAAGGGCCTCCTGGACGTGTTCTCGGGGGTCGCGGACGTCATCGCCGACCTGGCCGACGCGCTCGACCTCGACCTGGCCGACCTGGCGCTCACGGTGGGCGGCATCGCCCTGCTGTTCACGGGCCCCGGCGCGCCCTTCGGGGCCGCGATCCTGATCTTCGAGGCGGTGAGCGTCGCGATCAGGGGCATCGGCTACGCGACATCGCCCGTCGTGGAGGAGGTGGACGCGCTGGCCGACGTCTCCGAGGAGACCGCCGCCCGCTTCGGCACCGCCCTCGATTCGATGAGCGATGCCGTCGGGGTCATCGACCGCATCGACTTCGCCGACGCGATTGTGTCGGACGGAGACGTGGCCGAGGTGGCGGGGAAGGTGGAGGACATCAAGTCCACCATCCTCGGGAACCTGGATGCCAACCGCAACGAGGAGCTGGCCTCCCTCGACGCCCTGCGCGGCCTCATGCCCGACGAGGAGATCGACGAGCTCAAGCGCAAGACCGAGGAGCTGTACGAGGACAGGCGCGACCAGGTGGAGGAGGGCGAGGCCCGCCTCAACGAGATATACCGGACCGCCGCGTCGGAGCACCGCACCGTCACCGACGAGGAGGCGGCGGAGGTGCGCGAGATTCAGGCAAGGCTGCAGGAAGACCTCATCGCCTCCTCAGGCGCCACCAGTGAGGAGATCGACTCGATCAACCGGGCCATGGCGAACAACAACGAGGCGGCCGCGCTCGAGAGCGCCAGCGCGGTGCTGTCGGCCGCCGCCAACGAGCGTGACGAGCGCGTGAGGCTCGCGTGGGAGACCTACGACAACCAGATGGCAGTCGCCAACGGCCTGCGCGACGCCGGCTCCATCACCCAGGAGGAGTACGACGCGATGGCCTCTGCCGCGCTCTCCTCCGCCCAGGCGCAGCAGGACGCGGCCAACGAGGCCTACTACGGCGAGGGCGGCGTGCTGCAGACGGTGCGGACGGGCCTCGGGGACGCGAGCGCGAGCATCGACGAGAGCAACGGCCAGATCAAGGAGAAGTGGCAGGTCTGGTGGGACGAGATTTGCGAGGGCTTCGATGACATGGGGCGGCACATCTCCGAGAACTGGGAGGGCCTGGGCGAGGACGTGGACGGCATCTGCTCGGACATCTCCCGCTTCTGGGAGGAGGCGGTGAAGAACGTCACGGCCTGGTACGTGCAGAACCTCAAGCCGACCCTCGACGACATAGGCGGCGGCTTCAGGGTGCTCGGCTACTCCATCGACCGCTTCCTGTCGGATCCCGTGGGGAGCATCAAGGCGGCCTGGTCCGGGCTGACGGGATGGTTCGACGCCAACGTCTGCCAGCCGATGCGCAGCGTCGTCAACTGGCTCGTCGGCGCCGTCGAGGAGGCCGTGAACGTCCCCATCAGGGCGCTCAACGGCTTCCGCATCGACCTGCCCGACTGGGCGCGCCAGCTCACGGGCTGGTCGAGCCTGGGCTTCTCCGTGAGCGAGGTTCGCCTCCCGCGCTTCGCCTCGGGCGGCTTCCCCGAGAAGGGGCAGCTGTTCGTGGCGCGCGAGAGCGGCCCGGAGATGGTCGGGCAGATGGGCGGGCGCACCGCCGTCGCCAACAACGACCAGATCGTCGAGGGCATCAAGCGGGGCGTCATCGACGCGATGACCCTCGTGCGTGCGGCCGGCGCCGAGCCGCAGCGGGACGAGCGGCCCATCACCCTCGTGGTGCAGCTCGACGGCGAGACGGTGACCCGCAAGGTGTGGAGGAACTTGGACGACATGCAGCGCCGGGGAGCGATCCCCGCGCTCGGAATGTAGGAAGGAGGGCGAAATGGCCGCTCTGCTGTACGTGGGCACATCGCCCGACAACCTGAGCCCAGTGTCGCCGACGCCTGCCGAGTACGGCTGGGCGAAGCAGGACATCTCCGATCCCGACGCGGGGCGCACCCACGACGCCAACAACACGATGTGGAAGATGCAGACCTCGAAGAAGCGCAAGCTGAACCTCAGCTGGAAGCTGCTGACGGCAGCTCAGGCCAGCGCGATCCTCAAGGCATTCGACCACGAGTACTTCTATGTGCGGTTCTGGGATGCCATCGAGAACGGTTACATCACGCGCGAGTTCTACGCCGGCGACATGTCGGCGCCGCTCCAGTGGTTCAGCCTGCCGAGCCTGGGCACCCGCTTCGCCAACGTCTCGTTCAACATCATCGAGAGGTAGGTGGGCGGATGATCAATGTCAGCCAGGGCTTCCGCAAGGCGGTATCCGACGGGGAGCGCGTCTTCGTCAAGGCCCAGATCGTGTTCGCCGACGGCGAGAGACGCGAGCTGGGCGGCGGCGACTTCATGAACGGCACGTTCGCCTTCGAGCAGCACACGTCGAGTGCGGGATCGTTCGATATCGGCGCGGCGATCATCGGCACGTTCCGCTGCACACTGAACAACTTCGACAAGCGCTTCCAGGACGACGATTTCGACGGTGCGCGCATCATGCCCCAGGTCGGCGTCGAGGTGGGCGGCGAGATCGAGTGGGTGCCGAAGGGCACCTACTGGGTACATCAGCCGTCGAGCTACGGCCCGACGATAGGCCTGTCATGCGACGACGGCATGTCCCGTCTCGACGTGCCCTACGGCGACGTGGCGACGGCGTACCCCGCCACGGCCGCGACGGTGGTGCGCGACATCTGCGCGCACTGCGGGCTCGTGCCGCAGCGCCTCGACTTCTACAGCGCCTCGACGGTCTTCAAGGCCCGCCCGGGCTCGGACCCGACGTGCCGCGATGTGTTGTCGTGGGCCGCGCAGGCCACGGGCAACTGGTGCCGCATGGCCGCGGACGGGAAGCTGGTCGTCGGATGGTACGACCCGGACGCCTTCTCCGACGAGTGCTGGCTCGACGGCGGCGAGTTCGACGACGGCGCGCCATCCTACGCGACCGGGGACGCCGCCGACGGGGGTAACTTCCTCGACTACTCGTCCGGCGACTCCTACGACGGCGGGGACTTCCTGCGCGGCCGCGTCATCAGCATTTGGGCCACCTCGTCGGAAGAGGTGGCGACCGACGACGTGCTCGTGACCGGCGTCCGCGTGACCGCCTCTGACGAGGTGGTGCCCGACGGAGGCTCGGGCAGAGAGGGGGAGGCGTACCTGTGCGGTGCCGAGGGCTACGTGCTCGACGTTTCGGGCAACCCGCTCGTCTCCTACGGCGAGGCGAGGGCGACCGCAGAGCGCATCGCCGCACGCACCGTCGGCCTGCGTTTCCGACCCTTCGAGGTGTCCGCGCTCGGCGACCCGAGGGCAGAGGCCGGCGACCCCGCCGTGCTCACCGACCGCCACAACGTCGCGCGCAGGGCCTACCTCACGCGCGTCGCCTACAAGGTCGGCAACTACAGCGACTACGCGTGCAGCGCCCGCACCCCAGCCAGGAACTCGGCGGCGGGGGCCGGCGCGGTCACCAAGGCGCTGCTGGCCCGCGACGAGGCCATCAGGCGGGAGCGTAGCGCGCGGGAGATCGCCCTGGAGCGCTTCCAGGACGAGCTGGAGAGCGCGTCCGGCATGTACGCCACGAGCAGACGCGAGGGAGCGGGCACCACCTGGTACGTGCACGACAAGCCCGAGCTGGAGGACAGCCAGTTCATATGGAAGCTGAACGCCGCCGGGCTGGGGATGAGCGTCGACGGCGGTGAGAGCTGGCAGTTCGGCTTCGACAAGTGGGGAGACGCGATCCTCAACACCATCTACGCCATCGGCCTGAACGCCGACCACATCGACGCAGGCGCGCTGCGCGTCAAGAGCGGGAGAAAGACGATCTTCTGCGCGGACATGAATGCCGGGCAGTTCTGGTGGGACGCTGCGAATAGCTCGCTGCAGAACAACGGCTCGCTCACCGTGAGGAAGGGCTATATCGGTGGCTTCGAGATCACCTCGACCTGCATCCGCTCGAACAGGGCCTCCCTCACGGCTGCGACGAGCGGCGTCTACATCGGGCACGACGGCATGAGCACAGGCAACGGCTACCAGTGGAACGCCATGGGCAACGGCGCGTTCTACGGCGGCTACAGCGGCAACGTCGAGACGGGCTACGTGTCGTTCAACACCCAGTGGAGCGCCACGGGGATCGGCGGCGCCCGCGTCGCGGGCAAGGGGTGCCTGTGCCTTCTGTCGCCGAACATCGGCGTTGCCGGATGGGTGCCGCGGGGGTCGAACGCGACCGTGACGGTCGGCAGGAGCGGCACGAGGCAGTACTCGACCGGCAACGTGAGGAAGCAGGGGTCGGTGAAGGTGACCCCGTACTACGACACGCTGACGAACGTGGCACGGTGCGACTCCTCAGGGAAGGTGATCGGCTGGTACCCGTCGATCAAGTACATGACGACCGTGGCCGTGGAGGTCAGCTACCCGGAGTACTCGACGGCGGCGATGGTCTTCGCCCAGGGATTGATGGTTTCGACGTGAGAGGAGATGCGATGGAAGGCGAGATGTGCCTCGTCGAGAGGGACGGGGCGGCGTTCTACGCGCCGATGGAGCAGGCCAGCGCATGGAGCGAGCAGGGCTACGCGGTGTACGAGATGCGCCAGGTGCCGCTGAACGACGCGGCGAGGGCCGACAGCAGGGAGACGGTTCCGGCCCGCGGGATGGGCAGGAGGCCGAAGGCCCCGGAAGCGAAGGAGATCGCATGAGGCTGACGAACTACGAGATGGCGCGGAGGCTTGACCAGCTTGACCAGCTGCTCGACCGCACGGACGTCATCGGCTACGCGGCGGCGCGGAACGCGCGCGTGCTGTCCCAGGCATGCGGCGAGTACCTGCAGATGCAGGATCGCCTGATCTGCGAGCTGGGCGTCCCCGACACCGACGAGGAGGGCCGGGAGACGGGCTCTATGCGCCTGGACTTCGACAGCCCGAGCTTCGCCGAGTTCCGCAGGGCCATGGACGAGATCGCGCCGATAGAGAGCGACGTGGAGTTGTTCAGGCTCCCGGAGGGAGAGGCGGTAGGAAAGCTGAGCGGCAGGCAGCTGCTCGACCTCGGATGGATGTTCGAGGAGGACGGAAAGGAGAGTTAGATGGGAGAGCTTATCGAGATCGCAACGGCATGGGGCCTTCCCGTGCTCGTCGCCACGGTGGCGATGCTTGGCGACATCGGGACGGGCTTCGCCGGCGCCGTGAAGGCGGGCGAGGTCGCCTCGGGGAAGATGCGCGAGGGCCTTTGGCACAAGGCGGGGTTCTACGGGCTGATCATGCTCGCGGCCCTCTACGAGGTGGCGGCGGCGCTTTTGAACCTGGACGCCGCGGCCGCCGAGATCGGCGTGTCGCTGCCCGAGCTGCCCGCCGTGGCGGCGGTGTGCGTCTACGTGCTGGGCACCGAGTTCGTGAGCATCTGCGAGAACCTGATCGTCATCAACCCCGAGATCGGCGAGGCGCCGTTCCTGCGCTCGCTGGTGAGGCACGACCCCGGCGCGGCGGACGTGACGGTATCCGTCGATGACATCGAGGACTGCGCCGTGGGCGCCGAGGGGAGCGACTGATGGCCGACGAGCAATGCGAGTCCTACTAGAAAGGAGAACGACATGAGCGAAGAGAAGACCGACGAGGAGCTGGTGGAGGCGGCCGCGGGCGCCGTGAACAACGTCAAGGGCGAGGCGACCGCCGAGGAGATCGCCGCCGCCGTCGCGGAGATCGCGGCCGAGCGCGCCGGCGCGGACGACAGGTCGGGTGAGTAGCATGGCCGGCGCACTTACAATCAACACCTACCACGGCAGCTTCAACAAGTCGAGGCGCACGGGCGGCCTCGGCGCCATCGCCAACTTCGTGACGCACTACACGGGCGGCACGGGGTCGGCCAGGAACAACTGCATCTACTTCGCGACGGCCAACCGCAACGCCAGCGCCGACTTCTTCATCGACAAGAACGGCGACATCTGGGAGTACAACAACATCCTGGACGGCTTCTACACCTGGCACTGCGGCGATGGCAAGGGAGCCTACGGCATCACCAACACCAACTCCATCGGAGTGGAGGTCGTGTCCAACGGCGAGGACTTCACCGCTGCCCAGCGCGCGTCGCTGTCCAAGCTGTACGCCCACTGCTGCTCTATCCTGGGCCGCAAGCTCAACGTGGTGCGGCATTACGACGCGAGCCGCAAGTACTGCCCGTCGCCCTACGTCGACGCCTCGAAGTGGGGCGCGCTCAAGACCGAGATCCTGGGCGGCCAGCCGACCCAGGTCGTCAACAAGCCCGCCGCGAGCAAGCCGGCGCCGAAGCCCGCAACTCCCGCGAAGTCCGCGGCGAAGAAGTACACGGGAGCGAGCGGGAAGATCGCGGAGTTCCAGCGCTGGCTGCGCGCCACCTACAAGTACGACTGCGACGATGACAACCTCTTCGGCCCGAAGACCAAGAAATACGCCGTGATGGCGCTGCAATCCGAGCTGAACAGCCAGTTCGGCAAGGGGCTCGCTGTGGATGGCTCGTTCGGCGACAAGACCTATGCGGCCTGCATCAGCGTCAGGGAGAACGCGCGCGGCAACATCACGCGCATCCTCCAGGGGATGCTCTACTGCAGGGGCTACGACCCGAAGGGCTTCGACGGCATCTTCGGAAAGGGCTGCGCCGAGGCGGTCGGGTCGTTCCAGGCGAACAACGGGCTCGCCACCGACAAGGTGGCTGGCAGAAACACGTTCCGCAAGCTCATGGGCTAGCGGGGAAGGAGGCGCGGCCTCATGGCTATTCAGGACAGACGAGGGGGCTACAACGACCTCGACCCGGCGCAGCTGGTGCCCGGCGAGACGGCGACGGTCCTCTACGACGATCCCCATGCTTCGGACGGCCGCGCCGTCTACAAGTGCTTCGCTCCTGGCAGCGTCAAGCGGCTCACCGCCTACGAGGACTTCCTCGACTACTTCGGCGAGTCCAAGCAGGAGATCGTGCAGTGGATCACCGACGAGGCCAACGCGGACTTCAAGCGGGAGTACGCGGCCATCCGCGACGAGGCCAAGGCGGCCGAGGAGGCCCGG
>ERZ836441.3188-NODE-3188-length-11484-cov-6.808907_pt1 | contig 11484 bp, 11 predicted proteins | sample MGYA00519686_ERZ836441 | MGnify/ENA primary metagenome ERZ836441 (study PRJEB31850, sample SAMEA3708800) | human gut metagenome | biome: human gut; feature: human-associated habitat; material: faeces | place: China | collected 2014 ... | reverse complement strand
CCGCCCGCTGTGCGGGATTCAGGCAGAAAAAATCACCTGGGAGAGTAGGAGGAAAAGCGAGGAAGAAGCTTTGTGCATCCGATACGATGACTCCGTTCGGCATGGCGGCGGAGCGTGCGGGCGAGGCAGCCGACGTTTTTGCCTATGCGCAGGCAAACAGCAACACAACCGTCGAAGGGCTGGGCGAGGCGATGAAGTACGCCGCGCCGACGGCGGACGCCTTCGGTATGACGCTGCAAGATACTGCGGCAGCGATGGGCGTGCTGGCGAACGCGGGCATCAAGGGCAGTCAGGGCGGCACGACGCTCAACGCGATGCTGCGCGACATGAAGAAGAACGCCAAGAACGGCGCAATCGCTATCGGCAAAACCAAAGTCGCGCTGACCAACGCAGACGGAAGCTATCGCTCGTATGCCGCTATCATCCGCGATATCGACAAGGCGACCAGCAGCATGACCGCCAGCCAGCGCGACGCGGCGCTGGGCGCGATCTTCGGCGACAAGTCGCTCAAGGGCATTTTGGCGACGCTCAAGCAGGGACCCGACGCGCTGGACGCGATGACCGAGGGCATGTATGCCTGCGGCGGCGCGGCGGCAGATATGGCTGCCACGATGGGCGACAACCTCAAGGGCGATCTGGCGATCCTCGAAAGCGGCGCGCAGGATATGGCGATTGCGCTGTCCGACTGGCTGATGCCTGCCGCGCGCGGCGTGGTGCAGGGCGTTACCGACCTGATCGGCAAGTTCAACGCGCTGGACGACGGCACGAAGAATACCATTTTCCGCATCGGCGCGATGGCGGCTGCGGCGGGCCCCCTGCTGCTGAGCGGCGGCAAGGTGCTGACGCTGCTCTCCGGCGTGAACCCGCTCGTGGTCGGGCTGGGCGCGGCGGCTGCGCTGGCGTATACGCACAGCGACGCTTTGCAGGGCATGGTCGCCAAGCTGGGCGACGGCGTGACGGCTTTCGGCGCGGCGCTGGAAAGCGGCGCAGGCTTCACGGCAGCGTTTTCTGCCGGTCTGACGGCTGCTTTCGGCGAAGAAGCGGCGGGCAAGGTACTCGGCGCGATTGAAGGCATCAAGACCGCTATTTCGACAGTGGGCGACGTGCTGACCACGGTCACGGATGCGGTCGGCACGTTCTTGGGGGCGTTGTTCGACGGAGAAGGGCTGAAACAGAGCTGGGACAACGCGGCGGCGGTCATTTCCGGCTATGACTGGACGGCGCTGGGAACGTCGATCCTTTCCGGCGTAACGGGCGCGCTCGAGGCGGCGGGCGAATGGCTCAAGAACATCTTCACGGCAGGCTTGACGGCGGCGAAGGGCGTGAACTGGTTCGAGCTGGGTACATCCATCCACGACGGCATCCAGACGATTCTGGATACCGCAGGCGGCTGGCTGAAAAGCCTGTTTGAAGCGGGCAAGACGGCGGCGGGCGAAATCAGCTGGGCGGATATCGGCACGGCGATATGGAACGGCGTGACCAGCGTGCTGGATATGGCGGGCAGTTTCCTGTCCGGGCTGTTCGGGCTGGGCAAGGATTCGGCGATTGCCAATGTGGATTGGAGTGCCATCGGCACGGCGATTTGGAATGGCGTGACCGGCGTGCTCGACGCGGCGGGCAGTTGGCTTTCGAGCCTGTTCGGGCTTGGTAGGAGCGCCGCCGAGGGGCTGCCGTGGAGCGAAGTCGGAACGGCTATCCAGACGGGCGTTGGAACCGTGCTGGATACGGCGGGCAGTTGGCTGTCAGCCGGATTCGATGCAGCCAAGACCTATGTAGCAGAGATTCCGTGGAACGAGGTCGGAACAGCCATTCAGACGGGCGTTGGAACGGTGCTGGACACAGCGGGCACGTGGCTGTCCTCCGGCTTTGAAGCCGCAAAGACGGCGATCTCCGGCATTGCCTGGGGCGGCGTCGGCAGTACGATCTCCAGCGGCATCAGCGGTGCAATCGACGGGCTGGCGAAGCTCGGAAGCGGCATCTGGGATACCATCACCGGCTGGTTTGGCGGCGGCGACGAGGAAAAGGCGAAGGGCGACGCCAAGACCAGCGGCGGCAATCTGACGACCGGCATGGAAACCGGCCTCACCGAGGGCAGCGCAGCGGTCACGACGGCGGCGACCAACGCGGCAAGCTCAGCGATGACGGCGGCGGCGCAGACGCTGACGGCGGAGAGCGGCACGACCATTACGGAAACGTGGGTCGGCGGCATGGTGACGGGAATCGCCAATCAAAACCCGATTCTGACGCTGGGCGTTCAGACGCTCGGCGATAATGCGGTGACGACAGCGACCGATACCCTGACGGCGGACGCAGGCAAGACCATCGCGAACAGCTTCATGGGCGGTATCTGCTCGGCGGTTGCCGTGGCGGGGTCGATCCTTAATGTGCAGATGCAGACGACGGCGGGCGATGCGGCTGCCAAGGCGGGCGCGGCACTGTCGTATACCCAAGGCTATGACATCGGCGCGAACATGGTGCGCGGCATTGCTGCGGGCGTGCGAAGCACGTCGGGCGGGCTGTACAGCCAGATGATGCAGATGGCGCGCACAGCGGTCAGTCGGACGAAGAACGCGCTGCGCATCCATTCGCCCTCCGGCGTGTTTGCCGACGAGGTCGGCGCATGGATTCCGGGCGGCGTCGGCGAGGGCGTACTCAGCCATGCGGACGACGCACTGGGTCCGCTGGAAGAAGTGCGCGCGAGCATGGTGGATACCATGACGGGCGCGCTTTCCGGCGTGGATACCGGCTGGTCGGATGCGCCATGGAATCCGGGCGGAGGCGGCGGACGAACTGTGACGGTGAACATCAACGTGACGGGCGACTGGCACGTCAGAAGCGAACAGGAGAAACAGGAGATCATTTCCGAGTTGGGCGAGCGGGTCAGAGAGGAGTTGAGGGGGTTGTGATTGCACAGGGAGAAAGCCCGCTGTTTTCCTTCAACGGGAAACACTGCGACGATTTTGATGTGACGTTTCTGCCGTCTGCCTATCCGTTTATTCCGGCGCAGAGCATCCCGCAGACCAGTATCAGCGGACGGCATGGAACGCTGCGCTGGAAGGGACGGACGTTCAGCCCCAAGCGGCTCAAGGGCAAGCTCTATTTTTTGAATACATCTGGCGACGATGCGCCTATCCCGACCGACGAGCTGCTCCGGCGCGCGAGCGATGTGACGGCGTGGCTCTGCGGGACGGACGGGCGCGGCAAGCTGATTCTGGATGCGCTGCCGGATCGGTATTTCATCGCGGAGGTCAGCGACGAAGCGGCGCTGATGGACGACGACTGGGCAAGCGGTGAGGCAGCAATCGTATTCGCCTGCCAGCCGTTCGCATACGCCGTCAGCGAGGACGGCGTGATGGTTCAGACGAGCGCCAACGCGGCGAAAAGCGCGGCGCTCGGCGTTCAGGGAAACGCCGAAACCATGCTCGCGTTCCGTGTCACATGTGCATCCGGCACGATGAACACGGCGACGGTGGAAACGCCGACCTGCCGGTTTGACTTCACGGGGCTGGGGATGACGGCGGGCGAAACGCTGGTCGCGCGGTATGCGCAGGAGGATATCCTGCTGCTGGAAATCGAGAGCGTGGACGGCGGCACACGCTCAGCGATGGCGATGCGGACGACGGACAGCGACGACGACCTGCTGCTGTCGCCGGGCAGGAACACGGTGACGGTCAAAACGGAAAAGGCGTGCAGCGTCCATCTGACGGCGAGGGGCAGATACCTATGAGATACCCAAAAATCTACGACCTGAATCTAAGATGCACGGGTGAGCTGCGGACGGCGGAGATCAGCGATCTGAAGCTCAAGGACACGCCGCTTTCCTGCGTGACCGTGACCGTGCCGACGAAAGATATCGGCTCGTTCGGCTATCGTCAGTTCGTGGAAATCTTCGACGCGGCAGGCAAACGAATTGACCTGTTCCGCGTGACGGAGATTCCCAAGGGCGTATACGGCAGGGCAGGCACGAAGAAGCTCAAATGCGATCAGGTGCTTTGCACGCTTTCGGACGATATCACGCCGACCTACATGCAGATCGGCGGCAACGGGCAGCCATTGGAAAGCTGTATCCGGCAGGTGCTGGCGTGCCAGCAGACAGCGCGCTGGAAGCTCGGGCGCTGCGACTTTGCGACGCTCTACGAGTACAGCTTTGCGAGCGAAGGACTGCTTTCGGCGCTGCTCAAGCTGATTGAGCCGATCCCAGATGCACTGATGACGACGGACACAACGAGCTACCCGTGGACGCTGAACGTCGTGCGGGCGGACGATACCGACGCGACGGAGCTGCGGTACAGCTGGAACATGGAGGAAATCACCGAGGAAGTCCTCGACACGAACTTTGCGACACGGCTCTATCCGCTGGGCTATGGCGAGGGCGTGAATCAGCTGAACATCAAGAGCGTGAACGGCGGTGTGGCGTACATCGACAGCCCGACGCAGGCACTCTGGGGCGTGGTCAGCAAGCCATATGTGGACACGACCATCACCGATGCGGCGACGCTGCTGGCGCAAGGGCACGCGGCGCTTGAGCTGTGCTGCAATCCCCATGTCAGTTATAGTATAACCTGTAAAGATATATCAATCCTAACAGGCGAGAAGATGGATGCTTTTTACGCGGGACGCATGGCTCGAATCATCTACCTCGATTATGAGCTGACGATTCGTGCGCGGGTGCGGGAAATCCACTATCCCAAGCCCATCACAGAGCCTTGGAACGCGAAGCTGACCATCGCCAACCGCAGCGCGGACGTGGCTTCCGTCATCGCTCAGTTGCAAAGAATCTCGCGCATCGAGCAGCTCTACGGGCAGGGCAGCACGACATTTTATTCCGGCGGTATCGAGCAGAACGCCGACGCGGAAACGCCCGCCGAGGGCGATATCTACATCCCGGACGACATGGTACATATCAACGCCATCATGCTGAAAGTCACGTTGTCGAGCTTTCGCGCGGACAGCAAGGGCGCGAAGGGCGGCGGCGGGACGGTGACGACGACGCAGGCCAGCGGAGGCGGCACGCAGACCAGCGAAGCGGGCGGAGGCGCGACGCTGACCGTCGAGAAGCGCACGGTATCCGAGGTGAAGATGACGGGTTCGCCCATGCAGGATGGGGCGGTCGACGCGCATACGGGCTTTGCGAAAACGTCCGGCGGCGACAACATGTCGGAGACGGACGGCGCGAGCGGCTCAACCGGCTCCGGGGGTGGCGGCAACACCGGCGTCAGTCGAAACGAAGGCGGCGCGATGACCTCGACGGACGAAGCGGGAAAGCACTCTCATGGCTCCAACAACACGCATCGGCACACCTTCGACGGCGTATCCGTCGGCAAGACGGGATATACGAGTTACAACGGAGCGGGCAGCACGACCAGCACCGGCGCGCACAGCCACGGCATGGGTCACTGGCACAGCTTCGACAGCCACACGCACGGCCTCGGCGGCCATCGGCACGGCATGATTCATCGGCATGAATTTTCGCACTATCACCAGATGAATATCAGCCTGTTGGTTCCGTCCCAGACGCTCAACCTGCCGGAACATCGGCACAGCGTAAACATTCCGGCGCATGCGCATGACGTGACCCTTCCAGAGCACCTGCATGGGATTGAATACGGCATCTATTCCGGGCCGATGACGAGCGCATACACGGTCGAGGTTGACGGGAAAGAGGTGCCGGGCAGCGCCTTTGAAAATGGCGTCGTCGATATTGCACCGTATCTTTCCACAGACGCAGACGGGAGAATCAGCCGGGGAACATTCCACAGCTTTGCCGTGCGCCCGAAGCCCCAGAACGGAAACGCGCAGGGACTGGCACATATTCGCGCGAGCTGGAGCGCGCAGGTTTTTATATCCTGCCAGACGGGCAGGCAGTATTGAGGAGGAGAAGATGGACGGATGGAAGATTCGCCGCGCGGTCGATCTGCAGGAGGATTCGCCGCCGGTGGAACGGCTGAGGGCGCTGGCGACGCTTTCGAGCCGTCAGGCGCACGATTTTGTGATCGTGGTTCTGGACGGCGACAAGCCCGCCGATCTGACCGGGATGCAGCCGTGGCTGAGCATGATCCTGCCGGGACGCGCAAGCCTGCAAAAGCAGGTGGGCAGCGTGCAGGCCAACGTGGTATCTGTGACGCTGCCGAAGACCGGTTACGCAGAGCGGGGCGACGTGTCAATTATCCTTTCGCTGATGGATGAGGACGGGCAAACGCAGATCCCGCTTTACGGCTGCGTGATGCGGGTGATGGAGGACAGCACGGACACGATCATCGACGAGACAAAGGTGATTCCGTCGCTTGCCGAGCTTCTGGCACAGTTTGACGCTTGCAAGGCGGCGACCAGCGCAGCGAACACGGCTGCCGGAAAGGCCATCTCTGCAGCGAGCAGCGCGCAGAAGGTGGCAAGCGACGTGCAAAAGAAGCTCGACAACGGTGAATTTGTCGGCGCGCAAGGTCCGAAAGGCGAAAAAGGCGACACTGGCCCGCGGGGGCCGCAGGGCGAAACGGGCGCGACCGGCCCGCAAGGGCCGCGGGGCGAAACCGGAGCCCCTGGCCCACAAGGGCCGAAGGGCAAGGACGGCGAGGTGACTTTTGAAAGCCTGACGGATGAACAGAAAGCGTCGCTTCGGGGCGACCCCGGCGAAAAGGGTGAGAAGGGTGAGAAGGGGGAGAAGGGCGAACCCGGCGCGCAAGGGCCGAAGGGGGAATCCGGCCAGCCGAGAAAGCTCACCTTTTCCTTGCCAGTCAGCGCATGGACAGGCGAAAGCGAGTTTACCGCCGAGATCGCAGAAACCAGCGTAACCGCCCAGACGTGGATCGAGATCGCGCCGGACGCCGCATCCGAGGAAAACTACAGCAAGGACATCATCTGGGAGACGAGCGCGGGCAGGATCACGCTCACGACGACGGCCAAGCCGACCGGCACGCTGGCCGGGACAATGATTTTGACGGAGGTGGAGGGGGAATGAAAGGAGATTTGAAAGCGCTTGGCACTAATCTTGTAAAGACTAAAGAAATCGTAGTCACTACCGATAAAGACGGCGATATTTACCTTGGAGTCGCGTTACCTAGCATCGCTGTTGCGGCTGTACTTTTGCGCAATCGAGGAAATGACACATACGCTGATTTGGGGACGATTATTCTCGGATGTGTTTCTGGTGATAATGCCTCTAATATGGGCAAAATAATTGATGATAAAATGTTGCCTGTTGCGAATAGAAAAGTCGCGGTAAAAGTTTATTACATCAATGCAAAATTTATCACATCGTAATGAGAAAGGACAATGCAAATGATTCAAATCAACGGAAACCTGCTGGTTGCGTCGCTGGTGCGAGCAGGGGATAAGCTGACGCTCGGCCTGACCGGCGACCAGCCGGTTGATGAGCTGCTGGCGATGCTCAACCCGGCAACCGCGCCGGAAATCCGCGTGCTGGATGATGAGGGCGGGACAGCAGCCATCTATCGCGGCCATGCCCTCACGGCGATGACGATTGAACCGGGCGAACCGCGGCGGATCACCGCGACCTTGCAGGTGCAGCCCATCGAGCAGAGCGACGCGAAAAAACTGCGCGAGGAGCTGGCACGGCTGAAAACCATCGTCGAGGAGCACGAGGCGGCGCTCGTGGAGGTGGCCGACGTGGCGGCGGAGAGCAGGCAGATTGGCGAGGAGAGCCAAGCCGCGCTGATCGAGCTGGCCGAAATGATGACTGCGGACAACAACGGAGGGGAGGGAACCGACAATGGCGGCGATTTATCTGCGGCAGATCAGGGCGGGAAAACGAACGCTTGAGCAAGTGCCGGAATACTGGCGCGAGCAGGTGCGTGCGATGCTTGAACAAAAGGCGGAGGATAAATAATGGCTAAAATTTTTCGGGGGGGGGTATACCCCCGTAAGGTAGACCGCCGGAAGGCGGTGGGGGCGTGAAGGGAACTTTGAAAGCGCCGATTAAGGCTGAAATCAAAAATGTATACACCAAAGAATATTTCAATTCTGATCTAGCCAGAACCAAACCAATAACGTATCCTGTTCAACCTTCTGGAGGATATCTCATTTTTGTGTACAACTACGGTTCGGCCGCTGTGTTTTTGGTGCGAGGAGAGTACTCAAAGGGATTCGTTCATCGGCTTGCTCCGGTAAATGATCGGAATGCGTTTAGCTGCAAGTGGGAAAATTCGGCCTTGACGATTACATCAAGTGATGACGCATCCGCAACTGTATCTATCATAAGACTATACTGAGGACGAAAAAGGGAAAGGTAACTGCCTATGATTACATCAGATACGGCCATCCGCGCGGCGCGGGGGCTGATCGGGACGGCATACAGCGAGCTGGACTGCATCAATCTCATCAAGAAGGTCATCCGCACCTGCGCGGGCGGCGACAAGCGCTACACGACGGCGGGCACAAACGCCCTGTGGGATAGCGACAGCAAGCGCGGCAGATACCGCGATTTGACGTGGAAGCAGGCGGGGATTTCCGGCGCGAGGCCGGGGATGCTGGCGTTCATGGGCGTGGGCACGGGCGACGTGAGCCACACCGGGCTGGTGACGGAGCGGGGCACGGTCATTCACAGCAGCAAGAGCCGGGGCGGCGTGGTCGAAACCGCGCTGACGGCGAAGGCGGGGTGGAACGGGCTGGGGGTACATCGGATGATCGCGGTGGCGGAAAACGCTGACGCGGCACCGACGGGCACGACGTACATCGTCTGCGCCCAGACGGGTTTGCGAATGCGGAAAAGGCCGGATGTCCGCGGCGAATATATGCAGATGCTCCCGGATGGAGCTGTGATCGTCGCACTCGAAACGAGAGCGGGCTGGATCAAGACGACGTATAAGGGATATACCGGCTGGGTCAGCGGGGAATATTGCTGCAAGGCCGGGGAGGACTAAAAAACCCACGCTTTCATGCGTGGGCGCATAGACAGGCAAGGATGCGTCTTCCGGCCAGAAGACGCATCCGGGGCAGAATCGGTGCAGATTGGAAGTGCAGCGCCGGTTCTGCCTGCCCGACTACGCATGAAATGATTATACAGCGGGGCGAATTTGGGCGCAAGGAAGCCCCTTGTGCGAAAACGCGCGAAACTGTAAAACGTGTCGAAAAAAATTTTCAGAAGGAGCACTTCCATGATTGAGCTTTACAACGGCGATTGCCGGACGTTTCTTTCCAATTATAATGGCGCGCAATTTGACGCGGTGATTACAGACCCGCCGTATTCCAGCGGCGGGGCGACGCTGTCCGAGCGTTCTGCTTCGACAGCGGAGAAATACACGAACACCAAGCGTAACTGCCCGTTCCCGGATTTCGCCGGTGACCAGATGGATGCGCGTAGCTGGCTGCACATGATGGCAGATGTATTCGCGGATGCGCGCGTTCGGTGTCACGACGGTGCGGTGCTGGTGGCGTTTTGCGATTGGCGGCAGATGCCGCTGCTCACAGATGCGGTGCAGTGGGCAGGCTGGCAGTGGCGCGGCACGTTGGTCTGGGACAAGCTGACCAGCCGTCCGCAGAAGGGGCGGTTCCGTCAGCAGGCAGAGTTTGCGGTCTGGGCGAGCAACGGAAAATTGCCGATTGATCGTCCTGTGTCGGTGCTGCCGGGTGTGTTTAAGGCGGCGAACGTGCAGGGGATGCAGCGCATCCACCAAACGCAGAAGCCGGAGGAGATCATGCGGCAGATATGCAAAATCTGTCTGCCGGGAGGTCGGATTCTGGACCCATTTGCGGGAAGCGGTTCGACGCTGGCGGCGGCGGAGCTGGAAGGGTACGATTCGGTCGGCGTGGAGCTGTCCGAAGAAATTGCAAAGAGCGCGGCGCAGCGGTTGTCTGTGCCGCTCAAGAAAGTAGGGGATTAAAATATGAAAGAGAAGCTGAAAATGTTGGTCGTGATGATGGTACTTCTGGCGCTGGTCTTTGCGTTGCCGGTGCTGGCGGAAGGGCAGGACGGACAGAACGCTGTCCTTCTGGATTTGACGCAGCTTGCGCAGACGATCATCAGCCTCGCGGCGGGCATTGTGTCGCTGTATCTGGTGCCGTGGCTGCGCAGCAGGCTCACAAACGAACAGCTTACCAAGGTGAAAAGTTGGGTGCAGATCGCTGTTTATGCGGCGGAGAAACTCTACGGCGCGGGCAACGGCGACAAGAAGCTGGCGTATGCGGAAGAGATTCTCCGCAAGCATGGCATCCGGCTCGACACGGCGACGCTTAAAGCGATGATTGACGCGCAGATCAAAGAGATGGAGAACATGGAGCCGTTCTATCTCGCCGATGGAAAGGTGGAGATGATTGACAATGTAACGCCTGAAACGGCGTAAAAACCGCATGAATGAGAAAGCCGCTCGTTGCATAAAACGGGCGGCTTTTTGCATATTCAGCAGATTTTGAGATGTGACACGAAACGCGCGCGGCGTGACATGGAATTTGCGCCGCAACAATTATGCGCAAATTCGTTTACAAGTCTGGCAGAACTCCGTCTGCACAGGGCAGAGGAACCTGCCCTTGATTGCTCAATAGCAGAAGGCAGAGAGCGCGTCAAGGGCGGCGAAGCCGCTTGCGAAGCCCTTGACGCGAGCTCTGGTTTCTGCTATCAACCAGCTTCGTCCTCCTGCACCTCAAGGTGCTTCATGCTCATGTACTTTTTCCCGCCCCATTGGGTTCCGGCGACATGACGCAATCTGGCGCATACCAGCATCAGTGCTGAATTGCCATCGGGGAAAGTCCCTACCACGCGCGTTCTGCGCCGGATCTCACGGTTCAGACGAGACCGTCCCAAATTCTGTGTAAACCTCCAAAGCAAGGTGTAATACTATTTTTCTTCTAAAAACGCGATAAATGTGTTATACTGTAAGTGGTGATGAAAATGAAGAAATACGAGATAACCACTGAAGAATATACAGCAGTCGTAAAGGCAAGGAGAGCTACGCAGAATAAGAGAATAGCGCGTCGGCTCCAAGTGATAGAACTGCGATACGAAGGGAAAACATCCAAAGAAATAGCAGAGAAACTTGATATGAACTGGATGTATATTTCAGAAATAGTCAAGCGCTTTAAGAGACAAGGTCTCGAAGAGTTTGCAAGGAATAAATACACTAGCCATAACAGAAAGCTCAGCTACCAGCAGGAAGAAGATATTCTTCAAGAATGCGAGAGAAAAGCAGAAGAAGGCCATATCACAACAGTTGAAGAAGTCCGCAAGGCACTGAATGCAGAAATCGGGGGAACTACCGCAGTAAGCTATGTTTATCGTGTTTTGAAGCGACATGGCTGGGTGAAGAAAATGCCGCGGCCGAAGCATCCAAAGTCAGCCGATGAAAAAGAGCAGGCTGACTCAAAAAAATTAAGTCTCGATACGATAAACTTGTAGAAAAGGCTTCGCCAAAACGAGTAAGAATTCTGTTTCAGGACGAAGCGGGGTTTGGCCGGATCAGCAAACCTAAAGCGTGTTGGTACAGAAAGGGGATCCGGCCCATTGTGCCATGCCATCATATCCGTGAATACAGATAT
>ERZ836441.3171-NODE-3171-length-11560-cov-2.414342_pt1 | contig 11560 bp, 5 predicted proteins | sample MGYA00519686_ERZ836441 | MGnify/ENA primary metagenome ERZ836441 (study PRJEB31850, sample SAMEA3708800) | human gut metagenome | biome: human gut; feature: human-associated habitat; material: faeces | place: China | collected 2014 ... | reverse complement strand
ATTTACCATAGTCTAGCTAGGTTAATAGCCGAAAGAAAATCTCACATTGGATAAGAAGGTTGGCACCAGCAATTTTCTTATTTCCAAAACAGGCAACTTGAGTGTCTGTTATCACATAGTATATATTGCTCGGTCAGACGAGTGATATATATTGACGCTATGGGGTTTGATGTTCGTCCACATTCTGACTAGGTGAAAAACCGAAAGAAAACATCAACATGAAAGGACTCTGTTATACACAGAGCCTTTTGTGTTTTTACAGGAGATAAAATGCAACCAGATATATTATATGAAGCGGCTGTAAAATATGCAAGGCTTAAGTATGTCGCATATGAAATAATACTAGGCAGAAAAGGAAAAACTTTTGAATTAATACTACATTTTCCATTTGAATCGTTCTTCCACTTGGTAGGCATGCAACATTTAGATGATTTAACATTCACTTCTAAAAATAAAGAACGTATTTTTAAAGATATAATAGAAGAAAAAATTACAATAGGTGATTTGAAAAAATCCGAAAAATATAATGAATGGCATATCGGAGAACGCATTGAAAATTTATATTTAATAGAAGATATTTTAGAAAACAATAAAGTTTTATATAAAATTAATACAAAGTCATATGCACAGTATACACAAATAATTGCAGACTATCTTCTAGAGTACAAGGATATAAATATATTTTATTTGTTTATAATAAAAGAAAGAATTTACCCAAAGTTTGAGAATGAACATAAGGGTTGTTCTTTCTTTAAAAAATATAATACTGACTATACTCGAGGAACAGCGAAAACAACATTACTATTAATGAACAAAATAGAACATTTCAATTTAGAGTACGAAACTAAAACAGAAATATATAGAAGTGCATCTTATAAACCGGTAAAAGAAAACACAGAAGAACAAATACAAGAATCTGAGCAGTAATTACACTGCTCTTTTATTATGTCTAAAATTATTTAAAATGAGATTTTTTATCAAGAAAATTAGTAATAACAATATAATTTGGAGGAGGTGAAAAAGATGGAGCAGAATGAACTTAGAACAATGTATAATAAGCGTTTAGAAAGAGAAAAACAGTGTTATATCAGTAAACAAGTACAGATTGACAGTAGTCTTTTATCAAGATTCAAAACAGGTAAGATTGATCTCTATCCACATTTATTCAAAAGGTTAGAAGAATATCTCACAAATTCATAATATCAATTCAAACGGCATATCAGCCAATAATTCACAAAATTAAAAAGGAATAACACAATGAGCAAGACATTCACTTCAATGGAAGCATTAAAAGCAGCCATTCAAAAAGAAGTAAGAGATGCAATTACAGAAGTTGCGGATCGATCTCTTCAAGATGTCCACCAGAATGTAGATTCATTTTATGCATTTGGCGGCGGTGGACAATATCAACGAACAGGTCAGTTGGCAGAGTCACCAGAAGTAAGACTATCTGGCGGTGGAGATAACTATAATCTTCAAATCAGCTTAGATACTGGATTTAGATATAATCCGTCCGGCAGAGATACGATGACGATTTATAACTATGCCGAATCAGGTAGACTCCGTGGAAATGGTGGATTCTGGGCGAAGACGAAAGATGATGTAGAAAAAAATATTAATGTAGCCTTTGGCAAAAGGTTTGAATAACAGGAGGATTTATTATATGAACGAACAAAATAAAGAAAAATTAATTGCACATTTAGAAAAAGGAACAGAAATTTTCCTTATATTAAATGATGATACAGGAATCATCGGAGTTGTTGAACGTAATGTACTGTGTTGGGAAGAAACAGATGGAAACTGGCATGAACTGACGGTATATGTCGGTGGACAGCATATTACTATCAATTCCAATAACGTTAAAGAGGTCAGAAAGTGTATTCCGCATACAGAGGATGAACATAATCAGATTATCGGTAGAGATGCCTTTGAAATTTATAATGTTCCATATGGATTATCTGATGTGGATTTCCTTAAAACGGTACTAGATTCTTGGGATGGATTAGAAGATGATGCAAAAGAGGAGATTACTGATGTCATTGCACCATCAGTAACAAGTGCCATGTTAAAAGATATCTTTGGTGCGTATGCAGTAGTAGAAAAAGATAATAAGAGATTACACAGTAATGTAATGGAATTACTGGATGACCTGGAAAAAGAGATTAATAAGAAGACTCAGGACGATAAGAAAGCATCTTACGAAGCCGGGAAAACTCTTGCAGGAGTATTAGGAGTTTGTAGTCTTGCAAGCACCGTATTAAATGCTATGGATAAAGTTACATCAGAAAAGGAGTAATTAGATGGCAGAAGACTTCAGAATTCAAGTTGAGACTGATCTCGATACCTCGAAAGCAGAGCAAAAATTAAATGCTCTGCTTAAGGAGAAGAGACAGATTAAGCTCGACATTGATATAAATAATCAGAATATAAAAAACATTTCTAAAAATATCGAAAAAGGTATCAAAAATACTAAAATCGACACGTCCGCTATCACTAAATAGTTAGCGGATTCTTTTAATATCACGGACAAATCAGTCCTGAGAAATCTCAATAAGCAACTTAATAGTATGGTCACAGATCTTGGAAAGAGCTGGAATGGTAATAAATTTGATTTCGGTAAGGCTACAGGATTCTATTCTGGCTTGGACGATATGGCAAAGACTATTACTACAAATTCTAAAGTAGTGAAGTCAGCAACGGGATATTACGATGATTTTTATAATTATTTCAAAAACAAGAAAATCTATGTATCCGATGATTTGAAGAAAGCTCTTGGCGGTGATAACTACAAAGAACTCCTTCAAAATAATATAGGAAAAATTACAAAGGATGCAAAGAAAGGTATCAGTATTGATTCCTTATGGGGTGAAATGTCAAATCTGTTCCCAGAGCATTTCTCACAGAATATCACTAATCAAGCAGATCAGATTATCCATGTTTTTGATTTGGTGAAAAAAGCTCGTCAGGACATGACGCAGAGTATGAATTTTTCTGAGTTATCGGCTAATCAGAAGTTTGATGTCACATCATCGGCTTATGAACAAGTTGTAACGATGGGGAAAGAGGTTGCTGACAAACTTAAAAATAATATCCAGAGTGCCACAGAGGCATCTAAGACATCAATAGATCTTGATGTGAATGTGGATAAAGAAAAGATAGCATCACAGATAAAAGAAGCTATTGCATCTGCCGGGAATAATGCTGGTGAAGCCATTAAGTTGGATTTGCAGATCAATGATGAACAGCTCTTGTCAAATCTGAGAAGTTCAATTTCTAAAATTGCATCGGGCGATGAATCTGTAAAGGTCGATATTGATGTTGATAGGAATGGATTACAAGAAAAGCTGAATTCGGCTTGTCATGACATGGAAATTCCCGTTGATTTTAAAATTGATTCTGAAGATATTGCATCCAAGATTAAAGCTGCAGTTGATGGAATTACAGATATTGAGTTAGACCTGAAAGTTAATACGGATTCTGTACGTCAGGCAGTGGATGAGAATCTTAAGAAGATTGAGCCAGAGGTAGATGAATCTGAACTTACTCAGTTACAACAAGCATTGCACAATGTTAATACAGCCGGACAGCAAAGCCAGAGTGTATTTAGTTCTCTGGGAAGTACATTTAAAGAAGCATTTTCTGCATATTCGTTAGCCAACGTTATGCAAGATGCATTGTATAAAATTGCTGATGGAGCGAGAGAAGCAGTTGGTACGGTCAAAGAATTTAATGATATCAAAACAAATCTTGCTATGGCTACAAATGCTGATTCAGATTATATCAACAATTTAATGAAAGATTACAACGCTCTTGCAGAGGAGTTGGGAAGTGTTACAAGTTCTGTTGCAGAAAGCGCAGATTCGTGGCTAAGACAAGGACGTTCGATGAAAGATACGAATTCTTTGATTAAAGATTCGTTGGTTTTATCGAAAGATGCGGAATTAAGTTCATCAGATGCATCAGAGATTCTGACTGCTACATTAAATGGATATCAGATGGCAGCAGATCAAGCAAGCAGAGTTAATGATATTTTAACTTCAATTGATTTGGAGAGTGCATCAGGAGCGGACAGTATTGGTAAGGCTTTGATGAAGGTAGCGTCACAAGCGAACAATGCAGGAGTAAGCTTGGAGAAGACAAGCGCTATCATTGCTACAATTAAGGACGTCACTCAGGACAGTGATGAGAGTATCGGGACGGCAATGAAATCCATTCTATCACGAATGAACCAGATAAAAGCTGGCAAATTCGTTGATTCAGAAACTGGTGAGAGTTTAAACGACACAGAGAAGGTATTGAAAAAGATTGGAATTTCAATGAGAGATTCTAACGACCAGTTTAAGGACAGTGAGAGCATTCTTGATGATGTAGCAAATAAATGGAATACATTAGACTCCAATAGCAAAAAAGCAACAGCGACCGCTATGGCAGGTACATATCAGTATAACAAGTTCATTGCAATGATGGACAACTGGGATAAGGTGGAGAAGCTTACTAAGACTGCATTTAACTCCGATGGAACAGCAAACAAAAAATTTGAAGATAATTATTTGAATTCTTTGGAGGCTAAGACGAATGCATTAAAGGCTTCGATGGAAAGTTTGGCTACAAATCTTATTTCTGACGATATGTATTCCGGTGTCTTAGATGGGACAAAAGCAATTACAGATTTTGTTGATAAGACAAATCTTTTAAAAGGAACGCTAGCCGGACTTGGAACAGCCGGAGGATTGTTTGTATTTAAGCAGATTGGTAGTTTTGTAAAAGATGCAGTTCAGGAATTCTCAAATCTTGGAACAGCTATGGATATGCTGAAGTCTGGAAGTGTTGATACCAGTGGCTTTAAAGATTTACTTAGTCTGACTCAGAATCTTTCTAAATCGCAGACAGAACTTGTATTATCCAGCACAGCATTAACAGACGCTCAGAGGGTCGCAATCTTGACTGGACAGGGTATGAGTGCCAGTGAAGCAGAAGCATCTGTTTCAGCAATGGGACTTTCGACCGCAAATGCAACCGCTACAGCAAGTACGGTATCACTGGGAAGTGCTATGAAAGGTCTCTTTGCAACCTTAGCAGCCAATCCATTAATTCTTGTCGCTGCCGGAGTGACCGCTGCCGTGACCGCATATTCAGCATATCAACAGTCTGTAGAAGAAAGTGTATCGTCTGCCAGAGAAACAGGTCAGAAATTTTCTGAAAACACTTCATCTCTTCAGGATAATATTGCAAAGGTACAGGAATTACGTTCACAGCTTGCATCAGGAACACTGTCTGAGAGTGAAGCGTACCAAGCCAAGAGTGACTTGCTTTCTATTCAGAATCAGTTGTCAGATTCCTATGGTAGTCAGGCACAAGGTATTGACCTCGTAAATGGTAAGTTGGATGAACAGATTGCGAAGATGCAATCACTTGCTCAAGAAGAGGCGAAGAAATATTTAAATGAAGAAAAGTCTGGAATAGATAAGGCTCAGTCTGAGATGAACAAGAACAGAGGGTACAATCTTGGAACTTTCTCAAACTGGGATATCCGTTCAAAAGATACTAAGAATACACTTGAAAAAGTAAAAGATATTGCAGATCAGATTAAAGGTATTGACTTTGGCACAGATGAACGTGGTCAAGGTGCTATCTTCAAATTTACAGGCAAGGCTGAGAATGCAGAAGAATCTATCAACAGCTTTATGGATAAAATCCGTGATCTGAAGTCAGAGATGCAAGATAATGGTCAGGATACTACATTCTTGGATAATATTCTTGACCAAAGCAGTAAATCTCTGAAGAAGAATAAAGATATCTTAGATGAATATCAGGACATCAACAAACAGGCTCTTGAAGCACAGATGACATCTGAAGGATTTGGCAAGAACAAACCGGCTACTGTATACGATGATTACAAAAATGTAGTTGAGAAGTACAATGATGCTCTTTCAAGCGGAGATACATCAAAGATTGAGAGTGCTGAATCAGCATTTAATAAAGTAAAAGAATCTGTTGACAGTGTGACTAAATCTTATCCAGAATTCAAATCTTTATTTGATGAAGTTGGTGAGAGTTTAGACAAAAGTGCAGTTAAAGCTTATGACTTCCAAAAAGCATTAAATGACTCTAGCATGAAAGATGTTGTGAGTCAATTTAAAGACTTACAGGATGTAGACTTGAAAGGAATTTCTTTTGATGACAAGACTACGGCAAAGGGTGAAGAAGCTTTAAAATCTGTAGTTGATAAAGCTATCGAATTAGGAATAGTATCTGATGATTCTGCGGAATCTGTAGCAAAAGTGGTTGATATGCTTACGGAGATGGGGCTTACAGGTACAGTATCAGTAGATGCACTGAATGAGTCATTCTCCAAGGCACAGACATCTATTCAGCAGACCATGAGTGATTTGGATAGCATGAAGAGTATCATGGCAGAATCTGTAACGGGTTCTGGAATATCTGCGGATAATGTAAAAGCATTTAAAGAAATGTTCGGAGATGATGCAAGTAAAGCATTGGAACAGACCGCCAATGGTTATCATATCAATCGAAAAGCTTTGGCACAGTTACAGGAACAGCAAGCACAGGGAACAAAGACTGATTATCTGTCTGCAATTGCTGAACAGCAAGAAGCATTAAGAAAAGTTAATGAGCAGATAGCTAAGGCTAAATTTATGGATGAAGATATATCTGGTTTGCAGTCACAGAGACAGAGCATCGAAGACAATATCTCTTCTTTAAAGGATTTAGCTTATCAGTATCAGACTGCGACCTCTGCCTTCCAGCAGTGGCAAGATGCTATGTCTGGTGGCGAAGAAGGAGATATGTATGATAGCATACAAGGCAATCTGGAATCAGCGGAATCCTTATATGAAAAAGGTCTGACTGGAACAAATAAATTCCGTGAATTCGTTGATCTTATGAGTAACAAAGATTTATCCAATGCTTCTAATGAAGACATCGTATCTGCATATGAAGAAGCTATGCCGAAGATTAAGAGATACTTCACAGAAGGTCAGGAGGGTGCGCAGAATTTCTTATCCGATATTCAGAATATCAACAAAGAATGGGCGCATATGAACGAAGATGGTTCATGGGAGATTAATTTTGGCGCTGGCAATGACCAAGAGATTGCAGATGCATTAGGTATTGATGTCGAAGCGGTTCAGTCCATTATGCGTAAGCTTTCGGACTATGGGTTTGATATCAATCTTGACGAACCTGTAGCATCCTTAGAGGAGCTTAAATCATCCGCAGAGTCAGCAAAAGAAGCATTAGATGGAATGAATGATACATCTTTGGATGGTATTAATCTTGACGCCGATTCATTCAGTGCTGTCACTGACAGTATCGATAAAGTCAAAGAGTATATCCAACAGATTCAAGATTCTGATATAGAGCCGGAAGTGAAGACGGAGAAGCTTCAGAATGCTAATGCCATTCTGGAATATCTAGTTGAAAAACAACAGGAATTAAGTTCTTCAGATATCGAGATTGGTGTTAATATTGATGAAGTCAATTCTAAGATCACAGAAGCTCAGAGCGCATTAGATCAATTTAAAAACAGTGATGGTGTTGTGGATTTATCTGTTGAAGGAGCACAACAGGCAGCAGATAATTTACAGAGTCTTTTATATCAGAAAGAAGCACTGCAAAATTCTTCTGTTGTATTAAATGTAGATGCAAGTCAGGTTGATGGTTCTGTCGGTGATGCAATATCAAAACTTCAGGAATATCAAACGGCAGTTAATAATCTGAACGCACAGACGGAACTTCAGAAAGCCGGGGTACAGATTGATACTTCTGATGCACAGGCTAAAGTACAGCAGTTAGCATCTCAAATTCAAGGCATAAATGCAGAGACAAAAGCGAAGTTAGGATTGGATACATCAGAATTCAATGCAGCTTTATCATCAGTGACAAATACTAAGATTAATGTTAAAGCCGGAGTGAACCTTGATACATCTTCACTTGGCACAATCCAATCTACGATTTCTGCCATATCTCCGAAGATGCTTGTAAAAGCTGGTGTTGACAAATCGCAGGTTGATGGATATCAACCCTCAGACAAGAACTCTAAAGTGAAGTACAAGGTGGATTCTTCGGCCGTAGATGCATTTAAACCAGCAAATAAGAATGCTACTGTGACATATTCTGTCGTTGTCACAGGACAGGGGAACATTCCGGGAGACAAGACCAGAACTCTTACCTATAATATTAAGACAAATGGAAGTGTATCTCCGGCAAATGGTACAGCACATTCTCTTGGAACAGCGCATGCAAAAGGAACTACAAATGGCAACTGGGGACTCAGAAAAGATGAACCAAGAGCTTTAGTGAATGAATTAAAACCAGAGATAATCGTTCGTGATGGTGAACCGTTTATAGTTAATGGTGGCGATCCGGCATTTACAAGCCTAAAAAAGGATGACATCGTGTTCAATGGGGAACAGTCAGAAGCTTTGCTGAAGAATGGATATGTCACAGGTTCGCACGGTAAATTAGCTTATGAAGGCGGTGCACATTCATTAGGTTCTGCATTCTCAAGGGGTACTGGTAAATTCAATGTAAAGAGTAGCGGTTCAAAATCGTCTAAAAAGAAAAACACCTCTTCTTCAAAGTCTTCTGCGGCAAAATCAAGCGGTTCTTCAACAAAATCTTCTTCAAATAGTTCATCTGATTCTACCAAAGATAAGACAGAAGAAGTAATTGATTGGATCGAAGTGTATCTTAACGAGATGTCTCGTGCTACAGAGATTGCAGTGGATAATATTGATCGTGCTATTGGACTTGCCAGTAAACAAGCGAAAGCTTATGAAGCAATAGAAAAAATACAGGAAGAAATCACTGCAAATCAAAGAGCAGCAGATAAATATCTTGCAAAGGCTAATTCTGTGGGACTAAATGAGACATATGCATCTAAAGTCCGCAATGGAACGTTGGATATCGAAACAATCACAGATGAAGATCTTAAGAAAAAGATTGATGATTATAAGACATACTACAAGGATTATGAGGATTCATTAGATAAAGTACGTGACCTTGAAGATAAGCTGTCTGACCTTGCTGAGAAGAGATTAGAGATTATCGAAAAAGAATACGATGCGATTATCGGTATCAATGATGCGATAAAAGATGTGGCAGATGCCAAGATAGAGTTAAATGATGCTCTTGGAACGGCTATTGATAATGGGGATAATATCAGTAATCTTAATAAATCCATCAAAGCACAAGAAGATACTTATAATCAGTTGACTAAGAAGTTGAATGAATATCAGGCAGAAGTTAATTCACAGCTTAGTTCTGGCTTGCTGAAACAGGGTTCAGAAACATATCAAGAAGCCATGAAGAATATCCAAGACTTTTCTGCAAAGATATATGATGCATCGAAAGAGTTAATTGAATTACAGGATAAATTGAATCAAATTAAAATCGACACGATTCAGAATGTAATAGATGCATTTGAGAGACGGACATCTAAACTGGACAAGTATGCATCACTATTAGAATCTCAGGATAAAGAAGTGCCGGAATCAGTATATCAAGAGCAGATAGATACGAATAATGCTCAGGTTCAAAAGAATCAAGAACAAAGGAATCTGCTGTTAGAACAGCAGTCAGTATATGACGTAAATTCTAGTAGATATAAGGAATTAGCTGAAGATATTAATAAGTTAGATGAATCAACAATTGGACTTTTGGAAGATAATGAAAAGTTAAAAGATTCTATCTATGAACTCAGAATCAGTAATTTGGAGAAAGTCATTCAGGGGTATGATGATCTTGAAGATGAACTGAAAGATTTTCGTAGTTTGCTGAATGACGATGCATTTCTCGATAAGAACGGAGCAATTACTGATGAAGGACTTACACAAATTACATTATTGTCGCAGAGCTTGGGGAATGTGAAGAAAAAGATTTCAGACCTTACGACAGGATTATCTAAACTCACAGAGATGTATAATAATGGACTTATATCTTTAGATGAATACAATGATAAATCTTCTGAGTATCGCAAGGAAATTAGAAGTGCCACCTCTAATGTTAAAGATTATCAGGATTCTCTTGTGTCATTGTATACTGATGCTTTAAAAACTGAAGTAGATGCACTTGATAAAGTCATAGATAAAAGACGTGAAGCATATAAGCAACAACGTGAGTATGCGGACTATCAAAAGAAAGTCAATTCTCAGCAGAAAGATGTTAATTCTATCAAAGCTCAGATACAGGCTATGGAGAACAGCTCAGATGCATCTACATTGGCTCGTGTTAAGAAATTGAAACAAGATTTGGCTGATGTTGAAGATGATTTGAATACAACTAAACAGGATCATAAGGACGATTTGATATCTAAAGGTTATGACCAGATGAGCCAAGATTTATCTGATCTACTCGAAGATACAGAATATGAAATCTCACACAATGCAGATAAGCAAAATGAGATCATTCAGAGTATGCTTAATAAGCAAGTTGGAATGTATCAAGAAGCTTACAGCAAAATTAATTCTATCATCAAGAACACTGGTTGGGTTGGAAGTAATGACTTTAATAATAATCAGTCTCAGATGTCATCTCAGACAGGTGCACAGAACCAAGCGTCTAATGCATCTCAATCTCAGCAGACAGCAAACAGTAAACCATCTGGTTCTGCATCTGGTACAGATACAAGCGGAATCAAAGATAATTCTTCAGAGAACAATAAGATAACTGAAAATATTATGAAGCCTGAAAATACAACAAACAGACCTGTTGCAGAGCTTAAAGTATCATCAAACTCAGTATCAATCGAAGAAGGAAAGTCTACTTCTGTTACTGCTACTGTCAGACCAAACGATGCTGCCAACAAGACATTAACTTGGAAATCAAGTAATGATTCTGTTGCGACTGTTTCAAATGGAACGATTAGTGGTAAGAAGCCTGGCTCATGTCAAGTAACAGTATCTACAACAGATGGCTCAGGATTATCTCAAATAATCGGAGTAACCGTTACTAAGAAACCAGACCCTCCGAAACCAGATCCGGCTCCTGTATCAAACGGTGGAGATGGAATAGCAAGAGTCGGTGATGTTGTAACTTTCACAGGAAGTTACTATTATGACTCTTGGGGAAAGAAACCGGCTGGAAACTTATATTCTGGTGTCAAGAATGGTGTTGTAATTGACAGCTATTCTAGTAAGGACTTTGGTGGAAATGCTAGGTATACAGGAGATCTTAAAGTTCATATCAAATCTGCGGACGGAAGATATGGAGATTTAGGATGGGTAAGATTAAGTCAGATTAGCGGATATGCGAAAGGTACTCCGGGAGTTGACAGAGATCAAATTGCCATTGTAGATGAAGAAGGTCGTGAACTTCAGATTCCTAATGGCAAGGGTGGTAGAATCACCAAGCTTGAAAAAGGCACTGGTGTAATCAAACATACAGCGACTGAAAAACTCATGGCTCTTTCTGATCAGCTTGATAACAATGGAAACATGGTTATCAACGGTAGAACAATTGAAGAGTATGTCAATGATATGGCTAATATGCAGAGTATTGCTGTACCAGATTTTAGTAATGTTACTGCTTCTGTTATCAG
>ERZ836441.3166-NODE-3166-length-11565-cov-6.117984_pt1 | contig 11565 bp, 7 predicted proteins | sample MGYA00519686_ERZ836441 | MGnify/ENA primary metagenome ERZ836441 (study PRJEB31850, sample SAMEA3708800) | human gut metagenome | biome: human gut; feature: human-associated habitat; material: faeces | place: China | collected 2014 ... | reverse complement strand
ACGCCCATAAGCTGCCTCCATATTTCTCATTCAAACATATTTTGATTATATCACGATTTCGTTAGGTTGAATACCTGTAATTTTTGATTTCTTATTGATTTTTCCATTACATGAGATGTATAATCTTCTTTGATTTTAAAACTATTTAGGAGTAAACAGATATGAATAGCAAATCGACTTCTCAGGCGATGGAGACAGAAAAGATTCCACGCCTTCTGGCACAGCTTGCAATTCCTGCGGTTGTCGCCCAGATCATCAATCTTCTATATAACATTGTAGACCGAATCTATATCGGACACATTTCCGGTGTTGGAGCCGCGGCATTAACCGGCGTTGGATTATTTACACCGATCCTTATGCTGATCAACGCTTTTGCTATGCTTGCAGGTTCCGGTGGTGCTCCGCGTGCTGCGATATCTATGGGAAAGAAAGATAATAAAACAGCTGAAAAAATTCTTGGAAACTGTTTTGCACTTCTCATCCTTATGGCTGTCATACTTACTGTAGTCTTCTTTACATTTGCGCCACAGCTGTTGACACTTTTTGGTGCCAGCGAGAAGACACTGCCGTACGGAGTAGCATACGCAAGAATCTATATCCTTGGAAGTATCTTTGTCTTAATCGTAATGGGAATGAATCCATTTATTACAACACAGGGATTTGCCAAGATCAGTATGATGACTACTGTGATCGGAGCTGTGATCAATATCATTCTTGATCCGATTTTTATCTTCGTATTCCATCTCGGTGTAAGAGGTGCGGCACTTGCCACTGTTTTAAGTCAGGCTGTCGGTGCGATTTGGATTCTTCGCTTCTTATCCGGAAAGAAGACAATCCTTCATCTTAGAAAAGAAAATTTCAGATTACAAAAGGACGTTATCCTGCCTTGTCTTGGACTTGGCATTTCCACTTTTGTCATGCTGTCCACAGAAAGTATTCTGTCCATCAGCTTTACTTCCAGTCTGTCAAGATATGGTGGAGACCTTGCTGTTGGAGCCATGACGATCATCACAAGTGTCAGCCAGCTTGCTACATTACCACTGCAGGGAATCTGCCAGGGTGGTCAGCCAATCATGAGTTATAACTTCGGTGCCGGCAATAAAGAGCGTGTAAAAAAAGCCTTCTTTACACAGTTTAAGGTTTGTACGATTTTCACCAGTTGTTTCTGGCTGATCATGCTACTGTTTCCTAAGCTGTTTGCAGGAATCTTTTCCAATAATACGGATCTGATCACTTATACCGCATGGGCATTGAGAATCTATATGGCGGGTATTTTCTCCCTCGGATTCCAGGTTGCATGTCAGCAAAGTTTCATGGCATTGGGACAGGCAAAGGTCAGTCTGCTGCTCGCCTGCTTAAGAAAACTGATCCTGCTGATTCCGCTGATCTTTATCCTGCCACTCTTTATTCAGGATAAGGTATTTGCAGTCTTTCTTGCAGAACCGATCAGTGATATTGTTGCAGCCGCGATCACAACAATCACATTCATGAGCCGCTTCAACGGAATTCTGAATAGGGGGAAAGTATGAAAAAACTAAAACTTTTATGGATGATCCTAAAACGCACCAAAGCAACCCAGATTCTTTCCGGCTATATCGTATTTCTCTTTGTATCCGCTGCCATCATTCAGCTGGTAGAGCCTGACATCAACCGCTATGGCGATGCCCTCTGGTATTGCTATGCGGTACTTTCTACCGCTGGATTCGGCGATATTGTCGCAATGACTTTCGTTGGCAAACTGGTTTCTGTACTCGTCACAATCTACACGATTTTTGTTGTTGCAATCGTTACCGGTGTTGTTGTCAATTATTACGGACAGATCGTAGAGATGCAGCGTCGTGAAACGGCAATGATGTTCCTGGATAAATTAGAGCGTCTCCCGGAGCTTTCCAAAGAAGAACTGGAAGACATCTCAAAAAGGGTAAAAAAATTCCGCTGAGTTCTCACTCAACGGAATTTTTATTTTCCACTTTTTTCTTATCAAATAAGGATAGACATTTGCTGCCTGCTGCCGCAGCCACAAAAATCCATACGAACAATTTCACCGGATAGCATAGAAACAGAAGCATTGTAACCGCCAACGGCTTTTTCATCGTTCCACCTAAAAGTGCTGCTGTAACAATTGCAGATGCGAAAACCAGATGGTTCTCTGCATTTCCGCAGATCAGCATTCCAACGCCATATCCCATGCATACACCTGCGAAGATAACCGGAAAGAAATGCCCTCCCTTCAAACCGAACTGTATACAAATATTTGTAAGAAGCACTTTCAAAAATGCAACTCCGATCAGTGCTAACGGGAGGTATTGACTATACTCTTTCATCAACACTCCCATCTGTTCTTCTCCCGAAAACATAACTGCCGGGATTAACATTCCACAAATCCCAAGACAAATTCCTGCGAGAACTTCTCGAAAAACTGCCGGTACCTTTCCTGCAGTTTTCTTTGTTATCTGGTGTGTCTTTTCATAAAAAACGGCCAGCACGCATCCTGCAATAATATAGAGAAGTATTAGTGCATAATCCATCTTTCCAATCTCAACTGCCTCAAAACTTGGAAAGCCGGAAAGTCCTGAACCAAATACTGCTGAGAGCCCTGCATAAATACCTGTTGCTGCTGCAATTGCGATTCCATAAATAAATATCTTTGATGAAATTCCTGCCGGAACGACAGTTTGTTCTGAATTACTCTCTTCTAAAGTATTTTCTTCCACTTCAAACAAACCAAATAGCGGAGCATGGAATAAAACGCTTAAGGATGCTGCTACCCCGATCTGGGAGTATTCCTTCGCATGCTGTCTGGCAAACTTCAGATTATCTCCTGCCCAGTAACACATTCCGACGATAATTCCGGTAAGCCCGGCTTCCGGACCCACACTGCTTCCGATCAAAAGCGGCAGCACTGCTGCTATCATCATGACAAGCATATTTTTATAATCATAATGCTTCTCTGTTTTCACTTTTGCCATAACAGTTTCCATTTCTTCCGGATAATCTCCGTACATCTTCCGGAAGACACCGATAAGAAATGCACCGATCACACAGACCGCTATTGTATAGTATGGAAATACAAAATGTTCCGGAATCCATTCCCAGATAAGATTCATCCCGACTGCCATGATCTTCAAAAGCGCCCAGACCAATCCGCCGGCAACTGCACCGATAATTGCACAGAACAGCCAGAGCTCCAACTGATTTTTTATCTTTATATTTCTAATTTCTTTTTGACTGTTCATCGATCTGTCCTTTACGTTTTCTATTTTTCAGACGTTTCTGCATCCGTATCTCTTACCTGCGGAATTAATGAAGCTGCCAGTTTTCCTTTTCCACGATGTTTCAAATATAAAATTCCAATTACAGAAAATACAACAGCTCCGACAAAATTCACCATAAGATCTTTCATTGTATCTACGATTCCAATGTCTAAATATCCGCCCAGATTCCAAGTCTCACCGTTGATCACAACAGACTGAACATCTACATGGATTGGGATATTTGCTCCTGTCGGATTCAGCTTCACTGAATTGATTGCCGGAACGATCCAGTCTTTCTGCATATCCAATCCGAAAAACCAATCCATACTGAATTCAAAGAACTCCCACAAAACACCAACTGTCATTGAAAAACAAAATGCAAAAAATGCCACAAAGTATGGGGACATCTTAATTGAAAATCGATCACTTCGGTTGAATAAATCAATCAGCGCAAACCCGATTGCCGCCATCAAAAATCCATTCGTTGTATGTAAAATGGTATCCCATACCGGAATCTTTACATAAAATGCATTGATCTCTCCAAGTATCTCTGCTGAAAAGATAAAGATCAAAATAACCGTTTCCAAGCCAACCGGAATTGTCACTCCAAGTTTCTTATCAATAAACTGTGGTACCATAAATAAAATCAATGTTAAAATTCCAAGAAACATATTGTGATAGTTTCCAAGAAAGAATTGTCTGATAATGGAGACAATAACCAACATAGTCAGTACCATTTGGACTCTTGTTCTATTTCTTGCTTTTTTACTTAATTCACTCATTTTCACCCTCCTTTTTCTCTCAACGCATGCGGTCAAAAGCACTTTTTATTGCATGTTTAGGATATACGGCATCTGTTTTCATAATATACTAATTTCACCTTTTTTTCAATAAAAGGTGTCAGGCCGAAGCTTAAAATAACACCTTCCCATATGCCTGACACCTTTCTATCTATCGTTTATAGATTCACTTTAATTTTACTTCTGTTTTCTTCTTCTAATAACATAAATCATTCCACCGATCACTGCAATTGATCCCGCAATCATCAGAATCCAGAGGTAGCTGATGCTGTCTCCTGTCTTTGCTGTTTTCACCTGTTTTCCTGACGCTGAAGTTCCTGTTGGTTTCTTTCCTGCAGTACCTGTCGATGTTTCCTTTGAATCGGTTGGATTCTTTGTTTCTTCTTTCTTCACGATCTGATACTCCATCTGATACTCATCATCATCTCCATGAAGCACATAATTATAACATTGCTCGCCTGTCAATCCGACAATACTTGCTGTATATTTTCCAGGTTCCACAGCGTTTCCATCTTCTACTACTGCCTTACATTCATCTTTAAACAGTACTCCTGATAATTCTGCTGTGACATTCACTTCTTTTCCTGTATAGATGATAGTTCCGTCTGTATTCCATACAACATCTACCGGTTTTGGCTGTACGATCAATATTCCAGGTTCAAATATAACCACATAGTTTTGATTTTCTACTGTTGTTGGAGCCTTTTCTGTTATTTCATAAGTACCAACTTCACAGCTCTCTTTCTCTGCATCTCCTGCTGTCAGTGATACATTCACATTCAGATCATCCAGTAAGTCTTCCCCTGCCAGACTTCCATCACTGATCGACCAGGTATACTCTGTGATCGTCTGTCCATATTCTTTCTCCTTACGGTCCGGTCTGATCGTAATGCTTCTTGATTTTACTGTTACAGGAATATTTGATGTAACTGTCTTGTAGTTCGGATTAGCCGGTGTGAAGATCATCTCTTGTTCACTTTGATCCTCTGCTACTGTAAGCATTGTCGTATCGTCTGCAAAACGGAATACACCTTCTCCCGACTGACCGGAAAGTGTTGCTTTCTTTAAGCTGTCTCCATAAATCACTTCTGCTGCCGGGAAAGTCACTTCCGGATCTGCCTGCAAAATCTCATATTCCCATAGATGCACGCGGTTTTTGCCGGAAAAGATATAGTTTTCATTGGTCAGACCTATTGCAAGCGCCTTGTAATTTCCAACTTCTGTATGATCTGCATTCAGCAGTTTTTTAATTGCACAGCTATCATTTTCCAAAAGGCTGTCTACTTTCACGTTTGCTTCTATTCCACATGCATTTCCTGTATATGTATACTGTGCCGCTGCATTCCATTCTATCTCCGCTTCCTTTGGTGATACGTTAAGGAATGCCGGAAGAACTACAACATCATAATTTGTATTTGTCGCATTATCTTTCAGGATGACATATCTTCCTTCATTGCCATATGCGCCAAGAATGTCATCTCCATCTGCATCTGTTGTGCTTCCTCTCAGAATATCTTCCGGTTCGATGGTTGTTGCTTTCAATGTCAGTCCGAGACTTTCAACAGTATCTCCCGGAAGAAGTTTCGCCCTTTCTGAATCACTGATCGTAAATGTAAGATCTGCACTGGTCAACGCATCTCCATATGTCTTTGTTTTCTTTTCTGCACGGACAACGATTCTCTGTGCACTACTAACTGCGCCATTTTCTAATGTCGTATTTTCTGCTGTACTGCTTTTGGAACCTGTTGCTTCTGTTGTGTTCACTGGATTGATATTAAGATCGTATTCTTTCAAATGAATCCAATTCACCTTGAATCCGCCTACTGTTTCCGGACAATCAATCTTATAGCTTCCTGCATCGATTGTCTCATTTAATGACTGTCCTGTCTCCTGGATTCTCATTTCATCCGTAACATTTGCAAAAAGTTCTTCCACTTCATCTACACTCAGTGTTTCTGTTGGTGCAACAACGTATGACATCTTCGGAGTTTCACCATAGGAAATTTCTTCATATCCGAGATAGGCTGTGATCACTTCTGACTTATTCACTGTTTTTACCGGAACCCACATAGTAACAGTTTTGTATTTTTTATTATCTGCCGGCTGGAAAGTCAGTTCAAATTTGGTCTGATCCGCTACTTCCTGATCTGTCACAACATGAGCTGCATCTTCAAACTTCCATGTTCCTGCCGGTGCATTTTCAATCCCTTTCAATGTAGCTTCTGCTAATGTCTGACCATATTCAACTTCTACTTCCGGTGTAGGAAGCTTTGGTTCAAATATCATGTTACTGTTTGTCTCATAGATCAACCGTGACATTGGTTCATCAATAAAGTTAAGCATTACTGTTCCAAGGAATCGGTTGTCAATACAATTGTCTTCGTCTTTAAATAATCTCGGATTAATTTCCTGTGTCAATCCTAACGGTGCTCCTTGTGAGCAAGAAGTATAATTAAATACCCAAGAATTGTACTCGATCGGATGGCTTGTATCCTGTCCTGTTGTCTGCTTCATCGTTTCTAATATATACGGCCACTTCTCACTTCCATATGTATTATATGCATCCTGAATATACACATGATTTTTTCCATCATCATATAACTTGTACGCATATTTATAATCTTTATATTTTATGTCATCCCAATTCGTAAGGTTAAATCCCATCGCACGTTCAACCGAACTGTCGTAGTTCTTGGTCAGATTAAATCTTCGAAGAAATATGATTTTTCCCCTTGCTTCCTTCATTGATGGGATATCCCCTCCACTGTAGACCTTGTCCTTATTTTTTTCAATAAATTCAGCTACCGCATGCTCTAATCCAATTGTAGAACCGGCATCTGATTTTACTGTAAGAATGACTGTTTCTGACTTATGCTTCTCTAAGAAACCGAGGGAAGTATTGAGGATTGACTGTAATGTAAGATCACTTCCATTTTTTTCCTGACACTGCCATAATTCGCCTCCATGTACAATCTTTACGTCTGCTGCAGAAGCATCATCTTTTGTCGCATTTGCACGGATATCAAAGCTGCGTGCTCCCATATTTAACTGTTCATCATAATAAAGATTCTGACAGGATGTAATGGATACACTTGGAACTAAATCATCCACAACCCCTGCTGTTCCGGTATCATGTGTTGCCGGAATATTAACAGAAGACAGTAGTGCCTCATCTGGAATGCCTGCCATCCATTCATTCGCATAACTGTAAGCTGTTGCAGCTGTATTACCTGCTAAAATAGATAACTCTACATTCATTCCCTTTTTCCCAAACACTAAAGTTGGGACGCTATTTTCGATATACCATCCAGTTCTGGCATTCTGAATTTTATACGTACCATCTTTCTGCTTAAAAAATCGCCACAATTGACTTGTATTCTGATTCCTGTCAAATTTTTCAGTCGTCCAGACGTTCACACTTGCATTAAGTTTTCCAGATTCTCCTTCTACATCTAAAGATAGATTCGTTTTGCTTTCACCATCAGAGACCGCATCTATTTGATAAGCATGATACTCTGATTTCCATTTCAATTTCCATTTACTGGTTATTCCCATTACTTGAAATGTTGGATGAGATCCTGGAGCTGACAGATTGCTTACTCTATTTAAAGCATCAAGTTTTCCTGCTTCATGAATTTCACAAATAGCACTTGTATCTTCTTCTTTTAAAACCTGACTTTCTTTTCCCGTGAGTGGAACTACGGATTTTGTGATCAGCCAGACTTTTCTGTTGCTCTCATCTGTCTGGATGATTTTCGGATTATTATTATTCAGTTTTCCTTCATATCCGATCCATTTTCCACTGTTTCTATTCTTAATATAGTATCTCGCATTTCCATTTGCATCATTACCGATATAATAAAAGGCAAACTGGCGGTGATTATTTCCCTTTACTTCACTGTCTGAAGACTCCCATAAATGAAGTACTGCACCGCTGTCTTTACTTTTACCATCCACGTCTGCAAAACGATCCGTTCCATCTACTTTAATATGTTTAATCCCATACCATTCCTTTTCTATATGATCTAAACGGAAACGACAATTATTTCCTTCTGAAGTATCCAAATGAACAACACTATTTTTCCCTGCATTATCATTTACGTTCCAACGATAGTCTTTGTTCTCTTCTAGTGTAATAAATAATTCACTATTTGTCTCCATCTCTGTTGACATACTTCCACTTGAATCTGCCGCTTTTACACTGATTGGAATCCCCGTAAGTGCTATCGTCATACATATGAGCGCTGCCATTATCTTTTTTATTGTTTTCATATCCGTTTTTCCTCCTCATTTGTATTTTGCTATATTATCGGCAATCATATTTCTTCTTATTATATTTTTGATACCAGATTGTTCAATATTTTTGACATGAACTGTCTGAAAATGGCACGAATCGTCATTCTGTGGTATACTAATCCTATGTCAAAACGTTTGTATTTATTTTGAATAGATACAAATCAGGGAGGATATTCGTATGTTAATCGCTATTGTTGATGATATTGCAGAAGAGCGTATTCTGCTTCGAACACGATTAGAAAATATATTAAATCAGAAAAATGTAGAGTTTCATTGCTATGAATATGAGAATGGAGAAGCATTTCTCAAGGCTTCAAAAGAACATGACTTCACAGTTTTATTTCTGGACATTTATATGGACGGGGCAAATGGAATCGAAATCGCCCGTGAATTTAGAAATACCAACAAAGACTGTCTGTTGATTTTTACTACAACATCTCTGGATCATGCACTGGAAGGTTTTAAAGTACGTGCCATGCATTATCTGGTAAAACCTTATACGGAAGAAGAACTGGCTTCTTTAATCGATGAAATCCTGTCCCGGATTCCGGCTTCGGAGAAAAAACTGACAGTAAAAGTAAATGGAAGTGATCTTCAGATACCATTTAAAACGATCGTTCACGCAGATCATTTTTCTCATATGATCCATATTCATACAACAAAAGAAAAAGAACTTGTCATCCGACAGTCTTTTGGGACTTTTACTGCTCCATTAAAAGAAGATTCCCGCTTTTTTATCTGCAACAGAGGGACGATCATCAACATGGAACATGCTGTTGATTTTGACGGAACAATGTTTCTTTTAGACGATGGAAGCAAGATTGTTGTCAGCAGAGAACTGTGCAAACCTGCACGACAACACTTTATGGATTATCTATTTCAAAAGGGGGGATTTTGATGTGGACTTTAATTTTCCAGACTTTAGAATTTACAGTTTTGATTCCTGGTATGCTGCTTGCCTATCTGCCGGTAAGATCATCTCTGAAGCAAACACCTAAGAAGCTGGCTGTCTGGATACTTCCGCTTCTTATTATATGTTCTTGTTTTTGTGGTTTTGCATGCCATAGATTTCATTTGTCAACAAGATCTGTTCTTCTTCCTCTTTTATTTGTTCTATTTATTCTATATCATAGCACTTTGTTAATTTCACTTTGGAAATCTGTCAGCATCTATCTTGCCGTCTGTGCAGTTTTTTCTTGCTTTAACAGCCTTTCCAGAGCTGCTTCTGCAATGTTGAATTTTGGTTCTGAACACCTTGCATTTTCCGATTTTTCTACTTTTGGAATCCTGTATAATCTTTTCTGCATTCTTTTCGTCCTTCTCATATGGTATCCAGCCTCCCATTCCGTCAAAGAAATGGTAGAAGATGAAAATCTTGCTCAGACCTGGTATGTTTTCTGGATTCTCCCGGTTCTGGTCATCGGATTGAACCTTGCTTTGATTCCAAAATATAACACCATCCTGCACACACAGCGTTTTCTGCGTGGATACATAGTGATTGTTTATGCTCTTCTACTCATCCTTGCATTATTTTACTCGATGTTTTTAATGATGGCTAATATCCTGAATAAAAACAAAAAACTTCAGCAGGAAAATCTTTTTCTTTCTGTACAACAGGAACGATATGAGAATTTAAGAAGTGCGATAGAAGAAGCCAGACAGGCTCGACATGATATTCGTCATCATTTTATACAACTATCTGCTATGGCCAAAGACGGTGATTTAGAAAAGATCAAAAAATACCTGCAAAATGCATTGGATAAAATTCCCACCCTTGATTATCACTTCTGTGAAAATCAGTCTGTTGATAACGTAATCGGATATTATTATGCACTTGCCCAAAAAGAAGAAATTCCATTTGATGCCCGTGTTGATCTTCCAAAAGAACTTTCCGTAGATGAAATGGATCTCTGTCTTATTCTTTCCAATCTATTAGAAAATGCATTGGAAGCCAGTCGCAAAACTGCCGCTGCGCAGCAGCGGATATCGTTGGAAATCTATCAACATTCTGCTTCTATTCTTTTAATTCGGGTTGAGAATAATTTTGATGGAAATATCAAAGAAAAAGACCATCTATTCCATTCCACCAAGCGAACGGGACTTGGGGTTGGTACCCAATCCGTCCGCAGAACAGCAGAAAAGAACGATGGTTCTTGTGATTTCACTTATGAAAATGGAGTCTTTACCGCAAAGATCATGCTTCGTGCTACTCCTTAGGTTTCTCCTCTTTAATATGTAAAGCGAAGGGCTTTTGATCAGTCTTTCGCTTCTTTTGTATATTCGTTTTTAATTGCAAATCCGTGATCCATCGGACCGCTTCCTTTTCCAAAATTAAGCATTGCTGCAAGTGCCCCAGAGATATACTCTTTCGCACGCTCTACAGACTCCTCCAATGAGAATCCTTTTGCAAGATTAGAAGCAATCGCAGAAGACAATGTACAACCTGTACCATGAGTATTCGGATTATCAATTCTTTTTCCGTTAAACCATCGATACGCTCCATCTGCATACAGCAGATCATTCGCATCATTTAAGTTATGTCCACCCTTGCAGAGTACTGCACAGTGATATTTTTCTGAAATTTCTTTCGCCGCATCGATCATCTCTTCTGCACTTGTGATCTTTCTTCCGATCAACTCCTCTGCCTCCGGAATATTCGGAGTCAGTACACTTGCAAGCGGGAATAATTCTTCCTTCAATGTATCCGCCGCATCATCACTGATCAGCTTCGCTCCGCTTGTTGCTACCATAACAGGATCTACTACAATATTCTTTGCTTCATACTGACGCAGCTTCGCTGCAATAACTTTGATCAGTTCTTTATCTGAAACCATCCCGATCTTTACAGCATCCGGATAGATATCTGTAAAGATACTGTCAAGCTCTTGTCCTAAAAATTCCGATGTTGCATTTAATATAGAAGTAACGCCTGTCGTATTCTGCGCTGTCAATGCTGTGATTGCGCTCATTGCATAAACTCCGTTGGCGATCATTGTCTTGATATCAGCCTGGATTCCTGCTCCTCCGCTAGAGTCACTTCCGGCGATTGTAATTGCTGTTTTCATGTTCTCGTCCTCCTTCTATTATAAATAAAATAAACCATCCAGATCCACTTTCCGAAATGCTGCACATTTCATCTAAACATCCGCTTGGCTCTGAACAGTTCAAAATGGGTACAAAAAAAGCGGGTGATGGGAATCGAACCCACGTATCCA
>ERZ836441.3164-NODE-3164-length-11577-cov-3.216195_pt1 | contig 11577 bp, 8 predicted proteins | sample MGYA00519686_ERZ836441 | MGnify/ENA primary metagenome ERZ836441 (study PRJEB31850, sample SAMEA3708800) | human gut metagenome | biome: human gut; feature: human-associated habitat; material: faeces | place: China | collected 2014 ... | reverse complement strand
TTATCGTACTTGGAAAGTGGCTAATTCGAATCCGGTGGAAAGTCTAAAATCAGAATAAGTTGAACACCCTTCATTTTTCGGTGAGTGTCTAATATCTTTACACTACTGTCTAAAAATTAGACACTCCCCAGAAATATCGAAATCTTTATAATGTTGTAAATAAATAGTTTATATACTTTGGCACGCTGTTTGCCTATAAGTAAGCAAGAAGAAGTAATAACAATAAAAACAGATACAGTCATGATTAAAATTGAAGGATTAAGTAAGTTTTTCCGTACGGAAGAAGTGGAAACGATAGCATTGAACGGAGTGTCGATGGAAGTGAAGGATGGTGAGTTTGTGGCAATCATGGGCCCTTCCGGCTGTGGAAAGTCCACCTTGCTGAATATCTTAGGTTTGCTGGACAATCCGACGTCGGGCGACTATTACCTGGCGGGCAAAGAAGTCGGACACCTGAAAGAAAAAGAACGTACACAGGTGCGTAAAGGCAATATCGGTTTCGGGTTCCAGAGTTTTAACCTGATCGATGAACTGAATGTATTTGAAAACGTAGAGTTGCCGCTTACCTACCTGAAAGTGAAAGCAAGCGAGCGCAAGCAGATGGTGAGTGATATCCTGAAACGCATGAACATCAGCCACCGGGCTAGTCACTTCCCGCAGCAGCTTTCCGGAGGTCAGCAGCAGCGTGTAGCCATCGCCCGTGCCGTCGTTTCGAATCCGAAAATCATTCTCGCCGATGAGCCGACCGGTAACCTCGACTCCAAAAACGGTGCTGAAGTGATGCAACTCCTGACTGAACTAAACAAAGAAGGAATCACTATCGTCATGGTGACCCACTCTAAACACGATGCGAGTTTCGCCCACCGCGTGATCAACCTGTTCGACGGTAGTATCGTTTCATCCATAAGCGAATTCATTTGATTTTTTTGCAAAAACGCATAGACACATTCAAATTGTTTTTTGTAGATATATCCGGCTTGGGAAAGTCGGATATATCGCTTAATTAAAAGTAACATTATGAGCAATCTATTGGATATAAAATCTTTTCTGAAATTCCTGAGCCGGAATAAAGGGTACACGGCGATAGATGTCTTCGGACTGTCCGTTTCGCTGATGTTCGTGATCCTGATTGCGGTATATGTGGAACGGGAATTGAATATCGACAAGCAGCAGGCGAATTACGACCGGATCGTTGCTATCGGCAATGAAGAGTTTTTGGAATCGGCTGTTCCGGTTTCTTATTGGTTGGAAGAACGTTATCCGGAAATCGAAAAAGTCTGTCCGGTCATCACGGATCAGGGGAAGGGCAAACAGATTTTTTATGGCGACAAGAAGTTGACGGCTGATCTTGTGTATGCGGATTCAACGTTTTTCGACCTTTTTTCGTTCAAGGTACTCGATGGTGACCGTGACCGGCTTCTGGAAGATCCCTACAGCGTGGTAGTTTCGGAAAGCTTTGCCCGGAAAGTATTCGGTAATGATAATCCGATCGGGAAGAGTTTGCGCATCAGCGACTCGACCAGTGTCATGGTAACCGGTGTCATGGAGGACATCAACCGTTCGGTGATTCCGAATATGGACCTGTTGGTGCGTATCGAGCGGGTGACGGAATTCAACCAGTCATTGTCGAAGACAAATCCGGGTAATGCCGGCTCCTGTGTCTCGTTCCTGTTGCTGAAGCCGGGAATGGACTTGCAGGGACGGGCGGATGAGATATTGAGCTTTTTCAAAGAGCGGTATTGGCTTTACAAGAATGATTTCATGAAAGAGGTGCGCATTGTTCCCCTTTCGGAGATCTATTTCGGAAATACAGGGGTGCATAGTTTGAACCGAGGGGATAAGCGCTTTTCATTGGTCCTGATGTCTGTCGGTATCCTGATCCTGATTTTCGCGATCATCAACTATATCAACCTGACGGTGGCACAGGCCGGCCAGCGGGCGAAGGAGATGGCGACACGTCGCCTTTTAGGTTCTTCGCGTGTGGAACTGTTCCTGCGGTTGATGCTGGAGGCTACTTTCCTGACAGTCGTTTCGTTTATTATCGGGCTGATGTGTGCCAAGGCGGCATTGCCGTATGCCAATGATTTGTTGCAGGTGCGTTTGACGTTCGATGTGCTGGCGACACCACTTTGGATAGGGGCGATCGTTGCATTTATTGTGCTGACGGGAGCTTTGTCGGGACTCCTTCCGGCCTTGATGATCTCGTCGGCCAAGCCGATCGACGTAGTGCGCGGGACGTTCCGCCGGCAGACGAAGATGGTGTTCAGTAAGGTCTTTATTACGTTTCAGAATGTAATTACGATCGCCATGATCGCTGCCTCGCTGACGATGTATCTCCAGATCGACCATCTGATACATGCTCCGTTGGGCTATAATACGACGAACATCATCGAATCGAATAATGTTTTCCGTTCGAAGAGCGAGATGGAGCGGGCGGAAGATCTGTTGCGCCAGCTTCCGATGGTCAAGGCCGTCGGTCACAGCAACGGGACACCTTCGAGTGGGACGAACAATATGAGCGGAACTTATGAAGGCAAATCGCTCAGCTTCCAGCAAGTGCAGGTCGACAGTGCGGCTTTCCACATCTTCGGTTTCGAAATCAAGTCGGACAACCGGGTGGCTAATGCCGATGGAGGCTGGTATTTGAACGAGCTGGCTTTTAAACAGATGGAACTGACGGAAGATGCCCCTTCTTTCAAGATGTATGAAAATACGGTCCCGATCTTAGGGGTGATCCGTGATTTCCAGTTGAGGGACATCACTCGGGAAAATTCACCGGTGATGTTCCGTTTCCGGAATACGGAATCCGGCTGGTGGCCGTGGGATTATGTGATCGAGGTACAGGGTGATCCTGTCGAAGCATATGAGTCTGTGCGCAAGGTCTTTGAGGAGGTGTCGGGTATTCCTTTCGAGGGGCGGTTTATTGACCAGGGCATCCGAGCACATTTTGAGTCGCAGATCCGTTTGGCCAAGATCGTGGTGATCTTTGCCTGCATTGCGATCCTGATTTCTCTGTTGGGGTTACTGGCGATGTCGACCTATTTCATCCTGCAACGTTCGCAGGAGGTGGCGATCCGCAAGGTGTTCGGTTCGGACAACCGGGGAATCTTGATTCGCCTCGTCGGTACGTTCCTGATGTATGTCGGGATTGCGTTCGTGATCGCGACGCCACTGAGCTGGTTTTTTATGAAGCAATGGTTGGAGGACTACAACTACCGGATCACACTTAGCCCGCTGATCTTCATTGCGGCTGGCCTGTTTTGCCTTCTGATCTCCTTCCTGGCGGTATTCTTCCAGAGCTGGAATGCGGCGAATGCGAATCCGGTGGAGAGTGTGAAGAACAATTGAAATTAAAAATGAAAAATAATGAAAACACTTTTGCGCAATTTTCTGAGCGTCCTCAGGCGTTTTCAGATGGCAGTCGGTCTGAATATCATAGGCTTGTCTGTTGCCTTTACGGCATTCTTGGTCATTATGATGCAGGTGAGCCATGACCATAGTTTCGACCGTTGCCATCCGAAGGCGGGACGCATCTTCCTTGCCGAACTCTGCGACAGTGTGATGGCGAATGGCCGCGTGATTTATCCCGGTGCTTTTTCCGACGTGCTGATCGCCTCCTCTCCCCATATCGAGGCTGGGACGATGATTACTCCTTATGACAAACGGAACTATCTCTCGGTCGGCGAGGGAAGTGATGCAGAAGGTTTTCGCGAAAAGGTGACGACCTGCCATCCTGCAATCGTGGATATATTCGGATTCTCATTTGTCGAAGGGGACAAGGATTGCCTTTCCGATCCCGAAAAAGCGATTATCCCGGAGAGCATGGCACACCGAATGTTCGGTAGCGAACCGGCTGTAGGGCGGCAGATCCATTTTAAGGAGGCCGTTTGGACAAAGGCCGGCCGCGACCTGACAGTAGGGGGTGTCTACCGCGATTTTCCGGATAACACGCAATTGGGTAACACGATCTACTCTGCGATAGATGCTTCTTTCCGGAAACCTACCGAGTGGGGCGGATCGAACTGGCTTTGTTACCTGCTCCTTGATAGCCCCGAATCTGCCAAGGTGGTGGAGGATAATTTCAACCGGATGTTCGATTTCTCGCAAATCTGGGGATGTGAAAATCTCCATCTCCGATTGCTGCCACTTGAAGAACTTCATTATATGAATATGCAGGACATATGGGGAAGCAACTCGCTCAGGACACAAAGCCCCGAAACAGTACGCCTGCTTTTTCTAATCGCTTGGCTGATCCTGTTGATCGCGGCGGTCAATTATATGAATTTCAGTACCGCCCTCACTCCGATGCGTATCCGGAGCATCAACACACAGAAAGTGTTGGGAAGCCCGGCGAGTGCGCTCCGCCTGTCGTTGTTGGTGGAGGCGGCGGCTATTTGCTTGATGGCTTACCTGTTGGCACTCGTTTGGGTCTATTTGTTGGACAAAGGACAATACCTGTCTTTCGTAGAGGTGGATATTAGTTTGCTGCTGAACCTGCCGATTGTGCTGGTGACGGGGGGAATCGCTTTGTTGGTGGGGAGCTTGTCGGGTGTCTATCCGGCTTATTATATCACCTCTTTCCCGCCAGCATTAGTGTTGAAAGGGAGTTTCGGGCTGTCGCTGAACGGACGCAGGTTGCGCACGGTGTTGATCGGCTTCCAGTATATCGTCTCTGTCGCACTGATCGTTGGGGCGTGCATCATTCAGTTGCAGAACTATTTCATGCGTCATTATGCGCTTGGTTTCGACCAGGACCAGATCATGATTACTGAGCTTAGCCGGGATCTATGTATCAAGCATAAGGATGCTTTTACCGGCCAGTTGATGAAATATCCCGATATAGAAGGTGTCGCTTTTTCCGCCCAAAAGGTCGGGGGCGAGGATGCGTATTCGACTTACGAGTTTACGCATAAGGAAGAGGCTTTTCCCGGTTTCTTTTTAAGTGTCTCCCCTTCGTTCTTGGATGTGATGGGGATCGAGGTGACGGACGGCAATCGTTTCTCGCCGTCGGACGACAAGGATGGCAATTTTCATTTTATATTCAATGAGACGGCTCGCCGGGCAAACGGGCTTGAAGTCGGAGAGATGGTCGATATGGGGTGGGGACCGGGACGGATCACCGGTTTTATAGGTGATGTGGCGCTGACTTCGCTCCGGGAGGAGGAACAGAACATTGCTTTTTGTGTCTCGCCCGACAATAAGTTCCAGTGGTTGAGTTATGCTTATATCCGCCTTAGAGCAGGGGCGGATGTAACCAAGGCGGTCGACCGTCTTCGCGAGGTGGTGTCGGGGCTGGATGCTTCTTATCCGTTGGAAGTAGAGTTTTACGACTCGCTTTATAACCAGCTTTATCATCGCGAGGAGTTTGTAAAGAAGATGGTGACGGGGGCGAGCTTGTTAGCAATCCTGATCTCGGTCGTGGGTGTCTTCGGCCTGGTGATCTTTGAGACGGAATACCGCCGTCGGGAGATCGGCATCCGCAAAGTCTACGGGGCGACGGTGACGGATATCCTGCTGATGTTTAATCGCAAATATCTTTCTATAGTCGTGGTCTGCTTCGTTCTTGCCACACCGGTCGCTTACCTGTTTGCCGCCGGCTGGCTCGAAAATTTTGCCTATCGTACGCCTGTCTACTGGTGGGTGTTCGTATTGGCTTTCGGCATCATTTTCCTGGTCACTTTCCTGACCGTATCGTTCCAGAACTGGCGGACGGCGAATGAGAATCCGGTGGATAGTGTGAAGGAATAGTTACTTTTCTTTCAAGAGAAAAGTAACAGAATCAAATCTTTTTCTTGAGTGTAAAGAAGAACGTCATCCCCTTGCCCAGCCCACTCTTGGCGGATATCTGTCCTTTGTGGAAGTTCACGCCGTTCTTGACGATGGAGAGTCCCAGACCGGTCCCGCCCACCTTGCGGCTGCGGCCCTTGTCGACACGGTAGAAGCGTTCGAAGATACGATTCACGTGTTCTTCTGAGACGCCGACGCCATTGTCCGAGAAGCTGAAATAGTAGAACTTCGGGTCCTCCTTGTAGCAACTTACCGTGATCCGGATGCCTTCGCCCGCATACGCGATCGCATTGTCGTAGAGGTTGCGGAAGATCGAGTAGAGCAGCGAATAATTGCCATAGATCGTGGGGTTGCCTGGAAGGGCCACCTCTGTCGTGATCTTTTTTTCCTCCATCTCCTTCGAACATTCCTTCTCGATCTCGCCGACTAATTTTCGGATGTTTACTTCCGATAACTCGAACATTTCGGAAGCTTCGTCCAGCCGGTTCAATACCGAGATGTCGCGCAGTAGTCCCGTTAGCCTTGTACTCTGCGAGTAGCAGCGTTCGAGGAAGAAGCGGCGTTTGTCGTCCGGCAATTCCGGGTTGCTGATGATCGTTTCGAGGTAGCCTTGGATACTGCTGACGGGAGTTTTCAGCTCGTGCGCCACGTTCTGTGTCAGCTGTCGTTTCATCCGGCTTTCTTCCTCCTGACGGGATATATCGTTGATAGATATCTCGTAGCTGTTGTCGAGGAACAGGATACATTCGATCAGGAAAATCTTCCCATTTTTGTCCACCGTGACCGATTCGCGTAGCACTTTCCGTTTGCGGTTCGTGTTCGGGATGTTTTTGGAAAGGAACAGATGGATCGGTTCCAGTTCCGGGATGTCGACTGCGTCTTCCGATTGCCGTATCTGCATGTCGGAAATCAGGTTTGCAAACTGTACGAACAGGATGTTGGACAATATCTCCCTGCCTTCCGGCGTGAACATGGCGAAACCTTCTTTTGCATATTGGAAATGCTTGATCAGCTTCTCGCGTTCCATCGAAAGCTCGTCTTTGGCCTTCTGCTGGCGGTGGTAAAGCCCGACGATGTTCTTCGATATGTCTCCAAGCTCGTCGTTAGGAAAGACATATTCATTCTCCGGTATGCGGTCTTTCTCCACATTCAGGGCGAAATCGCGCAGTTTCGAGATCGTCCGTCCGATGCTGAACGTGAAACGGGAGAGGACGAAGAAGAATATCAGCGTCATCAGCGCCATAAAGTAGATGAAATCCTTGTCGATTGTCAGTACGCGTTGCGTGTAAGGATCCCAGGGAAGAGCGGAACGGTAGATATACCCGCCGATATTCGTCGCCGTGTAGAAATAACGTTTACCGGTCGAATTAGACGAACGGATGGCGAATCCTTCATTGTAGAGGCGTGCCTTGCGCACCTCGCTGCGGTCGTTATGGTTGTTGAACTCCTCGGCGCCACTATTATCGAACAGCACTTTACCTGCGGGGTCAATAATGGTCACGCGAAGATCTTTTTGGGGGATGTCGTCGATAAACTGGTGGACCACCTGGTTGATATCTTCTACCTGTTGTGTGCGGCGGAACAACTGGTAATTGTAATTCCCCAACACGTTATTCAACTTTTCCTGGGCAAACTCTCGTTCCCGCTGATACTGGAATAGCAGGAAGCAAGCTGTGAACCCCAGAAACATGGCGAATATCGACCAGAAAAGTCGCTGGCTAAACGGTATTCTGCTGTTTGTTGTTGATTCTATCTTGACCATAATATGAGTTGAGAGTTGAAAGTTGAGGTCTGAGTGTCCTTCACTCTCAACTCTCAAAGCAGTATCCGAAACCGAGGCGCGTTACGATGTTCTTGCCATACGGCCCGATCTTTTTGCGTAGGCGAGTGATATTTACATCGATGGTGCGGTCAAGCACATATACTTCGTCTTTCCATATCCGGGAAAGGATTTCCTCGCGTGAGAACACATTTCCTTTGTTTTCGAGGAGGAGTTTCAGTATCTCGAATTCCTTTTTGGTGAGCGGGACTTCCTGCCCATCGACAGAGGCTTTGATACGCTTCGTGTCGAGTGATAGGGTTTCGTATTTGAGGCATTCGTTTTCCTGTACTTTCTCCTTGTCTGATGTACGGCGCAACACGGCTTTCACGCGTGCCACCACCTGGCGGATGGAGAAGGGCTTGGATATATAGTCGTCGGCTCCCAGGTTGAAGCCTGTCAGCATATCGTTTTCGGTATCCTTGGCTGTCAGGAAGATGATGGGGATATCGGCCGTCTTTTCTTCTTTCCTGAGGATGCTGGCCATCTTGAATCCGGATATTTCACCCATCATGACATCTAAAAGCAGCAGTTGGTAGGAGGCTATGTCCATCTTCAACGCTTCCTCGGCGCTGAAAGCCGTGTCTACCTCATACCCTTCTATCTCAAGATTGAACTTGAGGATCTCGCATAAATCCTCTTCATCGTCCACTACAAGAATTTTTGGCATATCCATAATCTTTGTCTCTTTTTTATTACAAATACAATTTATTTCTGCAAAGGACGTATTTATGTATTTCGATGGAATGAAATACATATTACATTCTTATTACAAATGCGTCAGATCGGCACATCCTGCCACTGCCCGCCGATCAGTTCGCGGGTGGATTTGAACCCGTTTTTTTTCAGCAGCTCGAATGCTTCCGCACGTCCGTCGTTCACCAGGTCCGGGTAGTGGCAGTCGGAGTTTACCATCACCGGAATATTCAACTCGCGGAGGCGGTGCAGATAGTCGGTATGCGGATAGACCTCCTGTTTTTTCACGAGGTTTTTTGTGTTGACTTCGACCATCAGGCCCTTTTCTGCGATCAGGTGCAGGCAGTCGTTGAGCGGTTTTTGATACCAGTCTGCTTGCAGGTCGAAGCCTTCGCATTTGTGGCCGTTCATGTATATCTTGTCCATGTGGCCGACAATGTCGATTCCGCCTGCCTCGATCATTTGCTGTGTGGAGCTGAAATAATGGGCGACCAACTTGCGGATATCTCCGTCGTAGTAGGTGTCGACAGACTTCTGGTATTCCCGGAAAGAGCCGTCGATGCACACCATATTCTCTTCTGCAAGCGGCTGTGCGATTGGCAGAAAGTGGATGGAGCCGATGCGGTAATCGAGCGGCAAGTTACGGAAGTAGGGGATGGATGCGTTGTAGCTCTTGTCTAAGAAATCGATTTCCAGTCCCACGTATATTTCCAACCGGTCGTTGTATTTCTTTTTCAGCCGTTCTATTTCTGTCAGATATTCGGGCATATCATCTTTCGACATGTTCCAGAATGTTTCGAACGGCAATGGTGAATGGGATGAAAAACCGTAGGCGCGGAACCCGTGCGCAACAGCGAATTTAACGAAGTCTTCCGGCGTACTCCGCCCGTCACAAAATGTACAATGGCTATGGTAGTTACTGAGTTGCATAAAATTTTACTTGTAAGAAGACAAAGATAATTTTTTTATCCTGAAAGACAACCTGTTTGATAAAAAAAGGCTTGATTGCTGCCGAGGGATTAGCGGCGGAATCAAGCCTTGAAAACACTTAAAGGATGAAAAAATTGTATGTTTTATTTTATTACATTCAGTTCTTTACCCACCTTGATAAATGCTTCGATAGCTTTATCCAGATGTTCTGTTTCGTGGCCAGCGGACAACTGTACGCGGATACGGGCCTGGTCTTTCGGCACTACCGGATAATAGAAACCGGTTACATAAATGCCTTCTTCTTGCATCTTAGCTGCGAAATCCTGAGATAATTTGGCATCATACAGCATAACGGCGCAGATAGCGGACTGAGTCGGCTTGATGTCGAAACCGGCAGCTAACATTTTTTCGCGGAAATAGCTGACATTGTTCATCAGTTTCGTATGCAATGCGTCGCTTTCTTTCAGCATCTTGAACATTTCCAGGCTGGCACCTACGATAGCGGGAGCGACAGAGTTGGAGAACAGATAAGGACGGGAGCGCTGACGCAGCATGTCGATGATCTCTTTCTTTCCGGTTGTGAATCCGCCCATAGCGCCACCGAATGCTTTACCTAATGTACCTGTGAAGATATCGACTCTTCCGTATACATTATATTGTTCAGCCACACCGTGTCCTGTCGGGCCTACGACACCGGCAGAGTGGGATTCGTCGACCATTACCAATGCGTCGTATTTTTCTGCCAGTTCGCAGATCTTGTCCATCGGAGCCACGTTTCCGTCCATAGAGAACACACCGTCTGTTGCGATGATGCGGTGACGTTGTGCCTGGGCTTCTTGCAGGCAACGTTCCAGGTCGGCCATGTCTGCATTGGCATAACGGTAGCGTTTTGCCTTGCAAAGACGTACGCCGTCGATGATGGAGGCATGGTTCAAAGCGTCGGAGATGATCGCATCCTCTTCAGTGAACAACGGTTCGAACAGACCACCGTTGGCATCGAAACAAGCAGCGTATAGGATTGTATCTTCGGTTTTGAAATAATCGGAGATAGCAGCTTCCAGTTGTTTGTGAAGATCCTGTGTCCCGCAGATGAAACGGACGGATGACATGCCGTATCCGTGTGTGTCCATAGCTTCTTTGGCTGCCTTGATCAGACGTTGGTTGTCGGACAGGCCCAGGTAGTTGTTTGCGCAGAAGTTCAAAACGTCGCTTCCTGCGTTTACTTTGATGTCGGCTCTTTGAGGAGTGGTGATGATACGCTCGTTCTTATACAATCCGGCAGCTTTGATGTTTGCCAATTCCTGAGTAAGGAAATCTTTCAGTTTACCGTACATAACTTTGTTTTTTGTTAGTATTTCTAATTAAGTTGACAATTATATCTCTTTTATCGCAGACAAGTGGCAAAATATCTTTTCGAAACCTTTTTCTTTGTCTCTGATTTGTCTGCCGATGCGGCAAAGGTCATATTTTTTTTGAATATATAGGCTAAAAAAATACAAGAAATTCATACCGGAATGTTTTTATTCTCTATACCTTTGCCGCAGAAAAACTTAAAAGAACATCAAACGCAATGAAGAATGTATTAGTAATTGGTTCTACCGGTCAGATTGGATCAGAGTTAACCATGAAGTTGAGAGGTATCTACGGTGGAAACATTGTAGCAGGTTACATCCCCGGACAGGAACCTAAAGGTGAACTGTTGGAATCAGGACCTTCTGCAATTGTCGACATTACAAACGAACAGCAGATTGCTGAAACTGTATCTAAATATAAAGTAGATACGATTTATAACCTGGCAGCCTTGCTGTCGGCTGTTGCAGAAGCAAAACCGCAGCTGGCTTGGAAAATCGGTATGGGCGGTTTGTTTAATGTATTGGAAGTGGCACGTGAAATGAATTGTGCAGTATTCACTCCGAGTTCCATTGGTGTATTCGGCAATAACACACCGAAAGACAAGACTCCGCAGGATACAATCCGTAACCCGCGTACCATGTACGGTGTTACGAAGGTTTCAGGCGAGTTGTTGAGTGACTACTATAATATCCGTTTCGGTGTCGACACTCGTTCCGTACGTTTTCCAGGTCTTATCTCTTATGTAACACCTCCGGGTGGTGGTACGACCGACTACGCAGTTGATATCTATTATTCGGCTGCCAAAGGCGAGAAGTTCGTATGTCCGATCAAGCAGGGTACATTCATGGATATGATGTATATGCCGGACGGTCTGCGTGCAGCTATTGAAATTATGGAAGCCGATTCGACGAAGTTTGTTCATCGTAACTCTTTCAACATTGCCTCTATGAGCTTTGATCCTGAAATTATCTACAACAATATCAAAAAGTATG
>ERZ836441.3154-NODE-3154-length-11621-cov-7.239495_pt1 | contig 11621 bp, 10 predicted proteins | sample MGYA00519686_ERZ836441 | MGnify/ENA primary metagenome ERZ836441 (study PRJEB31850, sample SAMEA3708800) | human gut metagenome | biome: human gut; feature: human-associated habitat; material: faeces | place: China | collected 2014 ... | reverse complement strand
GCCGAGGCGATGCGGCGATGTGCCCGCGCTGCTGGATGGCTGCCGGGCGGCGGGGTTTGACGCGCGCGAAAGGGACGGCCTGCTGCTGCTGACCCCGACGGAGGCGGCGATGCGCGCGCTGGATGTGCCCGCGCGCATCGACGTGGATTGGGACGCGCCCGACGCGCCGACGGCGGCGTTTGCGGCGTATCTGATGCGCCGCGCGGATCGGCCGCTGACGGAAGACGGCCTGCGCCTGATCGTGGAAACCCTGCGCCTGCTCTGGCAGGATGAAGCGCACGTGCGCGCAGGTCTGCCCGCGCTGCGCGCCAGAGCGGCGGCCTGCCTGCGCGCGGGCGAGGACAGCGGCTTCTTCCTCTCCGGCGCGCTGCTGGCCGGGTGGATGGACGGCCTTTGCGCAAAGAAAACGGATTGAATCGAGCCGACGCCTGCGTTATAATGATGCTGGGCGTCGGCTTTTGTTATCGGCGCCCATTCGCCGAGTTGCCCGCGCGGCGGGCGCGGACGCGGGAAAACAGCCCGCAAAGGAGGGTGCAGCCATGAAGCTGGAATGGATAGGCCATGCGTGTTTTCGCCTGACGGCTGAAAACGAAACGGTGATTGTGACCGACCCCTATGACGACAGCGTGGGGATTCGTGTGCCGAAATTGACGGCCGATCTGGTGACGGTCAGCCACGAGCATCACGATCACAATAACCTGGATATTGTGGAGGGTCGGCCGAAGGTCGCGCGGGAGGCGAGAGCCGCGCAGGTCGGCGGCGTGACGACGCAGGCCGTCACATCGTATCACGATGACCGGGGCGGCGCGCTGCGCGGGCGGAACAGCATCCGCATCTTCTATATCGACGCGCTCAAGGTGGTGCACATGGGCGATCAGGGCTGTCTGCCCGCCGAGCCGGTCTTGCAGGCGATTTTGAACGCGGATGTGATGATGATTCCCGTCGGCGGGTTTTATACCATCGACGCGAAGGGCGCAAAGGAGATCGTCGATCTGACCCGCCCGAAGTGCGTGATTCCGATGCACTATAAGACGAAGCATTGCGCCTATCCGATTGCGGGCGTTGAGCCGTTCCTTGAAATCATGGGCGCGGAGGGCGCGAAGCCCGCGCGGACGCTTTCGGTTATGCCGGGAAGCGTGCCCGAAGGCGTTGTCGTGATGGAAGCGGCGGAGGAATGGACGTGATTCCAATGCCGACAAGACAAGCCTATTTTTGGCTTGCGGGAATAGGGATTTTCTTTATCCTGATTGTGGCAGGCGTGATGGCGGAAAGACGGCGGTTGTTTGCGCTGCGTATAGAAAAAGGGAGCATGCGCCTAAAAAGACTTCGGGAAATCAATTCTCGATATCAGTTTGACCAAGAAATTGAAGAATTGTACGAGTACCATATATTCTGCAAAACAAAGCAGCAATACGATCAATTTCATATCGAACGGTATATGCGTGGAAAGATAGAAAATGATTTTCAGGTATATGAGAATTTGGTTCGGCGGGTTCAATCCAATCGAAAAAGGATGCAGGAATATCAAAGCGAATTGAGCATACTGCCGGATTATATGAGCGCCCAAGATGCGCAGGGATGCGGGGTTTCATATTCTTATTGCAAACGAGCTGAGAAAAAGCTGTACGAAAAGCATGTGCAGAAAACGGTCACATCTCCGAACTTTTTATATGTGATGCGCTATACGAGTCCGCAGGGCAGAAACGCTTACCGAAAGGAGAAGCAATACACCTATCTACAGTTTCTCGATTTGTATAACACAACATTGCAGGAAATGCGGTGGCGACAAACGAGGCAGGGAAACGCGGAATATGAACGGAGCAAGATGAACAATTCTGTCCGATATGATATTCTGAAAAGAGATCGCTTCAAGTGTGTGATTTGTGGACGATCTGCCAAAGACGGCGTGAAACTGCATGTAGACCATATTATTCCGGTGTCGAAAGGCGGAAAAACGGAGTATTCAAATTTAAGGACGCTTTGCGACGCCTGCAATTTTGGCAAACGGGATAAATACGATATAAACGGTTGGAATTAAAAACAATCATTGAGCAAGAAGCAAATTCTGCGCAAAATGCGGGCGCGGTACGACTTATTGCTTAGACGGAAAATAACCTGATAAAGAGCTCCCTCTTCGAGGGAGCTGGCACGGCGTAGCCGTGACTGAGGGAGTCAGGTAGGCGCACAATGCGCGCCTGTTATCGGAATTTGTGTAAAATTTCGGATTTGCTCATTTACGTTTAAAAAACAGTGGATTTTCAAATGAGGTTGTTTGCAGCGTTCTGCAAGAAAAAAGCTGATGCGGTGTTTTTCTGCATCAGCTTTTTGCATACAATATTTCGTTCTGCCCCTACGATCTATGCGGGTGCAATTCCGTTCGGCGCAGAGGGCATTTTCAGCAATACATCTCCATCGGGCAGGTCAGATATTGAACCGGTTCGAGCTGGTCGGCGGTGACATATCCGGCCGGGGCGTTGATGAGGCTGGGCAGGCGGTTGACGACCGTTGCGCAGGTGTGTTCGACCGTGGCGGGCTTGATGACGCGGAACGCGGTATCCGGCTCGCCGGAAATCACCCAGTCGCACAGGTCGCCGTCCTCGGGGCCGTAAACCTTGCCGATGGTTTCCTCCTCGATGGTGATGCCCTGCATGGTCTTGACCGTGACGACGGCGCTCATGCCGATGCAGCGCCCGGCCTTGATGACCTTGCCGAGGGTGGCGGAGCGGATGTCGTGGTCGATAATGCAGGGAACGTGCTTCTGCGCGATGGATTGAATCGTCAGGCCGAGCTTGTTGCAGATGGCCTCGCTGGCGTTCCACGCATAGGACGGCTCGAAGGTCTCCGGGTGCGCGATCTGCCGTTCAAATTCCTCCGGCGTGAGGTCGCAGCCGTGCGCCTTGGCCAGCGCAAGGCCGTATTCATCGACGTTGTAGCTGTAAGCGCCCTTGATCTTGGCGATCCGGTGGCAGCCGCCCGCGACGAGACCGACCAGATTGATCCAGAAAATATCCTGCATGCCGCTGCCGGTGACGGTGCAGCCTGTCTCCTTGGCCAGCGCGTCGAGGCGGTTGACCGCGGCGGCGGAGGTCGTCCACGGATAGATGGCCTCCTCACAGGTGGTGATGACGTTGATTCCGCGCTTCACGCATTTCTCCACGTGGTCGCAGATGTCGCCGATGAAGCTGAACAGCGTGACGATGGCAACGTCCGCGTCACATTCGTCGAGCACCCTGTCCGCGTCGTTTCGGATGAGAACGCCGGTTTTCACGCCCAGCTCCGCGAAATCGCCCACGTCCATGCCGACGACGGCGGGGTTGACGTCAATCGCGCCGACGATCTGCGCGCCGTGCTCATGCAGATAGCGCAGGATGTACTTGGCCATCTTGCCGCAGCCGTATTGAACGACCCTGATTTTTTCCATACAAAAATTCCTCCTTCATCGCGTCGGTGAGTCATCGTTAGGATGCGTCCGACGCGGAAGGAGGAAACAGGCATATTTTGGAAACGATCAGCCGATGACGGTGCAGTATTTCTCCGTATCCACGCGAATGTTCGGGTGGGAGGTGATGTAGTCGATCATCGCATCGGCCACGTCGGTGAGCACCTCGCGGGCAACCTTCTGCTTGGGCAGCATGTCGTAGCCGCCCGTGCCGCAGAAGCGATAGCTGTTGACGCAGACGGTGACCGGCTCATCCTCGCCCAGCTCGCGGCCGTTAAGGACGATGGAGGTCACGCGCTGGCCGACGGGGTTGCGCGCGTCGATGGTGTAATGGATGCCGGAGAAGAAATCGTAATTGTAATGCTGCACCTTCGGGCGGAGGAACTCGTCCGCGATGCAGAGGTTTCCGTCCTCGTCGTGGTCAAAATACGCGGCGGAGCGCTCGATATACTGCTTGAGCGCGGGGCGCGTCATCTCCAGCACGACGAGGGTATTGGTGTAGATGTAGGTGGAAACCACGTCGCGGATGGTGACCTCGGTGGGCAGCCCCTTGAACTCGTTGGGCAGGGCGCTGGAGGCAATCTGCGCGCCGGAGGCTTCGAGCTGGACGGTGTTGATGAAGTTGGCGAGATAGCTTCCGTTCAGCGCGGCTTTCAGATGATCCTCGGAGACGAGCGGCAGGTCGAGATGACCGGCGGGCGTATCCAGCCACGTCTGCACGCGCTTTTCCAGCGGGAGCAGCAGGTCGCAGGCGCGCGCCAGCGGCTTGCCCTCGGCGGGGATGACGCGGCTTTCAAAGCGCTTGCTGCCGTCGTCCTCCACGGTGACGGTGATTGAGCAGCAGTGCGGCGCGCGGTAGGTCGGCTGCACGGCAAAGCTGTTGCAAAAGCGCACGCCGTCCACGCGCATATGCTGGTGGCCGGTCAGCACGAGATCGAAGTCCAGCTCGCGGCAGAGGCGGCAGGCCTGATTCTCGGCGCTGTCGGTCAGCGGCTCGCCGGTTTCCAAATCGCACTCAAAGCCGCCGTGGTAGATGAGCACGGTGACGTCGCAGAGCGGCTTCACCGCGTCCAGCGCGGCCTTGGCGGCGGGAATCGGCTCCTCGATGACCAGCTTTTCCACCGTCTTGGGGTTCTCCCAGCGGCGGACAAAGTGCGTGCACACGCCGACCAGACCGACGCGCAGGCCGTTTTCCAGCCGGTGCACGGCGTAGGGCGCGATGGGCAGGCGGCCTTCCCGGTCGCGGATGTTGGCGCAGAGGCAGAGCGCGTCGAGGTTGGTCAGGTAATCCATCAGCGCGTCCACGCCGTAGTTGAAATCGTGGTTGCCCAGCGTCACAAACTGATAGCCCGCCAGATTCATCATCGCCGCGATGGGGTGCGTGCCGTAGGTATCCTCGCTCAGGCAGGCGGCCTTTTCTTCCGGCGAAAGGCGCTGATACAGGTTGGTCAGCGGCGAGCCCTGAATGGTGTCGCCGCCGTCGATGATCAGCGTGTTGCCGTCGTGCGGGTATTCGCTGGCCAGCTTCATCAGCCCCATCGGGCGATCCTGCATGTCGGCGTAATTGGTGGGATAGAGGTAGCCGTGGGTATCGGAGGTATAGCGGATGGTGAGCGTTTTAGCCATACGAATTACTGCCCCCTGGCCAGCTTGCCGCGAATCCGGGTCGAGGCGAATTCGATAATCAGCATGAGCACGATCATCGCGAGGATGAACGAGCCGACCATCGTCCAGCGGCGGGAATTGATGCACTGGATCAGCGCCGCGCCGATGCCGCCCGCGCCGACGATGCCCAGCGTGGTCGCATCCTTGATGTTGATATCAAAGCGATAGATCACGGTGGAGATGATATTCGGCGTGAGCTGGGGGATGATGCCGTAGCGGATCTTCTGGAAGGCGGTGCAGCCCGCCGCGTCCAGCGATTCCAGGATGCTCGTATCCAGATCGGCGATGGCGGTGATATACATCTTGGAAATCATGCCGATGGAGCAGATGCTCTGCGTAATCACGCCGCAGAACGCGCCGGGTCCGGTCACGCGAATCCAGATCAGCGCCCAGACGATGGAGGGCAGCGTGCGGATCAGCAGAATCAGCGCGTTGAAGACGAAGGCGACGGGCTTGGGCATGATCTTCGGGCTGGCCAGAAAGCTGATGGGCAGCGCCAGAATACCGCCGACCACCGTGCCGAGGATGGCGATGCAGACCGTCTCCATCAGCAGATACGGCACGCCGTCGGTCGAGGTGGAGAACAGCAGGTTCATATCCGGCTTGACAAGCCCCCAGAAGATGCCCTTGGCGACCTCCGTGCCCTTGGCCGCGAAGCCCTTGAAGGTCACGCTGGAGGCCGACCAGCTCAGCAGCAGCGCCATGATGAACACGATCAGCGTGTAAAGCCACCATTTGCGCGGGCGGGATTCGTACTTTTCAAGAATGTTGTTTGAATATTGCATGATATCCCTCCCTTAGCTGAGCTTGCTGCGCAGGAACTGGCTCAGGTTTTCGATGAGAAGCACGGCGACGAACAGCGTCAGCAGCACCGTGCCCAGACCGTTGTAATCGCGCCAGCCGATGCGCTCGTCAATCAGGATGCCGAGGCCGCCCGCGCCGACGTAACCGAGGATGGAGGCGGCGCGCACGTTCATCTCAAAGCTGTACAGACAGTGGGAGAGATAGGTCGGCAGAACCTGCGGGAACACGGCGCTCCAGAAGGCGCGGAACTTGTCCGCACCGGCGGATTCCAGCGCCTCAAACGGCCCCATGTTGATGGTTTCGATGGATTCGTAGAGCATCTTCGTCACCACGCCGAAGGTGAAGATGACGATGGCGACGGTGCCTGCGAACGTGCCCAGACCGAACACCAGCGCGCAGATGCTCGCGATCACCAGCGTCGGCAGCGTGCGGATGATGTTGAGAATGAAGCGCAGGATGGACAGGGAGACCTTGTTGCGGTTGATGTTCGCGGAGGCCGCGACCGCGTAGGGCAGCGCCAGCAGGCAGCCGATCACGCTGCCCATGACGCTCATCTTGATGGTATCCAGCAGCGGGGTGATGACCTTGCTCAAGAAGGACGGATCCGGCTGGAAGATCTGAGAGAGGATTTTCGTGAGCTGGTTGGCGCGCTTGGCGATGATTGCGAGGTTGAAGCCCGTGACATGGACGGAGATCGCCAGCGCGGCGAACACCAGCAGCGCGATCAGCGGCGTGCGGGAGCGCGGGCGGGTGACGGTGTGGCCGTTTTCAAGCGTGATGATCTCGGGCTTGAAGACGCGGTCAAACAGCGGTGTTTTGGCGCCGGGCGCGACGGTTTTCTTCATGGCGCGCCCTCCTTAGTTGCCGCCGGCCTGCGGCACGGCGGAGCCGTTGTAAATGCTATCCAGAATATCCTGCGTGACCTCGCTGGCCGGGCCGTCGTAGACGATTTCGCCCGCGCGGATGCCGACCACGCGCTGCGCGTAGCCCAGCGCCAGATCGACGTGGTGGATGTTGATGAGGATGGTGATGTTCATTTCCTCGTTGATGCGCTTGAAATCCGCCATGACCTGATGCGCCGTCACCGGGTCGAGCGCGGCAACCGGCTCGTCGGCGAGGATGATGGAGGGATTCTGGTTGAGCGTGCGGGCGAGCGCGACGCGCTGCTGCTGGCCGCCGGAGAGCTGGTCGCAGCGGATGTAGGCCTTATCCAGAATACCGACCTTGTCCAGCGCGGCGAGGGCGGCGAGCTTCTGCTCCTTGGTGAACAGGCCGAAGAGCACGCGGAAGAAGCCCATATCCGGCACCATGGAGGTCAGAACGTTCTTGAGCGCCGTCGCGCGGGTGACGAGGTTGAAGGACTGGAAGATCATGCCGATCTTGCGGCGGAACTTGCGCAGCGCCTTGCCGGAGAGCTTGGAAACATCCGTGCCGTCCACGGTCAATTCGCCCTCGGTGATGTCGATCATGCGGTTGATGGTGCGGATCAGCGTGGATTTGCCCGCGCCGGAGAGGCCGATGATGGCGACGAATTCGCCCTGCTCGAACTTGAGGTTGACGTCCTTGAGACCCTTGACGCCGTTGGGGTACGTTTTGGAAACGTGCTTAAATTCGATCAAAAGGGGACACTTCCTTTTTGCAATGATAGGGGTGGGATGGACGTTTGGGACGCTGTCCCAAACCCTGCCGAGGGACAAATCCCTCGGACTCCCTTCTTCGCTTCGCGGCGGTTTGATACTAATTCTTGTTAAAATGGCTTAATCCGCGCACCATCTTTTTCGCTCTGACTTTGCCTCGTTCCGTTCAACGTACCTCCAGTACGCCTCACTTCACTTGGCTTCGTCAGAACAAAAAATCTGATGCGCTCTGTTAAGCATTTTAACTGCGAATTAGTATGAATCGACGTATATATCCATTTATCGCGATGCGATAAATGAAAGGAGGGAAATCCAAGAACCTCAGGTTCTTGGTGGGGCTTGGGGCAAAGCCCCAATCGCCCCTTTACCTAGAAAAAGGCGGCTTCCACAGGGAAGCCGCCCGTTGTGGGTGCGGAAATTACTGCGCAACCTTGAGCGCGGCGCGCGCGCCGTCGTAATCGGCGTCGGTCGCCACGGCATAGCCGGTGTGGCTGTACACGCTGAAGATCTCCTGACCTTCCGGCGTGTTGATGACGTTGATCAGCGCCTGCTGCATCGCCGCGATGAACTCCGGATTGTAGATGTCCGCGTTCGCCTTGGTGATGGACACGGTATCGTTGTAGATGCCCGGCGTCACGCCGATGACGTTCAGCTCATTCCAGATGGAATCGGTGCGGCCCATGCCGGCCTTGCCGGTCGGGTCAGCTTCGCCGGTGGGCAGAATCCAAGCGGCCTCGTAATCGTTGCGGCCGTCGGCATAGCAGACGACGATATCAACCGCCTCGGCGGCAGCCTGAGCGAACGCGTCGCCATAGCCGGCCAGCGTGATGACGTTCGGCAGATCGGTGATCTTCTTGCCGTAGTGATCCTGCAGCCAGAGGGTCGGGTAGATGTAACCGGCGGAAGAAGAATTCTTCAGCACGGCCCAGTTGGCCTTGGAGAGGTCATCCCAGGTGAGTTCCTCGCCCGCGTTGACCTTGGCGGCCAGCTCCTTGCCGTAAGCGGAAGGCGTGGCGTAGATCAGGGAGCGATAGAAGGTGACCTGCGGGCCGTTCTTGAGGGTCTTGTTGGCTTCGCCGTTCCAGGTCTTGGGATCCTCGCTGTCGTTGGAAAGACCCGCGCGGGTGGCGGTCAGGATGACGTCCACGTCGTCGCTGAACAGCGCGTAGGTGCCGCCCGGCAGCCAGCCCAGATCGACGGTGCCGGCGGCCATGGCCTCGCCGGTCGCCTCGTAGTTGGTGCCGACGGTGATGTTGATATCCTTCACGTCGTAGCCCTGCTCGAGCAGCGCGGCCTTGAGCAGCTCCGGCAGATTCTTGGTGCCGGTGATGATCACGTCAGCGTCCTTGGAGGGGACGAACTGAAGCTCGAGGGTACGATCAATGGAAACAGTGTCGGCCATAGCGGAAATGGCGAAAACGCACATCAGCACGGCCAGGGCAAGGGTCAGGAGCTTTTTCATAGCTAAATCCTCCTTGATGTTTCGCGCGGTTTTTTGTTGACGCATACAGTATATCACAGGCGCTCAGACGAAGAAAGGGGAAAAACGGCAAAAGTTCGGTTTTTTTTTCAAATCCTTAACGGAATGTAAACGGCACGTGAAGCAAATTATGCAAAATGTAAAAAACAGCGCAAAAAAACCGCACACATCGGAAAACCGGCGCCGCCCGGTTGCGAAACGGGAACAAAAAAGCTATAATAAAAATTCGGAAAAAACAAAGCGGGGAATGGATGATGAAAAAGGAAAACGACCTTGGCCGGGATGAGATCGGCGCGCTGGTCTGGCGCACGGCGCTGCCGAGCATGCTGGCGCAGTTTGTGAGCGTGCTGTACAGCATTGTGGATAGGATGTACATCGGCCACATCGCGGGCGTGGGCGAAACGGCGCTGGCGGGCGTGGGCGTCTGCGGCCCGGTGGTCACGATGGTCGGCTCGGCGGCGGTGTGGATTTCGTGGGGCGCGTCCCCGCTGATGGGCATCCGCATGGGCGAGGGCAGGCCGGAGGAGGCAAGGCGCATCCTGCGGACGGGGTTTTGCATGCTGCTGGCGTTTTCGCTGGCGATGATGGCGCTGGTCATCCCGCTGCGCGAACCGATGCTCCGCTTCTTCGGCGCGAGCGACGCGACCTATCCCTATGCGGACGCCTATTTCACCGTGTACCTGACGGGCACGGTCTTTGCGCTGCTGGCGGCGGGGCTGAACCAGATGATCATCGCGCAGGGCTTTGCCGCGCAGGCGATGCGGCTGGTGGTGCTCGGCGCGGCGCTGAACATCGCGCTCGACCCGGTGTTCATCTTCGCGCTGAACATGGGGGTTCGCGGGGCGGCGCTGGCGACGGTGCTCTCCCAAATGGCGAGCGCGGCGGGCGCGGTGATCTTCCTGCGCGGCAGGCGGGCGGCGATTCGGCTGGAGCGCGGCGGCCTGAGCCTTTCGGCGGTGCGAAAGATTCTGACGCTCGGCTTTACGCCGTTCGCCATCATCGCCATCGACAACGTGATGCTCATCGCCATGAACGCGGTTTTGCAGCGCTACGGCGGCGCGCTGGAGGGCGACCGGCTCGTGACCTGCGCGGTGATCGCCCAGAGCTTCATGCTGGTGATGACGATGCCGCTGGGCGGCATTTCCGGCGGCACGCAGGCCATCCTCTCGTATAATTACGGCGCGCGGCAGTTCGGGCGCGTCCGGGACGCGCAGAAAAAGATCTTCCGGCTGTGCATGGGCTTCACGGCGGTCATGTTCGTGCTGGCGCGCGCCGCGGGGCCGCTGTTCGTGCGACTGTTCACGAAGGACGCGCAGGTGGCCGAAATTTCCGCGTGGGCGATTCGCGTGTGCACGCTGGCGGCGATTCCGCTGGGCGCGCAATATGAAATCGTGGACGGCTTCACGGCGCTGGGGCAGGTCAGGCTCTCGTTCCCGCTGTCCTTCTTCCGCAAGGCCGTGTATTTTGCGGCGCTGTTCATCCTGCCCGCGTGCTTCGGCGCGAGGGCGGCGTTTTATGCCGAACCGGTCAGCGACGCTCTCGGCCCGCTGGCCTCGGCGATTGCGTATAAGCTCTGCATCGGCCCCGTGCTCAGCGACGGCCATGCCCGCGTTTGACGAACCACCAAGGAGGAAAAACCATGAATATTCCCGCTTTTTTGACGGAAAGACTCACGGCGCAGTATGGCGAGGAGATGGCGCGGCGCATTGCGGCGGGCTTTGAGGCCGGGCGGAAGACCACCCTGCGCGTCAATCGCCTGAAGGCCGAGCCCGCGCAGATCGCGGCCGCGCTTGCGGACGCGGGCATTTCGGCGCGGCGCGTGCCATGGAGCGAGGATGCGCTGGTGCTCGAAGGCGCGGGCGAGGACGCGGTGGCCGCCCTGCCGATGTTTGAAAACGGCGAAATCTACATGCAGAGCCTCTCCTCGATGATTCCGCCGCTCGTGCTGGGCGCGCAGGCCGGGGAGAACGTGCTCGATATGGCGGCCGCGCCGGGCGGAAAGACGACGCAGATCGCCGCGCTGACCGGGGGCGGCGCGCTGATTACGGCCTGCGAGCGCAACAAGATGCGCGCCGAACGGCTTGAATACAACGTGAAAAAACAGGGCGCCAGCCGCGTTACCGTGATGAACATGGACGCGCGCCAGCTCGACGATTTCTTTGCGTTCGACCGGGTGCTGCTCGATGCGCCTTGCAGCGGCAGCGGCACGGTGACAGAGGGTTCGCGCGGGCAATTCTCGAGGGAATACCTCGACAGAACGGTGAAGATGCAGAAAACGCTGCTGGATAAGGCGATTCGGCTGCTCAAGCCCGGCCATGAGCTGGTGTATTCCACCTGCTCCGTGCTCAGGGAGGAGAACGAGGAGGTCGTCGCTGCGGCGCTCAAAAAGGGCGGCGTTCAGCTCGTGCCGATTGACACGGCGGCGTTTGACGGCGTTCCGCTTCTGCCGACGGATATGCCCGGCGTGATGTGCGTCTGTCCGGATGAATGGTACGAAGGCTTCTTTGTGGCGAAGATGAAAAAGAGCGCCAACACAAAGAAGTGAGGCGCTCTGTCGGGCGATAACGGGCGCGCACCGCGCGCCTCAGACTGTAGA
>ERZ836441.3153-NODE-3153-length-11622-cov-3.710729_pt1 | contig 11622 bp, 11 predicted proteins | sample MGYA00519686_ERZ836441 | MGnify/ENA primary metagenome ERZ836441 (study PRJEB31850, sample SAMEA3708800) | human gut metagenome | biome: human gut; feature: human-associated habitat; material: faeces | place: China | collected 2014 ... | reverse complement strand
CCATGCCGTCCACGCCGCCGATGTCCACGAACACGCCGTAGCTGGTCATGGACTTGACGGTGCCGGTGTAGTGCTTGCCCACTTCGATGTTGGCCCACACCTCCGCCTGGGCGGCCTTCCGGGCCTCCTCAGTGACGGAGCGGATGGAGCCCACCACGCGCCGGCGGGCGCGGTTGACCTCGGTGATTCGCAGCTGGACCTTCTGCTTCACCATGGCAGACAGATCGGCGCCGCGGGGCTGACCGCTCTGAGAGGCGGGGACGAATACCCGCACACCCTTGACGGACACCACGATGCCGCCCTTGTTCTCCTCGGTGACAGTGCCCTCCAGAACGGTCTTCTCCTCCACGGCCTGCTCGATGTTCTCCCAGACCTTGGCAGCGTCCAGACGCTTCTTGGACAGCTCTGCGTAGCCCTCCACGTCGTTGACGCGGACCACATAGGTCTCGATCTGGTCGCCCACGTGGATGATGTCCTCCGCCTTGACATTGGGGTCGTCGCTCAGCTCGCTGAGCTTGATGTAGGCCGCCTGCTTGGCGCCCACGTCCACCTGCACTTCGGTGGGGGTGATGGCGGTAACGATGCCGGTGACCCGGTCACCGTTATTTAAAGTTTTAAAAGACTGATTCAGTAATTCCTCGAAGGACTCCTCTTTGCCCTCGGCCGCCTTGATTTCTTCGCTCATCGTTGCATATACCTCCTTAATGATGCCCGCAGGCGTGGAGGCACCAGCCGTAAGGCCCGCAACAGTACAACCATTGAAAAAATCCGGCGAGAGCTCGTCCGCGCGTTCAATCTGGACCACGCGGGGGCATCTCCTCAGGCAAATTTCCGTCAGATGTTTGGTGTTGGCGCTTTTACGGTCTCCCACCACGACCATCACGTCTGCTTTGCCGGCGATTTCTGCCGCCTCAGACTGACGTTCATGCGTAGCATTACATATTGTATCAAAGATTTTTACGTTTGTACACTGTTTTTTTATGATTTTCCAAGAAGTTTCAAAAAGTTTTCGGATGCAGGTGGTCTGCGCTACTACGGTAACAGGGATTTCCTGACTTTTCTCATCCCCGTCCAGCCAGGCCTCCACGGCCTCCGGCCCGTCGAACACCAGGGGCTGGCGGCACCAGCTGGCCACCCCCATCACCTCCGGGTGCAGGGGTTCGCCGATGATCACCGGACGACGGCCCTCCGCCTCCGCCTGGGCCACTAGGCGCTGGATGCGGATCACATTGGGACAGGTGGCATTGACGCACCGGACGCCCCGGGCCTCCAGATCGTCCAGCACGGATTTCAATTCTCCATGGGATCGGATCACCACCGTGTCCCCCGCCGCCAGGCCAGCCGGGTCCTCGGTCTTCCGGACACCCCGGCGGGCCAGATCCTCCACCACGTGGGAGTTGTGGATCAGGTCTCCCAGCATCCAGCATCCGCCGGTCTCCTCCCCGGTCTTTGCCGCCAACTCCACCGCCCGCTTCACGCCGTAGCAGAATCCGGCGCTCTTGGCCAAAAGAACCTTCATCGCGCCTCCTTCCCCAGGGCGTAGGAGCGGCGGAGCACCTCGTCGGCGATGGCCTGGACCTCCTCCGGTGAAGGCCGACGGCTGGTGGCCTCCGGCCGGTATGCCTGGCCGAAGATGATGCGGGTCCGGCGAAAGAGGCGTTTGTTCCCCTCCACGTACACCGGCACGAACTGCGCCCCGGAACGGATGCCGATGACGGCCACACCACCCTTGGCGGGCAGAGCCCCCTCGTGTTCCACCCGGGTTCCCTCCGGGAATATCAGCAGGTTGTCCCCGCTCTTGATAGCCTTCAGGGCGGTTTTCACCGCCTCGATGTCCCCCTCGCCCCGGTCAACAGGGAAGGCGCCCAGCTTCCGCAGTACCCAGTCAAAGACCTTGTTGCAGAACAGCTCCTTCTTGGCCATGATGTGGAGCCGGTAGTTCACCGGAACCTTCAGCGCCACCAGCACCGGGTCCCAGTTGCTGTTGTGGTTGGGACACAGCAGGGCGCCGTGCTCCGGCAGGTTCTCCCGCCCGATGATGGTGACCGGGTGAAGAATCCCCGCCACCAAGTTTACCAGATAGTAGATGCATACGAAAAATCCATTCAACGGCCTCTTTTCGCTCATAGTCCCGTCCTCTCCCGGATAATGTGCAGCAGCGCGTCCTCGCTCTGGACAAAATCCAGAGCCGTGGTGTCCAGCAGCACCGCGTCCTCCGCCTGACGCAGGGGTGCGGCGTCACGGTGGGTATCGTTCCAGTCCCGTTCCTGAATGGCACGGAGGATAGCCGCATAAGGCTCCGGCGTCCCCCGCTCCTCCAGCTCCAGCATCCGGCGGCGGGCCCGCTCCTCTGCGGAAGCGGTGAGAAACACCTTCACCTCCGCATCCGGCAGCACCACCGTGCCGATATCCCGGCCGTCCATCACCACGCTGTTCTCCCGGGCCAGCTGGCGCTGCATCTCCAGCAGGTACGCCCGAACCTCCGGATAGGCGGATACCAGAGAGGCGTAGCGGGACACCTCCGGCAGGCGGATCTCCGCCGTCACATCCATTCCATTCAGCTCCATGTGCTGCAGGCCGTCCGTCCCATAGGTCAGGCAGATCTCCAGGTCCGGCAGCACCGCCACCACGGCAGAGCGGTCCCGGGGATCGATCCCCTTCCGCCACACGGCATAGCCGATGGTGCGGTAGATGGCACCTGTGTCCACGTATAAAAAGTTCAGTCTGGCGGCCACGCTCCTGGCCAGGGTGCTCTTCCCCGCGCCGGAGGGCCCGTCGATGGCCACGCGAATGTTCTCACTCATGCGTTCTCTTCCCCTTGTCTCAGCGCCTCCGCCGCAGCCTGTCCCGCCGCCCGGCCTGTGGCCCAGGCGATCTGCAGGTTGAATCCGCCGGTATAGGCGTCCACATCCATGATTTCTCCCGAAAAGTATAATCCCTTTACAAGTTTTGATTCCATTGTCTTTGGGTCAATTTCACTGATCTTTATGCCGCCGGAAGTGACGATAGCGTCCGTCACCGGGCAGGGTCCGGCAATCTCCACAGAAAAATGCTTGAGGCCCTGGACCAGTTCCCGCCTCTGCTCTCGCGTCAGGTCATGGACCTTTTGATGGGGCGGGATGCCCGACCGCTCCACTGCCACCGGAATCAGCTTCTGGGGCAGCAGATCGTCCAGCGCGTTGCAGAAGTCGTGGTTGGCGTACTTCTCAAAGTCCCGCAGCAGCCGCTTGTCCAGGGCCTGCTCATCCAGGGCGGGCTTCAAGTCAATCTCCAGCCGGTAGGTCTTTTTACCGAAGTGCCGCATGTGGGCGGAGGCCGACAGCACCAGGGGCCCGCTGACACCGAAGTGGGTGAACAGCATCTCCCCGAAGTCCGTGTAGATCTTCTTCCGGTCCTCAAACACCGCCAGCCCCACATTCCGCAGGCTCAGGCCCTGGAGCTCCCGGCCCAGGCCGTAATCCCGCAGCGGCACCAAAGAGCCCTGAAGGTCCGTCACCGTATGCCCCGCTTCCCGGGCCATTCGGTGCCCCTCTCCTGTGGAGCCGGTGGCGGGGTAACTGACGCCGCCGGTGGCAAGGACTACCGCCCCGGCAGGGTATGTCCCCCGCTCTCCCCGGACACCTGTGACGGCGCCGGAGGTGATCTCCAGCTCCGTCGCCCGGTCCCGGACCAGAGAGACCTTCAGCGCCTTCAGCCGCCGCTCCAAAGCGGCGCTGACGTCAAAGGCCCGGTCACTGACGGGAAACACCCGATTCCCCCGCTCGGTCTTCAGCGGCACGCCGATGGACGCAAAGAACGCCATGGTGTCCCGGCCGTCGAACCGGGAAAAGGCGCTGTACAAAAACTTGCCGTTCCGGGGCACGTTGGCCAGCAAGGTCTGTACATCGGCGTTGTTGGTGACGTTGCACCGGCCCTTGCCGGTGATGTTCAGCTTCTTTCCCAGCCGCTCATTGGGCTCCAGCAGCGTCCCCTGTGCGCCCCGCTCCGCCGCGGAGACAGCGGCCATCATCCCGGCGGCTCCCCCGCCGATCACTACCAGCCCCTTACTCATCGTCCATCTTCCCGAACACGCCGTAGGCGTTCCAGATGTCCTCCAGCTCCGCAAAGGTGCGGGACACGTCCGACCGCATCCGGGAGCCCACGGCGATCAGCAGCGCGTTGATGAGGGACAGAGGCGCCACCATGGAGTCCACAAAGGAGATCATCTCACTGGGAGCCAGCAGAGCAGCCTCCGCCATCTGGTAGACGGGGGACAGCTCATTGTCTGTAATAGCCACGATGGTAGCCCCCCGGTCCTGGGCAAACTTCACTGTGTTCATAGTGACCTTGGAGTACCGAGGGAAGCTGATGGCGATCATCACATCCCCGGGGCCGATCCGCAGCAGCTGCTCGAAGATCTCCCCTGCGGCGTTGGACTGCACCAGCGTCACGTTCTCGGACAGCAGGTGCAGGTAGAAGTTCAGATCCCCCGCCACAAAGGAGGAGGTCCGCACCCCCAGGATGTACAGGTGCCCGGCGCCCAGGATCAGGTCCACCACCTTGTTGAACTCGGTCCTGTCCGCCTCTTCCGCCACCATCCGCAGCTTGTCCATATCGGACTGGATCACGGCGGACAGCACATCCTGTCCGCCGAACAGATTGTCCGCCGCTTGGATGCGCTGGGTGGAAGTGAGGCGGCTGCGGATCATCTCCTGCAGTGCCCGCTGCATACTGGGATAGCCGTCGTACCCCAGCTCCGATGCGAAGCGTACCACTGTGGACTCGCTGACGCCGGAGAGCTTCCCCAGCTTGCTGGCAGTCATGAAGGCGGCCTTGTCGTAATTCTGCAGGATGTAGTCGGCAATCCGCTTCTGTCCCTTGGAAAAGGTGGGCATATTGCGCTCAATGGTATGTAGGATGCTCTTAGCCACTGCTGTTTCCTCCGTCGGCCGCCTGCAGGGGGCCGTTCTTGATCTTGCCCGGCAGCTCCGCTGGCCCGCCGGACGTTCCGCGGTCTATTGTAGCACAGTTTTTTCAAAATTCAAACCGCTTTGCGGGATTTTTCCGTCTCGCCGCCGGAATGGAAAAGACGCCGCCCCATTCAGGGCGGCGCCTTCCGCTTTTCAGTCAGGGGGTGACTCCCAGCGCCCCAGCCTCGTCCTGTGTCAAATACCGCCACTTTCCCGGCGGCAGATCGCCCAGCTCCAGAGCTCCCTCCCGGACCCGGCGCAGCCGCTTCACCGTCAGGCCGCACTGGGCACACATCCGGCGGACCTGCCGGTTCTTCCCCTCATGAATGGTCACTGCCAGCACCGCGGTTCCGGGAGTTTCCCGCAGCACCTCCACCCGGGCGGGGCGGATGGACTCCCCCTCCAGGTCGGTGACGGCTGCCAGCCGGGCCGCCACGCCGGCCACCGGTCCGAATACGGAGACGTGATACGTCTTTTCCACCTCGTGCTTTGGATGCAGCAGGTGCTGGGCCCAGGCACCGTCGTTGGTCAGCAGCAGCAGGCCCTCGGAATCCAGGTCCAGCCGTCCCACGGGATAAACCCGGCTCCCGCAGTCCGCTACCAGCTCCGCCACTGTCCGCCGCCCCCGCTCGTCCGAGAGGGTAGAGACATAGCCCCGCGGCTTGTTCAGCAGGATGTACACGGCCTCCGCCCGGGGCGCCAGGGGATAGCCGTCCACCAGGATCTCGTCCCGATCCGGGTCTGCACGCTGGCCCAGATGGGCGGTCTGGCCGTTCACCGTCACCCTTCCGGCGATCAAATATGTCTCTGCCGTCCGCCGGGAGCAAACCCCCGCGGCGGACAGCAGCTTCTGCAGTCGTTCTTCCATGTTGTCCTCTCTCTATCCCGGCAACCCCTGCTTCAGAATGCTCAGGGCGCTCTCCATCCGGGGCGCCACGTCGGCGCCATACAGCAGCGCCACCCGGCCCACCTCTTTTCCATTGACCGAGAAAACCGCCTCCCCGGCCCGCCGGCCGGCCCGGATGGGGGCCCGCAGAGATCCGGCCAGCTCCACGTCCAGCTCCAGGGACTCCCCCTCCGCCAGCGGCCAGGCGAAGCTGTCCGCCGCCACCAGGGGCACCGTGGCGCTCATGCCGTTTTCCACCTGGACCCGCTGGATTGTCTGGCCCAGAGAGGCCCCCAGCTTGGCGGGATAGGTGGAAAAACCGTAGTCATACAGCGCCGCGTGGTCCGCCCAGTCGTTGCCGTCCTGGAGAGTCACCGCCACCAGCCGCTGGCCGTTTCGCTCCACACAGCTCACCAGCGTCCGGCCTGCCGCCATGGTATAGCCGGTCTTCAGGCCGATACACCCCTCTATCTGGTTCAACAGCTTGTTGTGGTTGGTCATGGTCCGCCCGCCAATGGTGACGCTGCGGGTGGAGGCCATCCGTACCAGAGTCTCATTTTCCACCGCCGCGCAGGCAAGACACGCCATGTCCCGGGCCGTGGAGTAATGGTCCTCATGGTCCAGCCCGTTGGGGTTGGCGAAGGAGGAGTGCTCCATGCCGATCTCCCGGGCCGTTGCATTCATGAGCTTTGCAAAGTCCTCCTGGCTGCCGCTGATGTGCTCGGCAATGGCCACGGCCGCATCGTTGCCGGAGCAGAGCAGCAGTCCATACAGCAGTGTCTCCAGCGTCAGCTTCTCCCCCACCTTCAGATACATGGAGGAGCCCTCTGTATACGCCGCCTCCCGGGAGACCGTGACCACATCGTTCAGGTCTCCCTCCCGGATAGCCACCAGGGCCGTCAGAATCTTGGTAGTGCTGGCGATCAGCATTTTCGCGTCGGCGTTCTGCTCATACAACACCCGGCCGCTGTCCACGTCCATCAAAATGGCGGAGGAGGCAGACGTACTGACCGCGTGCGTCTGACAAGGAAAAAGACTGAACAGGGCCGCCAGAGCGATCCCCAAAGCGGCAAGCCGCCGGAGCAGGGTTTGCAAATGCCATCACCTCATTTGTTTGGTGATGGTAGTATACCCCGTTCAGACGGGTTCTTTTTCTTCCTTCTTGTCGAAATATTTTTCCACTTTGTCCACCAGATCCGGCATCATCTCCACCACCCGGTCCAGCGTGGTCATGGGCGGCATCGCCACCGGCAGCACCCGGGTCGTTCCCTCCCGGATCACCAGGAACGCCACAGGCTCAATCTTCACGCCTGCGCCGCTGCCGCCGCCGAAGTCCTTGGGCTGGGTCTTACCGTAGTCGGCGCCGCCGCAGCCGAAGCCCATACTGACCCGGGAAATGGGGATCAGAGTCACGCCGTCAGGCGTGGTGATGGGCTGCCCCACGATGGTGTTGGTGTCCGCCATCTCCCGGATCTTGTCCATCGTGGAACGCATCAAATCGCTGAGGGGTCTCTTCTTGTCCATTGTCTCGTCCATGGATGCCATCCTTTCTCGTCACGCGGCGGGGTGTTCTGCCGCCTTGTTGTCTGCTGCTTTGGATGCGGGCGGCATCCGCCGCCGCTTCATGAACCGCCGGAGCCAGCCGATGGCCGGGACCGCCAGCTGCGTTCCTACGGCGATCAGCGTCCCCAGCCGGATGGAGATGCCAAGCTCTCCTTCCGCCCGGGTCTCCTGCGCGTCAAAATCAATTCCGAGATGAATCCCGGGATCCCGGATCACCACCAGCTTCTCCAGAGCCGGCATCCCGGTCCAGACCAGGGCGTGGAGTCCACCGTACAACTCTGCGGCTGCCGCCGGGTCCTCCGCCCCGCCCAGGGTGGCGGACAGGCGCAGCGGGTCTACGCGGATACCCCGCCGGGTGCGGCGCAGAGCCTTTTTGGCGGCGAGCCACAGCGTCCTTGCGGCGTCCTGAAGATCTTCCAGTTTGGGCTTCGGGATTTTTTTTGCCGCCTCTGCCAGGTCCTTCGGCTCCTTTTTAGGCTTTCCCGTTTTTTTGGTTTCCTGCGGCGTTTTTTTTGCCTCTTTGGACGGTACCAGCCGGACCCGGAAGGGACCAATCGTCAAATCCGCCGCGGCCTGCCCCCTGCCGAAGACCACATACAGTCCCAGCCGCAGCCGCCACAGAAAAATCGCAAGTGCCAGCAGCACCGCCAACGTGATCCAAAGTCCCAGCAACGTCCATCACCCCCCCTGACCGCTCTGGCGGAGCGGATTCTCAAGGCGCCTCTTCCTCCATGGCGCCGGCCGTCTCCGGCGTGTCGGCTCCGGTGATCTCTGCCGTGTCCGCCGGGTCCATGATCTGTCCGTCCTCGCCGATCCGCATCTGTCCCTCGCCGCCAAGGTCCGGCAGCTCCGGCAGGTCATCCAGGCTGGTCAGATGGAAGGCCCGGAGAAACTGTTTGGTGGTCCGGTACAGGCGGGGCCTTCCGGGTACCTGCAGGCGGCCGCACTCCTCGATGAGCTTCCGGTCCAGCAGCAGGCCGATGGTATAGGCGCTGTCCACACCCCGGATCTGATCCACATAGGCCCGGGTGGTGGGCTGGTAGTAGGCGATGATGGTCAGCACCTCCAGCGCCGGCTGGCTGAGCTTGGCGGGCTTGCGGATCTCAAAGGCTTTTCGGATCACATCCGCGTAGTCCGGCGCGGAACACAGCTGCCAGGTATCCTCCATGCGCAGCAGCCGGATGCCCCGGCGCTCGTAGGCATAGTAGTCCATCAGCTTCTGGAGCACCTGCTCCACCGTGGGGCGGTCCATCTCCAGGGCCACGCAGATCCGGTCGGTCTGCACCGGCTCCCCAGAGGCAAACAGGATACCCTCCACCGCCGATTCGATCTCTTTCATCTCCATCTTGGAACGGTCCTCTCTCACAGTTTCAGATCCTGGGGCAACTCCCGCTCCTGCCGGACAGTGCAGTCCGTCTCACTCCCTGCCAGATGCAGGATGCGGGCCCGGCACAGCTCCAGCACCGCCAGAAAGGTGGCCACCACCTCGCTGCGGCTGCGGCTGCCCCGAAACAGCAGCAGAAACCGAGTGACGCCGTGAGTCCTTAGCCGGCTCAGAATCTCCCGGGCCTTGCTCTCCACGGGATAGGGCTCGTGCTGGACGATGCTCTGGAAAGCGGAGCGGGGCGGCGGCAGGGACCGCTCCGCCCGGCCCTGGATCTCGGCCATGGCCAGGACCAGGTCCGCCGGTGTCTGGTCGTACTCGTAGATCTTTCCCCGCTTCACCGGCTCCGGCGGACGGGTGAGGATATTCCGTCCGAATTCTCCCATGGGCTCCAGCCGGGCGGCCATGGACTTCACCTTGGCGTAGTTCTCGTTGCGCTTCCGCTCCTCCAGAGAGGCGATCAGGGCATCCATCTCGCTCTGGGCCTCCTCATCTTCAATGGAGAGAAGCATCCGGGTCTTGATGTACACCAGTTGGGAGGCCATGGTGACGAACTCGCTGGCCACCTCCAGATCCATCTCCTGCCGCCGGGCCAGCCACGCCATGTACTGGTCGCAGATCAGGGAGATGGAGATGTCCTGGATCTCCATTTTGTTCTTGCCCAGCAGATATAGAATCAGGTCCAGAGGGCCCTCAAAGTCCTGCATCTCTTCCTCAGATTTGCTGCGGACCACCTTTTTCAGCTTGAATACGGGGTTTTGCAAACCGTTCACCTCAACCAAAAATCAGGGACAACAGGGCACTGTAAATGCCCAGGATGCCCCGGGAGATCAAACTGCTGCCGATGCCCACAAAGGACAACACCAACAGCACGACAATGCCGTACCGCTCATACCGCATCAGCGTGATGTACTGCCGGTCCGGCAGAAACGCCGCCAGCACCTTGGACCCATCCAGCGGCGGGATGGGAATCAAATTGAACAACCCCAGACCGATGGACAGAGGCGCCAGCGTGTACAGGCAGAAGCTGAACACCACGTCCATCGCCGCAGAATAAGGGGCGTAAAGGTAAATCACCTTACTGATAAGCATTGCCAAAACCGCCAGCACAAAGTTGGAGACGGGTCCCGCCAGGGCGGTCAATGCCATGCCCTGCTTGGGCTTTCGGAAGTACCGGGGGTCCACCGGCACCGGCTTGGCCCAGCCGAATCCTGCCACGAACATCATCAGCAGGCCGATCCAGTCGATGTGCCGCAGAGGATTCAGACTCAGGCGGTGCATGGACTTGGCCGTGGGGTCCCCAAGAGCCAGGGCCGCCAGACCGTGGCAAGTCTCGTGGACTGTCAGGCAGAGAAAAATCGCGGCCACCCGCAACACCGCGTCCAGCAGTGAAGTCAGGTCCAGCGCGGAAAGCAATCCCTGTAAATAGTGCAGCATATTCGTCTCCCTGTGATGATAACCCAAAAGATAGGAGTATTATACCAGTTTTCCCCCCGCAATACAAGGAAAATCACCGGAATTCAAAGGGCTTTCAGGCGGAAACAAGCGGAGCGGGTGCTTTCGCACCCGCTCCTGATTCAGCTGGCTTAATAATCAGCCCTTCACCATGGAGGCGATCTCCTCAGCGAAGTTCTCCTGCTTCTTCTCGATGCCCTCGCCCTTCTCAAAGCGGATGGCGTCCTTGAAGGTCACCTTTCCGCCTGCGGCCTTGGCGGCGGAGGCGATATACTGCTCCACGCTCATGGAGTTGTCCTTCACGAACTCCTGCTGCAGCAGGCAGTTCTCGGAGTAGAACTTGTTCAGCTTGCCCATGACGATCTTCTCCCGCACGGCCTCGGGCTTGGAGGCCATCTTGGGATCGTTCTCCATCTGGACCATCATGATCTTCTTCTCCTCGTCCAGGACATCCTGGCCCACCTGAGACTTGTCCCAGAAGCGGGGATTCAGAGCGGCGATCTGCATGGCCACGTCCTTGCCGATCTCCTCCACCTTCTCAGCGGGCAGGTCGGACTCCAGGTTCACCAGCACACCGATCTTGCCGCCGGCGTGCACATAGGGCACGGAGACGTTCTCGGCGAAGCGGGCGAAGCGGCGGACCTTGATGTTCTCGCCGATCACCAGCACCATCTCCTGCTGCTGCTGGGTGACGGTCAGGTCGGTGCCGACGTACTTGCACTCCATCAGCGCGTCCAGGTCGGCGGGAGCCTCCTTGGCCACAGTGGCGGCCACGCCCTTGACGAAGTCCACGAACTTCTCGTTCTTGCCCACGAAGTCGGTCTCGGCGTTGACCTCGACCACCACGCCCACGCCGTCGATGACGGCGGCATAAGCCATACCCTCGGCGGCAATGCGGCCGGCCTTCTTGGCGGAGGCGGCCATGCCCTTCTCGCGCAGCCACTCCACGGCCTTGTCCATATCGCCGTCGGAGGCGGTCAGCGCCTTCTTGCAATCCATCATGCCCACGCCGGTCATCTCGCGCAGGTTCTTTACATCAGCTGCGGTAAAAGCCATTTTGAATTCCTCCAAACAGTTTTGGTATATACGCGCAAATGCAGGCGCAGATTACTCAGCGTCGGCAGCAGCCTCTTCAGAGGCGGCCTCAGCGGTCTGCTCACCCTGCTTGCCCTCCAGCACGGCGTTGGCCATGATGGAGGAGATCAGTTTGATGGCGCGGATGGCGTCGTCGTTGCCGGGGATCACATAATCGATCTCATCGGGATCGCAGTTGGTATCGGCGATGGCCACCACGGGGATGCCCAGCTTGTGGGCCTCGGCGATGGCGTTGCGCTCCTTGCGGGTGTCCACGATGAACAGGGCGCCGGGCAGCTTCTTCATTTCCT
>ERZ836441.3147-NODE-3147-length-11666-cov-3.770390_pt1 | contig 11666 bp, 9 predicted proteins | sample MGYA00519686_ERZ836441 | MGnify/ENA primary metagenome ERZ836441 (study PRJEB31850, sample SAMEA3708800) | human gut metagenome | biome: human gut; feature: human-associated habitat; material: faeces | place: China | collected 2014 ... | reverse complement strand
GCTGGGGAACCCGTGAGGATATTGCACCTTACGTTGATCCTGTATTTCAGAACAACGTGATTCTGACGAAAACAGAGAGCCTGACAATGAACAGCCGCCCCAAGGACCCCAAGACCGCCAGAAACAAAAATGTGCTGGTGATCGGCGGCTCCGGTTCCGGTAAGACCCGATTCTGGCTGAAACCCAACCTGATGCAGATGCACAGTTCCTATGTTGTGACGGACCCGAAAGGAAGTGCGAGACGTTCCAGTCTGAAAAGGACTGGCACATCTCAACTGAATCATTGTTTATTGTAATGAAATTAGTTCGAGTTGGAGAACTGAATGCGTGAATAGTCGAATGAAGGGGTAACGCCCTGAAAGGCTACTCTAATACTCCGGCGGGCATGGAAATGAGTAAACATTGAAATGTCAGAAGCCCGGTGAAGTCGGCAGAGAGATACCGTAACAATAGTAGTTGACGAAAGCTGTCCAGAGGTGGATGGTGTATCCTATATGCCGGGAGTCTATAAAATACCTATGGTTAGAATGGTGGATGTTACATAATCCACTGACGAACCCTCGAATGTACGGGTCTATATCGGGACTAAGTAGAAATGCTTAGTAACACAAATAGTGTTGCTACTGCGGGTGAGTAAGACTTCTGCCTTTATGAAAATCCGTGCAATGTTACAGGCATTGATGTGGTAGCAGGCTCAGAGATGGGAACCTACGGGTATATATGAACAGATAACGCATTCGGAACGTCGTAAGCTGACAGCGTGGAGATTTTACTGTCTATGAAACGTATCGAACGGGAAAGTCATCGTGAGACTAGCGATGATATAAGGGAGATAATGTCAGTGAAAGCGGTGGCATAGTACCGATGAAACCGTGATAACAAGCGGTGGAGGGATAGCCACTAGTCATACATTAGAGTAAATAAGTTACAAATGGTATGGGTTCGAGTAAGACTAAGAGATGTAATAACTCCCAGATAGGAGGTTACAGACCATACAAAAGAAAGCTAAGCTCCGGTACAACGAATATTACGATATGCAGAAAGCATTCGATGAGTTGTATCAGCAGAGCAAAAATGGTAACAACTTTTATAAGTTATTAGAAATTATCGGTTCAGAGCAGAATATTTGCCTGGCATACCGAAACCTAAAAACCAATAGCGGAAGTAAAACCGCTGGTACAGATGGTAAAACAATCGAAGATATCAAAGGTCTATCGAACAGGGAAGTAATTGAAACTGTCAGAAAACAATTAGCAGATTATCATCCGCAATCAGTCAGGAGGGTCTTTATTCCTAAGCCCGGAAGCGATAAAAAGCGTCCGTTAGGGATTCCATGTATCTGGGATAGATTGATACAACAGTGTATCTTACAGGTGTTAGAGCCGATTTGTGAACCTAAGTTTCATAATCACTCCTATGGATTCCGGCAAAATAGAGATGCCCACCATGCGGTCAGCAGAGTTGTCAGCATGGTAAATATGTATAAACATTATTATTGTGTGGATGTGGACATCAAGGGCTTCTTTGATAATGTAAACCACGGAAAGCTGCTAAAACAGATATGGACATTAGGTATACGAGATAAACGATTGCTATGTATCATTAGCAAAATACTAAAATCAGAAATTGAAGGAGAAGGAATACCGGACAAGGGTACACCGCAAGGTGGGCTGATTAGTCCGCTACTTTCGCTCATTGTGCTGAATGAACTTGATTGGTGGGTAAGTAGCCAGTGGGAGACTTTTACACCAAATGGAGTGAAGAAAGGCAACATGAAAGGAAGTAAGGGCTGGTTGAGTTATGCACGAAAATATACAAATCTAAAAGATGGGTATGTGGTGCGTTACGCTGATGATTTTAAAATTATGTGCAGAAGTTATACTGATGCACAAAGATATTATCATGCGACAATAGACTTTTTAAAGTCAAGATTAAAACTCGACATTAGTCCGGAGAAGTCCAAAGTTGTTAATCTCCGAAAGAACTCTTCTGATTTTCTGGGATTCAAAATTAAAGTCCTGCCAAAAGGCAAGACCAGATATGGATACATTGCTAAAACTGATATGAGCGATAAAGCCATCAAAAAGATTACTGCTGAATTAAAGGCAACAGATACTTTTCTTTTAGACATAAAATATGCTCCCTCCTAAGTGACAAGTTTTTATTATTTAACTTGTCTACCTAGAAGGGAGCATATCAATTTTTTCCCGACAGCCCCTTTCCCATAATCGAAGAAAGGGGGATTTTCCATGACCGAACAGGAAGCCTATCAAGAACATATCCGTTATGCCCATGATACCTACTGTCGGATTGTTATTCGCCATGCGTCCTTTGACGCTGCCCGTATGCTGGCTGCGGCGTGGCACTGATCGGCACGACTCTGGTGCCGCTGCTTTCTGGACTTTTTGGTTAAACTACGATATTCTGAAAATGCAAAGAAACAGAATTCGACATAATCCGAAAAAGTCAATGAAAATCAATGCGAGTTGCGGTTTATAATCGCAAAACCTATTGATTTTTTTATGCGATTGCGGTATTATGGAACCATGGAGGTGGTTCCTATGATAGACAGACCGCTTTACGTCGATAAAATTATGGCATACACCGACACACCTTTTGTAAAAGTGTTGACGGGGGTTCGCCGCTGCGGAAAATCCACAGTTCTAAAAATGATCATGGAGAAGCTGCAACAGGAGCATGGCATTCCGTCTGAGCGGATTGTCAGCATGCGCTTCGATTCCATGGATTATGAGGATATGACAGCGAAGGATATGTTCAAGGCTGTCAAAGAAAAGCTAAATCCAACGGCGAGAACGTATCTCTTTCTGGATGAGGTTCAGGAAATTGAAGGCTGGGAGAAAGTAGTAAACTCCCTGGCAACGGATTATGATGTTGACCTTTATGTGACAGGCTCCAATTCCAGAATGATGTCTTCGGAAATAGCGACTTACCTGACCGGACGATATGTTTCCTTCCGTATCTATACGCTTTCGTTTCAGGAATATCTGGAATTTAAAAAGCAGTATACACAGGTAAAGGATATCCATGCTGAACTGGCAGACTATATCCGCTTGGGCGGCTTCCCTGCAACGCACCTGCGAGAGTATTCACAGGATGAGGTTTATACGATTGTCCGGGACATCTATAATTCTACGATTTTTTCGGATATCGTAAAGAGAAACCAGATTCGTAAGATCGACCAGCTGGAACGGGTGGTTCGGTACACATTTGCGAATGTGGGAAATTCATTCTCAGCAAAATCAATTTCTGATTATCTGAAATCAGAGCATCGTTCTATCGACAATGAAACGGTGTACAGCTATCTGGAAAAGCTGGAGAAAGCATATCTCCTTCATCGCTGTTCTCGATACGACCTGCGCGGAAAGGAGATTCTGAAAACGCAGGAGAAGTTTTATCTTGCCGATACCGCCCTGCGATACAGCGTTCTCGGCTATAACTCTGACAGTGTGGCATCCAGTCTTGAGAATGTCGTATACTTGGAGCTTTGCCGCAGAGGATATACCGTCAATGTCGGTAAATCCGGCAGCGGCGAGATCGACTTTGTGGCTGTTCGGCAAAATGAAAAGCTCTATGTGCAGGTCACACAGGAGCTTCGTTCTCCGAAAACGGAAAAACGGGAGTATGAGCGTTTGTTGGAGATCCACGACAACTACCCCAAATATGTTCTCACAACGGATGAGTTCTCAGGAGGAAACTACGAGGGCATCAAGACGATGCACATAGCGGACTTCCTGTTAAGCTCTGAATATTAAACAACAGAATCGTGAAATGCTCGCTTGGAAACAGGCGGGTATTTTGCTTTTCGGAAAGGAAATTCAATGAAAAAGAAAATCTGTATGATTCTTGTTGCGGTGTTTGTAGCCGCCCTCGGCACAAGCACCTATTTTATTATCGATCACTACAAGGAGTCGAATAAGCAAGCTGCACTTTATGGCGAGCTGGCTGAACTTGTAGACGCTGCGGCACAGACGGATGCTGCAACGGAACCGGCGGAGCAGATTCCATACTCCGAGGAAAAGATGCTTCTGCCGGAGCTTGCAGAGCTTTATCAGCAGAACGGCGATTTGGTGGGCTGGATCAGCATTGCAGATACCAACATCAATTATCCCGTGATGCAGTCGGTGAATGAGCCGAATTTCTATCTAAAGCACGGCTTTGATAAGGAATACTCCGACTATGGCTGTCCCTATGTGCAGGAGGATTGCGATGTGCAGGAGCCGTCCGATAATCTTGTCATCTATGGACACCATATGTCCAACGGTTCGATGTTTGCCCACCTTGAAAAATTCAAGAGCAAAGACTTTTGGTGCGAGCATCGGATGATCACCTTCAACACACTGACGGATAAGCAGGAGTATGAGATCGTTGCCGTATTCCGCACGGTGGTCTACACCGACAGTCCCGAAGCATTCAAGTTTTACCGCTTCACCCGTGCGGATTCCGCAGGGGATTTCAACGCCTATGTTTCCAAATGCAAGGAGCTTTCTTTTTATGATACGGGAGTGAGCGCCGAATACGGCGATAAGCTCATTACGCTGTCTACCTGTGAGTACAGCCGCAACAACAGCCGTCTTGTGGTCGTGGCGAAGCGCATAACGGAGGACGGTGGTGCGGATGCTGCCAAGACTCACGCCGAAGCAACGGCAGAGGGCGAACGCCCTAATTAAGCGCCTTTGTGCCAATTATGACAACGGCAACTGCCTTGCGCTGGATGACGGAGAACCCTGCGCCTGTGTGCAGAGCATCTCATACTCACTTCTCTGCAAGTATTTCCGCAAAGCTGTTTTGCCGGCAGAGCCTTTGCTGGAAGCGAATATTCTTGGCACACGCTTTGAAAAGTGCGTGTCCTGCGGTACGCCGATTATCAAGAAGGGCAACCGAAAGAAATATTGCGAGAAGTGCGCTCAAAGAGCTTACAAAGCTCAGCAGGCAGAGTACGCAAGAAGAAAACGGGCAGAGTCGAAAAATAGGCGCTGAAAAAGCCAGCAATATCAAGGCTTTTCAGCTCCCGCACTTTGAGGGGTAAGGTGTTTATACCTTTACCCCTCGTTTTTAATTTAGGGGCGTTTGGGTACGCCCCGGAAAGGAGGGTTCAATGGCTGATATTAAAACGAGAGATGTCGTGAAAGGCACAATCAAGAAGATCGACAAAGCGGCAATCGCCGCAGACCGTATGCGCTCCGCCTATGTGCAGGCGAAGGAAAAGGCAGAACACACAACGCACCCGGATGAGCATAATGCCGAGGAGTACGCCTCCGACCGAGTGGAAGGCGGCGTTAACCGTATCACACACGAAGCGGCGCACCAGTTTGATAAGCAGGGGCGCAAGGGGCTGGAAGAAACGAAACGGAATGTGTCCAAAGCAAAGGACGGTGTTCAGAGGTTCCGGGAAAAGCGGGCGGCTGAGTCGATAAAAAGGCAGACTGTCCGTACCTCCGGGAATAAGACCATCAAGGCGGTCGAGCAAACGGAAAAGACGATCAAACAGTCTGCCGGGTCTGCCGGTAAGAAAACCATCAAGACTGCCGGGAAAGGTGCAGCCAAAGCCGCACAGAGGTCGGTCAAGACCACGAAAACGGCAATCAAGACCACGCAGCAGGCGGCAAAGACGGCGCAGAAAACCGCACAGGCTACGGTGAAAGCATCGCAAAAAGCTGCACAAGCCGCCAAAGCCACAGCCAAGGCAGCGGTTGCCGGTGTAAAAGCTGCCGTTAAAGCAACGATTGCCGCAGTCAAAGCAATCATAGCGGCGACAAAAGCATTGGTCGCTGCTATCGCCGCAGGCGGCTGGGTTGCCGTTGCGGTCATTGTCGTGATTTGCCTGATTGCCCTGATTTGCGGCTCGGTTTTCGGGATATTCTTTTCCGGTGAGGATTCCGGCACAGGAATGTCGATGCAGACAGCCGTGCAGGAAATCAACGCTGATTACGATGCTAAGATGGAAGCGGAGAAAAACTCGGTAGCTTATGATAATATGGAGATCAGCGGCGGTCGAGCTGTGTGGAAGGATGTGCTTGCGGTCTATGCAGTCAAGACGAATACAGACAAGGACAACCCGCAGGAGGTTGCCACGATGGACGAGAGCAAGAAGCAGATCCTCTCGGACATCTTTTGGGAGATGAACTCCATATCCTCCCGCAGTGAAAGCCACTCAGAAACGGAAATAACCGAAACGGACGACGGAAACGGCAACATCGTTCAGACGGAAACGACAGTCACAAAAACAACGCTTTATATTACCGTTTCTCATTTGACGGTGGATGAGATGGCTGACCTATACGGCTTTGACGCAGGACAGCGGGAGTATCTTGCCGAGCTGCTTAAGGATGAGAACAATTCCCTTTGGGCGGCAGTCCTTTACGGCATCCGTTATAGCGAGGATCAGATCGTTACCGTCGCTCTTTCTCAGGTGGGCAATGTGGGCGAGCCGTATTGGTCTTGGTATGGCTTCGGAAGCCGTGTGGAATGGTGTGCTTGTTTTGTAAGCTGGTGCGCCGATCAGTGCGGCTATATTGACACCGGGGTTGTGCCGAAATATGCGGGCTGCGTGAACGGCGTCCAGTGGTTCAAAGATCGTGGACAGTGGATAGACGGCTCTGCCGAGCCTGTTCCCGGAATGATTATTTTCTTTGATTGGGATAACAAGGGTTCGTCGGGTCCGCAGGATGGACAATCCGACCACACCGGTATTGTCCAAAAAGTCGAAAACGGTATCGTTTATACCGTTGAGGGAAACTCCGGTGATAGCTGTCGGGTAAACCAGTACAGCGTAGGTCACTACGAAATCCTCGGATACGGAGTACCGAACTACTAACAAAAAAAGCCACCGACACTTTTGATGTGGGTCGGTGGCTCTTTTTTGCTTGTGGGCACAGTTTTGTAGCTTAATTTACCGCAAATAAGTTTGAATATTCGACTTTTCCTTTGATTTTTCGAGAGAAGTGTGCTATAATATGCTAAGTTAGTCGTCCTGTATCTTTGACTGATAATATTTTTGCCGAAGGAGAATCACTATGGCTGTCAGGTACAATAAACTTTGGAAAATCTTGATCGACAAAAAGATGAAGAAAAAAGACTTGCAAGAAGCGGCGCATATTACACATTATCAGATGATGAAACTTGCGAGAGATGAGAATATAACAACCGAAATCATCGGCAATATTTGCAAGGCACTTAACTGTACGCCCGACGAAATTATGGAGTTTTATGACGAATAAACCGAGTTAAATCCGTTTTATGGGACACTGACTTTGTTATAATTAGGATGGGTGTAGGAAAATGGAGCTTATAAATAATACTACAAAGACTCTAAAGGACGATTTGTCCGTAGAAATCAAACAAGGCAGCAAACTGTCCATTGCGGCGGCTTGCTTCTCTATCTATGCCTTTCAGGAGTTGAAGGAACAGCTCTCACAGATCGAAGAACTTCGCTTTATTTTCACCTCTCCGACCTTCGTGACCGAAAAGGCAAAAAAGGAACGGCGTGAATTCTACATTCCTCGCCTGACCCGTGAAAGAAGCCTTTACGGAACAGAGTTTGAAATCAAACTCAGGAATGAGCTGACCCAAAAAGCCATTGCAAAAGAATGTGCTGAATGGATAATAAAAAAAGCAACATTCAGATCTAATAGAAGCAACGAGAATATGATGGGGTTTATGAATGTCGATGATAAGAATTATATGCCTATCAGTGAGTTTTCAACGGTAGGTTTGGGTTGTGAGCGTGGTAACAATGCTTACAATATGATACAAAAAACCGAATCCCCGATAAGCAATGCATATTTAGAGCTATTTGAAGAAATATGGAATGATAAAAGTAAATTGCAAGATGTCACCGACGAGGTGATCGACAGCATCACCGCCGCATATAACGAGAACTCTCCTGATTTTATCTACTTCGTGACGCTCTATAACATCTTCAACGAGTTTTTGGAGGATGTGTCCGAAGATGTTTTGCCCAACGAAGCGACCGGCTTCAAGGAAAGTAAGATTTGGGGGATGCTTTATAACTTCCAAAAGGATGCTGCCCTTGCCATCATAAACAAACTTGAAAAATACAACGGCTGTATCCTTGCGGACAGCGTCGGTCTTGGTAAAACCTTTACCGCCCTTGCTGTTATTAAATACTACGAAAATCGCAACAAGTCCGTTCTTGTGCTTTGCCCCAAGAAACTGACAAACAACTGGAACACCTATAAAGATAACTATGTCAATAACCCCATTGCTGCCGACCGGCTTCGTTACGATGTGCTTTACCATACTGACCTAAACCGCACCCACGGTACATCAAACGGACTTGATCTTGACAGACTGAATTGGGGCAACTATGACCTTGTGGTAATTGATGAGTCACATAACTTCCGTAATGGCGGCAAGCTGGTCGAGAACCCGGACGAGGACGCCAAGGACAATCGCTATGTTACCTTGATGAAGAAGGTTATCAGAGCCGGAGTGAAAACGAAAGTGCTGATGCTTTCTGCAACGCCGGTCAACAATCGCTTCAATGATCTGAAAAATCAGCTTGCTCTTGCGTATGAAGGGCATACGGATTACATAGACGAAAAGCTCAACACCACTCGTTCCATCGATGAAATCTTCAAGAACGCACAGCGGGCGTTCAATACTTGGAGCAAATGGGAGCCGTGTGACCGGACGACTGAAAACCTGCTCAAAATGTTGGATTTTGATTTCTTTGAAGTGCTGGACAGCGTGACCATCGCTCGTTCAAGGAAGCACATTCAGAAGTATTATGATATGGCGGACATCGGCACCTTCCCGACAAGGCTAAAACCGATCTCGCTCCGTCCGCATCTTACTGATCTGAAGGAAGCAATCAGCTACAACGAGATTTTCGAGCAGCTTATGCTCCTGACACTGACAATCTATACGCCAACGCACTACATTCTGCCAAGTAAGATGGAGAAGTATGCCGAGTTGTACGGAGATAACAAGGTCAATGTCGGCTTTACGCAGGCGAACCGTGAGCAAGGCATCCGTCGCCTGACCGCTATCAACCTGATGAAGCGTATGGAAAGCTCTGTCTATTCGTTCAATCTGACGCTGACCCGTATCAAGGATTTGATCAACAGCACGATAGAAACGATTGACCGCTTTGATAAACACTCCGGTACGACCCTCGACCTGACGGATATTTCCGATATGGACGAGTTTGATGCCGAGGATCAGAACTCCGACGAGCTGTTTTCTTTCGGACGGAAAGTCAAAATTGACCTTGCCGATATGGACTATGTATCGTGGAGGGACAGCCTGGCGAAAGATGCCGATGTGCTTGAACTTCTGACCCTGCTGGTCGGAGATATTACACCGGAACACGACTCAAAGCTGCAAGAGCTTTTCCGGGTGATTGATAATAAAATTACGCACCCCATCAACGAGGGTAATAAAAAGTTGATCATCTTCACCGCTTTTGCGGATACCGCCGGTTATCTCTATGATAATGTCAGCCGCTATGTCAAGGATAGGTATGGACTGAACACCGCAATGGTATCCGGCTCTGTTGAGGGACGGACGACTTGCCCCAAGCTCCGAGCCGACCTAAACACGGTGCTGACCTGCTTCTCGCCTATCTCGAAAGACAAGGAGCTTCTGATGCCGGGTGATAGGACGGAAATCGATGTGCTGATTGCAACCGACTGTATTTCCGAAGGTCAGAACTTGCAGGACTGCGATTACCTTATCAACTACGACATCCACTGGAACCCCGTCCGCATCATTCAGCGATTCGGGCGTATTGACCGTATCGGGAGCCGCAATAAGGTCATTCAACTTGTGAACTTTTGGCCTGATGTAACCCTTGATGATTACATCAATCTGAAAGCCAAAGTTGAAACCCGTATGAAAATCGTGGATATGACCGCTACGGGCGATGATAACCTGCTCAGTGACGAGGAAAAAACCGATCTTGAATATCGAAAAGCTCAGCTCAAGCGCTTGCAGGATGAGGTTGTAGACATTGAAGATATGACAACGGGCATCTCCATTATGGATTTGGGGCTAAACGAGTTCCGGCTCGACCTGCTCGACTATATCAAGCGTCACCCTGACATAGACAAAACACCTTTCGGGTTGCACTCGGTTGTTCCTGCAAGTGAGGATACGCCTGCCGGTGTGATTTATGTTTTGAAGAACCGTTCCAACAGCGTGAACATCGATAATCAAAACCGGCTGCACCCCTTCTATATGGTGTATATCGGCAATGACGGAGAGGTCATCTGCGACCACCTTTCTCCGAAACAGATGCTTGATAAAATGCGTTTCCTCTGCAAGGGAAAGACGGAACCGATTCCCGAAGCCTACAAGCCGTTCAACAAAGAAACCCGTGACGGCAGGAATATGTCGCAGCTTTCCAAGCTGCTTGGCGATGCCATTGCTTCTATCATTGAGGTAAAGGACGAGAGCGATATTGACAGCTTCTTAGGCGGCGGTCAGGTCAGCTTCCTGTCAAACGAAATCAAAGGACTGGACGACTTTGAACTCATATGCTTCTTAGTCGTGCGATGAGGTGATAGTATGCTCGGACTTCCGAAGTCAACTGAGATGAGCAAGCAGCTTCCGAAGAAGGCTGTCTATGCGAAGTTCCAAATGAATACGGCGGCAAAGGAGAAAATCGACGCCGATATATCGAGGATTACCATCGTCAATGAGATTACACCGGCGAAAATCAACATTCCTGCCGGTGAAGAAGTCGGGAGCTTCTTTGTCCTGCTTGTGGCACTGAAGAAAAAGGACTTTGATGAAAGAACCGTTGCCACGCTGTCAAAGCTCATTCCGCAAAACATTTTGTTTGTGCTTGAATTTGAGGGGCAAAGCAAGCTGGCGATCTATCACGCCAAGCTGATGCAGACGAATTGGAAGCCCACCGAAAGCTGTACCATTGAGCTGCGGGGCTTGAATCTCGATAAAGTATGGGAAAACATTGTAGTGGACATCGGCGGCGTGAGCATCGCAGACGGCAATACCCTTGATGAGCAGATCGCCGCCGACGAGCGCCGACAGATAATCGAAAAAGAGATCGCCAAGCTTGAAAAGCAGGCACGGGCGGAGAAACAGCCGAAAAAGAAGTTTGAGCTTGTGCAGCAGATAAAAAAGCTCAAAGAAGAATTGATATAGATGAAGGGGGTTCCTGATATGTCAAGTGAGCAATATCAACGGACGGTAAATAGCCTTGATAAAGAAATTGCAGACCTCGAAAAGAAAAAGGCGGCAAAGGATAAAGAAGTGGCTGCGCTCCAAGGCAAAATTAACACCTTGAAGAAAAGCATAAACAGCCATACCTCCGCATCCACACTCAACAATAAAATGCGGCAGATTGCTACTCACGAGTCCGATCAAGCAAAAAAGAGTCAGGATAGCGCCGAACTCGGAAAGAAGATTGCCGAAAAGCGCAAGAAGCGTGCTGATGCCTATTTGAAACTCCAAAAGGAGCAGCAAAACGAGCAAAAGAAACAGGATAAAGCCAATCGGCAGATTCAGGCATCCTATGAAGCTCGGATAAAGGAACTCCAGCAGCAGCTTTCGCAGCCGATAGTCACTTCGGCGACTGCCCCAATAGTAGCCGATGAAGAATATGATGTGTTCGTATCTCACGCATACGAGGATAAAGAGTCATTTGTAGACGAGTTTGT
>ERZ836441.3145-NODE-3145-length-11667-cov-20.266449_pt1 | contig 11667 bp, 11 predicted proteins | sample MGYA00519686_ERZ836441 | MGnify/ENA primary metagenome ERZ836441 (study PRJEB31850, sample SAMEA3708800) | human gut metagenome | biome: human gut; feature: human-associated habitat; material: faeces | place: China | collected 2014 ... | reverse complement strand
GCGAATTTTTCGCCTCGGCCCTTTGTATATTACGCCTTTTTAAGGGGTTTTATAGATTAACAAACTGATGGAATGGACCGACAAGTATCAGATACATATCCATACTGTCCTCCATCTCAACAAGAGTGATGATAACGTGCGCGGTCATGTAGGCACAGAGCTGAACAATAAGGCTGAAACGGTATTGCAAATCACCAAAAGCATGACAGACGATGAGGTGACCGAAGTATCGGCATCCTGCATCCGGTCAATGGACTTCGCTCCTTTCGCTTTCAGGGTCAATGACTACGGACTGCCGGAAATTGCTGATAACCATACATTCGGTAAAGCGAACAAACAACAGGCGTTCTCCTACACAGAATTATCACAAGAGCAGCATCGGGAGGCATTGAAAATAGCATTCGCCGACGGATCCATCAAGGGTTGCCAAAATTGCGAGGATAAAATCAAGGCGGCATATGCCTCATGCGGATATCCGTATGGCGATGGCAAAGTCACAAAACTTAAAACCTTCCTGATGAACAAACGAATGATAGTTCGCGAAAACGGTTCATACTCCTATAACCCCGATTTTTACTACTGATTTCAAGTTCGGTTCAGTATGGGGTGTATATATGTGAGCTGAACCTGAACCAAATCCCCAACACAAATTTTCGATATGCTCAAAGAGATTAAATCAATCCCTTTAGCCGCCTTCTTGTCTCGTCTCGAACATGAACCGGCAGCGAGAAAAGGAACGAGGCTATGGTATAAATCGCCGTTGCGACAGGAAAAGACACCATCGTTCAAGGTCGATACCGCGCTCAACTGCTGGTATTACTTCGGTCTTGGCAGAGGCGGCAACATCATAGATTTGGCAACCGAGTTGTATCAGTCAACAGATCTGCGCTATCTCATGCGTTGCATCGCTGACAACCATCCTATGCCATCGGTGCAGACAGTCGCTTCCTCTTATCCCCAGCGACACTCTGCACCGAGTATGGCGCGGTTCGAAGTCGTACCATTGGAACACCGCGCACTTGTCGCATACCTCCAAGATCGTGGCATCCCAGCACACATCGCCAAGGCGAACTGCAAAGAGGCTCATTACAGTGTCAACGGTAAATCATATTTTGCAGTGGCGTTTGAGAATGTAAACAATGGCTGGGAACTGCGCAACCGCTATTTCAAAGGTTGCCGGGGACGCAAGGACATCTCATATCTGCCGTGGGCGAGAGACGGGCCGTCAACAGAGTGTGCCATGTTCGAAGGATTCATTGATTATCTCTCGGCACTCACACTCGACATCATCAGTGGAGCCGACGCAATCATACTCAACTCGGTTGTCAATGTCAACAAGGCTGTGCCTTATCTCAAAGGCTATACCGCCATTAACTGCTATCTTGACAACGACAATGCCGGACAAACAGCATTCGCCGAATTGACAGCCATATATGGCTCAACCGTAATCGACCGCTCCACACTCTACTCCGAGTTCAAAGACCTCAACGAGTATCTAACCAACAAAATTTTTAATCAACAAAAAATATAAGTTATGGCAACAAAACCAGTACTCAAAGAAACTCAGCCGACAGAAAAGGCTGACAACATCTTCAATCAAAATGTTGAAGACCGCATCATCAGCCAAGGCGAAAAATCAACCGTAGAATCAACTGCATCGGCATCTCTGCCTTCAACAGCCGAGCCGAAGCAGCAGCGTGTCGGCATCCGACAGCGCAGACTCGACTTCGAGGAATATAAGGCGACTTACCTTTCATCGAAGACACTTACCGACCGCAAGCAGACCAACATCAGCCGTGAGCTATATGACCGCATCGCCCTGATGGTTCGTAGACTCGGAGACATCGACACAACAGTTTCCGGCTTCATCGATTCAGTTCTTCGTCAGCATATGGAGGACTACGCTTCCGACCATGAAGTCTGGCGCAAGCTCTGAGAAAATAATCGGTAAATCACCTTACCGATTATAGAGAAAAGTGGCGTAGCCATCGACGAAGCCGTTATCCCGGAAAATTATTTTTGGAGGGATAGCAAGGTTGTGGCAATGTAAACATTTCCTGCCTTGCTCCCTCCAAAAACCGGGAGTGTGGAGTCCGTTCCCGATGGTCACATTTAGAAACTATAAAACACATAATTATGAGAAATTCTACAAGAAAGTCCGCCTTTGCAGGGACAGTAATAAAACAGAAAAAGCACCATGTCGTAAGCGTGAGGTTGAATGACGACCAGTATGCCACGACCCTTGCCAAAGCCAACGAATCCGGTAGAAAGTTATCCGATTATTGGCGTCGAACCCTTCTGAACACCACCATAAAAGCCATCGCAAAACCTGATGACATGGTCATCCTCCGTCAGATTGGGAGCATGGCAAACAATCTCAACCAGCTTGCCAAACGAGCCAACGAAGCCGGTTTCAAACTTGTAAAGTGGGAAGTTGAGTCACTTTGCAAGAATATAAAAGCACTTTACTACCGCCTGTCGCATGATTGGAAAGATTAGTAGCGGCAGCAATTTCGCAAAATGTGTCGAATATGCTCTTGCCGAAAATGAGTCAACCAAAGAAGCCAAGCTTCTCTTTTCCGAAGGCGTTATGGATGATTCCTCGAAATCAATAATCGCAGGATTCGAGTGTCAGAGGCAAATGAATAAACGTGTAGAAAAATGGGTAGGACATATTTCATTGTCCTATTCACCGGAAGATTCCGCACGGCTTTCTGATGATGCAATGGTCATGTTGGCGCAAGAATATCTGGTAAATATGGGTATTGTGAACACGCAATACATTATCACACGGCACCTTGACAAAGAGCATCCGCACTGTCACATTGTATATAACCGGGTCGATAATGACGGTAAATGTATCAGCGACAGCAACGAGAGATTACGCAACAAAGAGGTCTGCAAAGCACTGAAAAAGAAATACGGTTTGACTTTTGGTAACGGTAAGGAGAAAGTGAAAACTGAACGGCTAAGAGGCGGCAGTAAGACCCGTCAGGAAATTTATCTTGCAGTTCAAGCGGCTAAAAGAACGGCAAAAGACTGGATTGCATTCCAACGGCAACTTGCACAAAGCGGCATTAACGTGAGGAAGAAGTTCAAGCGTGGCACTACAGAGGTTGAGGGCCTATCCTATACAAAAGACGGTCGAAGATTCAAGGCTTCTCAAATTGACCGTGACGGGAAATGCTCTTATAAAACTATATGCGAGGCCATTGACAGGAACAAAAAAGCTCGTACTCAAATCCCATCAGCAGCGCCTAAACCACAGCTTCGTCCTGTAAAAACAATCCAGAATATCGCGGCTAAGACTGCAGACTCCGTAGCTGAAATTGCTGCTGACATGGCTGGTGGACTTGGAAATATTGTAAATATCGGTCCCGGCTTCGACCCGCAAGAAGAGGAATTCATCCGTGAGATGCAGCGGCGCAAAAAGAAAAAGAAAGGCATTCGCCTGTAATGTTCACCTAAAAACGAAAAATATGAATAACGATAATTTTGACAATACTGCCGATAGCTATCTCGGCAATATCGCCGAAGAACTCAGCACAATCTCCGGTACTTGTACCGAAATCAAGGAGACTCAACTCAATTCCGCTACCGTAGAGGATGTTGAACGAGTTGGCAACGATGTCAAGGCTGCCATTGACTCAAACATCAAGAGTCTTGACAAATCAATCTCTGAGCCGTGGGGCATATTGAACGACTGGCGCAACTGCATGGACAACAACACCCTCTCAAACCGCGAGACAGTCGAGGAAGCCGAGGGACGTATATGTGATAGATTTGACGACATGGAATCGCATCTGACGGAGAAACTCGATGCCATCACAGCGAAACCTCCGGTTCGCGAGGTCGTCCACCATGTTGCTAAAGAAAGCTGGCAGTGGTATCTGACTCTTGCCTCCTGTGTAGGCAGTTTCATCTTGTTCTTTGCGATTGCCTTCTGGCAGGAAGGTCGTATCGAGCAATGCCGCACATCTGACATCAAATATCACTTCATACAAATGTGCGGTGGTATATCTCCCGAAGGTCTTGACAGCATCGAAAGCTGGTTTCAGAATCCCGATATGGTAAAGCGCATCGAAAAGGATGTACGCGAATATCAAGACCGGGTTCAGGAGACCGCCCGCACTCTACAACAAAAAAAGCGTCTCGAAGAAAGGCTCAACGAACTCAATGCCGAAACTGATAAGTAGTTCCAATCCCTCCCATCAGCATCCCGACAAGCCACGTCCCCCTTGTCGGGATGTGTTTTTTATAAGAAATCGTCTAGAAATTTGGTCACATCAAAATTAATGACTAATTTTGTCAAAAATTGACAAATCAAATTTTGACAACAATGTTTTTCGCGCAGAAATTAAAGTCATTGAGAGAGGAACACGGCTATCTACAAAGACAGATAGCAGCGTTACTTGACATAGATACACCAATGTATAGTCGAATTGAACGTGGTGAGCGTTTCGCAAAAGAAGAACATATCCCTATATTGGCCAAATATTATAATCTTGATGAAAATGAATTGAGGCAACTTTGGTTAGCAGATAAAGTATATGATGTTATAGCGGGAGAATCTTCTGCAAATGATGTTTTATCAATTGTTTCTGAAAGTATAGTCGAATATGGAAAAGAAAAAAACAGATTGCTGATTTGATTTCACGCTTTAGTCAGGATTTCGCCTACTACAAATCGGATAGATATAACGAGACATTGCTACGAAGTGATTTTCTTGACCCATTGTTTGAGCTTTTAGGTTGGGATATTAAGAATACTCAAGGTAAAAGCACAAATGAGAGGGAGGTTCTATTGGAAGAACCATTAAAGGCAAATGCGCTATCCAACACAAAGAAACCTGATTATACTTTTAGATTGTTTTCAGAAAGAAAATTCTTTTTGGAGGCAAAGAAGCCCCATGTCAAAATTGAACTTGAAGACGCTCCAGCCAAACAAGTAAGAAGATATGGTTATACAGCAGGTCTTCATATTTCCGTTCTCTCAAATTTCGAATATTTATATATCTATGATACTACGATTCCGGTAAAAGAGGACGACAGCCGAGAAAAATGCCTTATCAAGAGTTTCCACTATACTGAGTTCGTAGAAAAATTCGATGAAATATCATCTCTGTTAAGTCACGAAAGCGTGTATAATGGCGATTTTGACAAAATTTGGGAACATATTGAGAGCAATGTTGAGCATAAGCCTGTTGATAAGTTATTTCTGGAACAAATAAATAATTGGAGGTTGGCATTAGCGAATGAGATACATCGGGAAAGTCCTGATATGCCGCTTGACCAATTATCCGACATAGTACAAAGCTATATTAATAAACTCTTATTCTTGCGAGTATGTGAAGATCGCAATATTGAAACATATCAGGAATTACTCTCTATTGCAGAAAAAGGTGATGCTTCTGAGTTAGTGTCGTTGTTTCATAAAGCTGACTTAAAATATAATTCGGGGCTCTTTGATGAATATCTTGCTCCACAGTTAATTGGCAATATCTCATCAACATTTTGGGATATTGTAAGGCAATTGTATTATCCGGAGACGCCATATTCATTCGCAGTTTTATCTTCTGATATTCTCGGACGTATATATGAAATCTTCCTTTCCAAGCGTCTGGCAATAACTGACGATGTACTCATCATAGTTGATAAGCCTGAGAACGTTGATCGTGATGTGGTTACCACACCTACATACATAATTCAAGAGATACTACGACGAGCAGTATTACCTAAAGTCGCAGGCAAGGATTTACAGCAAATCTGTGAATTCAAATTTGCTGATATTGCTTGTGGGTCAGGAGCATTCTTACTCGAATTATTCCAGTTGCTGTGTGATGTTATGCTGGATTATTATATTCAGCATTCCCCTGAAAAATTGCATCGAACCGGTATTGATGGTTTTCGTCTTCCATATTCTATGAAAGTAAAAATACTTACTAGCTGTATTTACGGTGTTGACAAAGATTACAATGCAACAGAAGCGACTAAGTTTGGATTATTACTTAAGGTTCTGGAAGGTGAGGATGTAAACTCTTTATCTGGTCACAACCCAATATTGCCTAGTTTATCCCAGAATATATTTTTCGGGAACAGCCTTCTAGAGTCAGAAGATGTCAGAGACAATAATATCCGAGAGACTATCAATACATACGATTTCGGAGAATTGAAATTTGATGTTGTTATCGGTAATCCTCCATATATGTCATCGGAGGATATGAAGAATTTGACCCCATTAGAGCATCCATTATATCCTTCAAAATACAATTCTGCCTATAAGCAGTATGATAAGTATTTCCTGTTTATAGAACGTGGACTTCAGCTACTGAGCGATGATGGAGTCCTTGGATATATTATCCCCAGCAAATTCATGAAGGTCGGAGCAGCACTAAAACTGCGAGACCTAATTTCAAGGAATCATTACCTATCCGAACTAACGTCATTCGGAGCTAATCAGGTCTTTGGCGGAAAGACCACATATACATGCCTGCTTATTTTGTCCAAGCAAGATAATCCGAATTTCAAATACGAAGAAATTAAAAATATTTCTCGTTGGAGAGGAAGGATTGAATCTAGCGCAGTTACTGAACGCCCGGCAGAAAGCATAAACTCTGACACTTGGGCATTATTCCCAGAAGAGTTCGATTCATTATTTGAAAAAATATATAGAGATGGTATTACCTTGTCAGATGCCGTAGGAAATGACAATATTTTTAACGGAATACAGACGAGTGCGAATAAGACTTATATTTTTCAGCCGATTGAAGAAACTGAAACAACATATACATTTCAGCGAGGAGATTCGACTTGGGAAATAGAAAAGAGTCTTACTAAACCATATTTTGTAACTGTTAAGGATTATGGTCTGAGTTCTTATAATTCTTTCAGACCAAATGCGCGTGTAATATTCCCATATTTCAAAGATGAGAAGGGTAAATTGCAGATTATGCCGTTAGAGGAATTAGCTTCGAAATATCCACTAGGATACGCATATATAATTGCACATAAGCACGAACTCAACAGAAAAAATCGAGACATTAAGCCCGTTCCTGAGAATGAAAATGAATGGCACAGATATGGCAGACATCAAAGTCTTGAAGCATGTGAATTGCCTTGCAAATTAATTGTGGGAGTGCTCTCCCAAGGAGAGAAATACGCCGTGGATATACATGGCACACTGGTGTCTTCCGGAGGTACAGCAGGTTACTGTGTTATAAGTTTACCTGCAAAATCGCCCTATTCTATTTATTATCTTCAAGCTCTTCTGACATCTCGACCACTTGAATGGATATCCTCACTATATGGTGAGATATTTCGCGGTGGGTTCATTGCGAGAGGAACTAAGGTCCTCAAGCAGTTGCCATTTAGAGCTATTGATTTTAACAATCAAGACGATAAGAAATTGCATGATGATATATCAGCTCTCCAACGAGAACTTATCTCAATTGGGGATAGAATTATTAAGGCTGGAAACAATAATAGAGCTCTTACTCCTTTAAAAAGAAATTTCTCCAATAAAAAATCAGAGATGGAGGCGCTTATTCAAAAGCTATTCAGCTTAACTGAGGAAGAGTATTATCAAATACCCAAAATATCAGAGATTTATGCAACTATTTGAAAATACGACAGAACAAAAGCTGAGAGGTGGGTATTATACGCCTCCACGTATAGCTGCATTCCTTTTACAATGGGGAATGTCCGGTTTACTGCATCCTGATGTTTTGGAACCAAGTTGTGGCGATGGAGTGTTTATTGAACAGATGCAAAATCTTAATTTGGATTTCTCATCTTTTATTGGTGTGGAATTAGATACAGAGGAAGCAAATAAGGCATTGTCAATCGGACTCCACGATACTGAGATTCAAAATCGTGATTTCCATGACTTTTGTTTGTCTACAAATCAACGATTTGATCTGGTAATTGGTAATCCTCCGTTTATTCGTTATCAGTATTATGACGATTCTCTACAATCGTTAGCTGCTAAAATTTTCCAGAAGGCACATCTACGTTATTCTAAACTTACAAATGCATGGGTAACATTCATAATAGGCAGTACTCTGTTGTTGAAGAATCGTGGAAAAATTGCATTTGTAGTTCCGGCTGACATTTTACAAGTATCCTATGCCAAGCAACTGAGAAATTATCTTATTAAGACTTTCAATCAAGTGAATATCATCTCATTTGAGCAACTTGTGTTTGAGGATATTCAACAAGAAGTCGTATTATTGCTATGCGATAAAAATAGTAGCAACAGCCATAGTATCGACCATATTGATGTAAAGGATATTTCTTCTTTGCAATCTTTATTAGACGAAGGTCTACATTTTAATGCCAAGACAGTTAATAAGGATTCTGATAAATGGTCGTATTATTTTCTAACGGAAGAAGAAATTTCTTTCATAGAAAATCTTTCCACAAAGAATAATTCTCATGTTGGTGATTACGCATCTGTGGAAGTCGGAATTACGACAGGAGCCAATCAGTATTTTACTGTGCCAAAATCCATAGTTGACTTTTATGGATTAGAAGATTTTGCAAAACCGATGGTTGGAAGAAGTGTTCAAGTGTCAAGCCTTGAATTTACAACAAATGATTGGCTTAAAAATGTGAACAAAGGTAGCCGAGCTCATCTACTGGTGTTTGAATCCAAGCAATCTATTGCCCACCATGCCGGAGCAAAAGAGTATATCGCTTCTGGAGAAGCAGAGGGTATTAATAAAGGATATAAAACCAGCATCCGGGATGACTGGTTTGTAATTCCTTCTATAAAACTATCTGATGCCTTATTCCTCCGAAGGAATCATCTGTTTCCTCGCCTTGTGCTAAACAGTGCTCAGGCTTATACAACAGATACAATGCATCGTGTATTTTTCAAGTCAAGTACTAATCACAAAGCATTTGTAGCAAGCTATTATAACTCATTCTCTTTTGCACATGCCGAAATAGTAGGCAGGAACTTTGGAGGAGGGGTGTTAGAACTTATGCCGAGTGAGGTTGAATCCATATTCTTACCATATAATGAGGACAATGCCGAGATATTTGATGAGATCGACGCTATGTTTCGTAAAGGAGAAACTATAGATACAATTCTTGATTTTACAGACCAAAAAATACTCATTGAGAAGTACGGCTATTCATCAGAAGACGTTAAATTAGGACGTAACATCTGGAAAAAATTGTCTTCCAGAAGACTAAAGAAAGGGAGAGCTAACATATGAGAATACAATCAGTTCATATTCGGAATTTCCGTAAATTAAAGAATTGTCATATAGACATTGGAGAAAGAGAGACTGTATTCGTTGGTGCTAATAACAGTGGTAAAACTTCTGCTATTAGCGCGATTGTTTGGTTTCTTAAGAATACTGAAAAATTCACACTTAAGGAATTTACAGCCACTAATTGGGCATTAATTGATGCAATAGGTAAAAAATGGTTGGAAAATGACACTGTTGATGAGGCATTATTAACCTCTCATAAATGGGATGATATTGTGCCATCAATGGATGTTTGGATACAAGTGAACGATGGAGAACAGTATCGTGTAAACCACCTGATACCATCACTTAGTACATGGGATGGCAAATTAGTAGGAGTACGTGGACTATATTTACCCAAGGATGTTAAAACGTTATACACCGATTACAAAAAAGCCAAGACAAAAGCTAAATCTTTAGAGTCGACTGAGGAGTACGCGAAAGCGTCCTCTCCGGAATTGTATCCAAGAAATTTATGTGATTTTTTAGGGAAAGGGACAAATCTAAGAAAATATTTTGATGTTAAATATTATATCATGGACTATGCCCTTGATCCAGATGATGAAGAAACAGTTCAGGAAACTCCCGATGAGGAACTGGGTTACAACCCATTAGATAAGCTAATTAGGGTTGATACCATTCTGGCATCACGCGACTTCTCTGATCCTGAAGGTCAGACTGATAATGATATTGATACGTTATCAAAGCAGTTCCAACAATACTATAAAAGCAGATGTCTCGAAGAGGATGATTTAACTTCGGATGATTTGGTCCTTATTGGAGGTATAACAAAGGCCAATGAGACATATGACGAAAAACTAAGAAGGACTTTCAAGGAGCCTGTTGGCGAATTGAAGAATATCAATTATCCTGGATTTCAAAATCCAATGATAAGAATAAGTAGCAAAATCCAGATTGAAGAAGCCATCAAACACGACTCAGCAGTCCAATTTGCCATACACGGGCTAGAAGGTCTGACTCTTCCCGAAAAATATAATGGTCTAGGATATAGAAATCTTATCTCGATTTATTTGAAACTTATAGATTTTCGGGATCGATGGTTAAGAGCATTAAGCGAAGAGGAGAACATTGAGCCTATTCATGTGGTATTTGTAGAGGAACCCGAGGCTCATCTGCATGCTCAGGCTCAGCAAGTATTTGTAAAGAAAGCTTTTGAGGCACTCTGCAACAATAAACTCATTAAGGATAACCCTTGGCTATCTACACAACTTGTACTAAGCACCCATTCAAATCATGTTGTAAACGAACTTGATTTAAACTGTATGCGTTATTTCAGACGAGTTATGGATGCTGATTATAAGCTTCCTATTTCAAAAGTCGTGAATCTGTCAAGCACATTTGGAACGGATAAGGAAACGCAACAATTTGTAACACGATATATTCGTCTGACTCATTACGATATATTCTTCTCTGATGCGACAATATTAGTTGAAGGTTCCGCAGAAAAAATACTTATACCCGGATTCCTTTCGAAAATTGGAATGGACTCGCATTATATTTCAGTCATAGAGGTGAATGGACGACATGCCCATAGATTCCGAAAACTTATTGAACGACTTGGAATCGCGACCCTCATTGTGACTGATATAGATGCGACTGAAACAAAAATAGGAGTTGATGGGAAAGAGACCCATCCAGCTGTAATTACGGCCAAAGGGAATGGGTATAATACAGGCAATCCTTCAATATTAGATTGGCTTCCAGAAAAAAAGCAGATTGACGATTTGTTAGTGCTAGATGATAAAGAGAAACTAATCAATAATGTAAGGATTGCCTACCAAACTCCCGTGAAAGTCAGATGGAATAAGGATGATGATACCGAAATAGAAATATGTCCTTATACATTTGAGGACGCTTTGATATTTACAAACCTTGACTTATTTCGGACTGAGATGCTCAAAAAAATGGGAACTATTACTACCGTAGCAAATCTATTGAAGAAATGTAGTTCCGCGTATGAACTTCAAGAAAAGCTATTTAACAAACTGGAAATCAAAGGAGGTTTCTCAAAAGCCGACTTCGCCATCTCACTACTATACAATGACAATTTAATCGATTATTTAATTCTTCCTCAATATATTAAAGACGGTCTTGATTGGATGAAGTCTTACTTGGATTCTTATGAGAGCTGAAATGAAAAATAATATTGACTCGCAAGTAGATGAAACACTAGAGAAATGTATATTTTCAACTCCTCGCAAAAGTTTCTTTCTTTTTGCTGGAGCTGGCTCTGGAAAGACATATTCTTTGGTTCTTCTATTGAAAAAAATCCACAATCGCATTGGTAAAGATTTGCTATTGCAAGGTAAAAATATTGCGGTAATTACATTTACCAATGTAAACGTCCCAAACTCCGCGAGGTATATTTACCGGCGATAACTACCTTTGCT
>ERZ836441.3136-NODE-3136-length-11710-cov-2.450193_pt1 | contig 11710 bp, 5 predicted proteins | sample MGYA00519686_ERZ836441 | MGnify/ENA primary metagenome ERZ836441 (study PRJEB31850, sample SAMEA3708800) | human gut metagenome | biome: human gut; feature: human-associated habitat; material: faeces | place: China | collected 2014 ... | reverse complement strand
CGCGTGTCGTTGAGAACGTCACGAAGAAGAGCACGACGGCAACTCCGGCCACGACGGCGACCGCCGCGGTCCAACTCCCCGACAGCCCGGCCCACGGCCGGAAAGCCTTCACCAGCGCCTCGACCGCCAGCACGACCGCCATGCTGCCTGCGGCGGCGAAGGTCATCCTGAACGCGGCGAGCACCGTGCGTTCGTGCGGATCGGCCGACATGACGCCGAGCAGTGCGGCGTAGGGCACATTGACCGACGAATAGACGATCATCATCAGCGAATAGGTCACGGTCGCATAGACCACCTTTCCGCCCGCTCCCCACTCCGGCATGTAGAAGGTCAGGACGCCCAACGCCCCGAAGGGCAGGGCGCCCCACAGCAGCCACGGCCGGAAGGTCCCCCACCGGCTGGATGTGCGGTCGCACAGAAGCCCGACGACGGGATCGAGCAGTGAATCCCAGATCCGCGTCACCAGAAACAGGACGCCGACCACCCATGCGTCGATGCCGCAGATGTCCGTATAGAAGAACATCAGGTAGACGCTGAAGAGCTTCCACAGCATCGAAGAGGCCGTGTCGCCGAGTCCGTAACCGATCTTTTCCCTAAGTCGCATGACCGTACGCTATCGTCTGGTTATCCGGGCGGCGAAACCGCCTCCGGGGAACATCTTCACATCGAACGATTTACCGGGAGCCAGCAGGAACTCCTCCCGGACATAGTCTTGGGCGATGCGCGCCGCGTTCTCGCCGTCGCGGAACAGCTCCACCGCATACGTCCCTTCGGGCAGCAGCGAGAGATCGACCCGCACCGTACGGCCGTCCCAGCCGGCAAGTCCCCCGACATACCACACGTCGCCGTGACGGCGCGCCGTCACGATATGGTCGCCGACCTCGCCGGCGAGCACCTCGGTCTCATCCCAGACGGTAGGCACGCCGGAGATGAAGCGCAGGCATTCGGGTTCCCGTCCGTAGGCCGACGGGGAGTCGCACAGCATCGCGAGCGGAGCATCGAACACGACATACTCGGCCAGCTGCCGGCAGCGGGTTCCCTGACTCATAGGCTCGGAATTCACCGGCCGGAAATTCGCTTTCGAAGCATTGCGCATGGCGCCCTGCGTATAATCCATCGGTCCTGCCATCATCCGGATGAAGGGCACCGTCACGTCGTAGGTAACCTGATCGACCTCGACGGGCGACCATTTGACCTGCTCCAGCCCGTGCACGCCTTCGAAATTGATGACGTTGGGATAGGTCCGCTGGATTCCCGCAGGTTTGAATATGCCGTGCAGGTCGAGCAGCAGCTTGTGCCGTGCGGCCGTACGGGCGGCATCGTAGACGAACCGGACCATCTGCTGATCGTCCCTGTCCATGAAATCGACCTTGAATCCCTTGATGCCCATTTCGGAATAGTGCTCGCAAAGCTCCTCCATCTGTTCGGCGAACGGGAGGTAGCCGAGCCAGAGGATCAGCCCCACGCCCCGCTCTTCGCCGTACTTCACCAGCGCCGGCAGATCGAGTCCGGGGGCCGTCTCCAGCGGCGAATGGTGATCGCGGCTCCAGCCGTCGTCCAGAACGAGGTAGCGCAGACCGTTGCGGGATGCGAAATCGATGTAATATTCATAGGTGGGCTGGTTGATCCCCGCCGTGAAGTCCACGCCGGAAAGCCCCCAGTCGTTCCACCACTCCCACGCGGCCTTGCCGGGTTCGATCCACGAAATATCGTCGAGCCGGCAGGGCGAAGCGAGCTTCCAGACCAGATCGTTGTCCGCGAGCCGGATATCCTGCCGCACGATACTGAGCGCCCGCCACGGCAGCCGGTCTCCCGACGCGAGGGAGGCTATGAACGGCTCGTACTCCTCGACCACGCCCTGCATGCGGTCGTAACCGCCCGGCACGACTTTCCGCGGAGAGGGTGCGAAAACGCCTTCGAGTTCGTCCGCGCCGCTTCGGTGCAGGAACATGCCCGGATAGGATTCGAGGTCGGCGTCCGTGATGCAGACGTTCACACCCCCGGCCGTCTGCACGAGCAGCGGCAGGAACGCCAAGCGGGCGGAGTCCATTTCACAAAGCGGCGTACGGGTGTAGGTGTTCTCGAACGACTGCATGAACTGCTCGCCGAAAGCCAGTCCGTCGTGCCTGCAAGGGGTGTCGCGCACATAGGGCACGAATGCGACGGCTCCCGGAGCGAACCGGAACCGGGCCTCTTCGCCCGCGACGAGCACCTTGCCGGGCTGACGCGCGACGAAGCGGTAGGCCACCGCGTCGTCATAGGCCCGGAACTCCAGCGAAAATCCCTCCCGGAAATCGATCACGATCCCGTTGCAGCGATCCTCCACCTTCCGCTTTTTATAAACAGGTGCGTCGTGCACCTCGTCGATCCGGTAGCGCCGCACTCCGGCCACCCGGCTCCGCCGGCCCCAGCATTCGCCGGAAACGAGCCTCACAGCCAAGGGCGAAGGCTTCAGAATCTGACTCGTATCCGATCGGATGGAATATACGATTCGATCACCGCATCCGATCGTGACGGTCAACGAACAATCGGGTGATTGAATCGTATAGGTCTTATCCCGGCACATAGCGGCTCCCGGCAGCAGGACCAGCAGGCATAAAAATGGGAAGAGTTTTTTCATAGGCCTATAGTTTTTAGGTTATATCAATGATTTACAGCATATTATATATTCAGCTGCAAGGTTTTAGGTAAAATTACATCGCCGGAAAGTATTTTCCAAGAGCCATGACACAATTCAATCGAATAATACAATGAAAAGATCACATAATACCAGCGATTCAACCCGTATATATTCCGTTCCATTGTTTTTAATAATATTTAAAATCCGTGAAACACACTTTTCAGGACTTTTTCATGCGCAAAAAAAGCGCAAAATTAATACGATTCGATCAAACTTTTTTGCTTTTCGAACCTTTCTATTGCAGGCTCGTACAAAACGATAATTTTGTTTTCGGCAACGACACCCGATCAATCCAATCAAAAACCAACCTATATGCGAAGAAAACTCTACTCTCTGACCGCAGGCCTCGCCGCCGCCCTCCTTCTGGCCTCCGCCTGCAATTCCGACGACACAGCCGAAAAGCCGGTTCCGGCCCCCGAAACCCTGACAGCCCCCGCGCTGACCCTCTCGGCCGATGCCGTGCAAACAGACCCGGAGCATTCCGACCTGATCGCCCTGCACACCGAATGGACCGCCGCGACCGACGACGAGCAGACCGAGGTCGCCTACACGCTCTACGTCAACCTGACCGACCGCGACATGTTCTCCGGTCCGGTCGTCATCGACAAGGGCGCGGCCCTGACGCACGACTTCACTCACGGCGAGCTGAATCAGCTGCTTCTCAACACTTTCGATCTGGAAGCCGGCACCGAAGTGGCGGTGCGGTTCGCCGTATATGCGAAAAACGCGGACGAGGAGTTCGACGCCCAGCTGTCGGAGATCAAAAACTGCGCAATAACGCCGAAGACGACCTATCCGAACTTCCCGCCCTCGCTGATCATGGTGGGTGCGGCTACCCTGTGGCAGTGGGATCTGAACGCGGGCCTCGAACTGCCCGAAAGCCGCGAAGGCTCCCACCTGTATCAGGCCTCCGGCGTCGAGCTGCGCGTGCAGCCCATGAGCCTGAACAACGGCTTCAAATTCTACTTCTCGCGCAACGTCAACGACACGGACGATCCCCGTTTCGCCGCACAGGACCTTTCGGCGGAGACGTTCGGAAAGATCGCCGTATATAAAAGCGGTGAAGCGCAGTTCCAGCCGGGATCGTTCGGCTACGAGAACGGCGTTTACGACATCGAGGTAAACCTCGACACGAAGCTGCTCACCCTCACCCGCACGGGCGACCTGCCCGAAGCGCCGCTGCCCGAACAGCTCTACCTGCTCGGCGGCTGCTTCACATGGGGCTGGACGTGGGACGGCACGCAGCTCGCCAAGGCCGAAGAGGGCATCTACCGCGCCCGGAATATCGACATGACGTTCGGCGACAACGGCGACGTAGGCTTCAAGATGTTCACCGAACGCGACAACTGGGGCGTCTACTACGCCATGACCGACGACGCCACGGCCGACGACATCTCGCTGCAGCTTGTCACCGACACCGACGCGCCGCAGGTATACCCCGGCAAACTCGGCTACGGCAAGGGCGTATACGACATCGAGGTAAACCTCAACACGATGAAGATGACGCTCACCGCGAAAAGCATCGACTACTCGACCGCCTATTCGATGACCGGAGAAGCCACTCCGGGCGGTTGGGAGAGCCGCACCTACCTGCCCAAGAAGGGCGACAACGAATGGGAAGCCACGGGTGTCGCCATGAATTTCGACGGCGATTACAAGGGATTCAAGATCTTCGCTTCGTCCGACGGCTGGTGGCCTTGGTACGGACAGACCCCCGACGCGCCGTTCGGCACGGTGATCCGTATCGACGATCAGGCCACGAGCGACGCTAAGGGCGACCCGCAGTTCTATCCGTCGCGCTTCGGATATACGTCGGGAACCTACACCATCAATCTGAACCTGAACACGATGACCCTCACCCTCACCAAAGAGAACTAGTCATGCACAAACAAACTCTGAAGGCAATTATGACATTATTTTTAGCGGGATCGGCGACGATCGGATCGGCCGCCAACGACACGATGCCGCTCCACTCCGGCTGGAAGTTCAGACAGGCGAACCGAAACGAATGGCATCCGGCGACGGTGCCGGGCGTGGTGCACACCGACCTGCTGGACAACGGACTGATCGAAGATCCCTACTACCGGCTCAACGAACGCTCCCTGCAGTGGATCGACAAGGAAGACTGGATCTACGAAGTCTCCTTCGACGCCGGAACGCTGACGCGCGGCTACGAACACGTCCGGCTGGAGTTCCTCGGTCTGGACACCTATGCCGACGTCTTCCTGAACGAAACCCGGATCCTGACGGCGGACAACATGTTCCGCCGCTGGGCCGCCGAAGTCAAACCCCTGCTCAAGGAGCACGGCAACGTACTGCGCGTCTATTTCCACTCCCCGATCAACAAGGCCCTGCCGCAGTACGAATCCCTGCCCTACCGTTACGAGGCTTGGAACGATCAGGCGGACAACGGGGGACTCGACGGGAAAAAACTCAGCCCCTTCACCCGCAAGGCGGGCTATCATTACGGCTGGGACTGGGGTCCGCGGCTGGTTACGTCGGGCATCTGGCGTCCGGGAAAACTTCAGGGCTGGAACGAGCTGCGTCTGGAAGACGTATTCCACCGCCAGACGGAGGTCTCGTCCGAAGCCGCCCGTGTCGAGACGCAGGTGGAGATCGAAGCGGCTGCGCCCGTCGAAAACGCCCTCGTCACCGTCTCCGACGGCAAACGGGTGCTCGGTTCGCGCAGCGTGCAGCTCCACGCGGGCATGAACCGGGTCAGCGTCCCGTTCACGATCGACCATCCGGAACTATGGTGGTGCCGCGGCATGGGCGAACCGCACCTCTATACTTTCCGCACCACCGTGGAGCTGGACGACCGCGTGCTGGCCGGCCACAGCGCACAGGTCGGACTCCGCTCCGTCACCGTCGAAAAGAAACCCGACGCCTACGGACGCAGCCTGCGGTTCCTGCTCAACGGCGAACCCGTTTTCTGCAAGGGCGCCAACTACATCCCCTGCGACTGCTTCCTACCCCGCGTCACCCGCGAGACCTACGAACGCACGATCCGGGACGCGGTCGACGTCAACATGAACATGCTCCGCGTCTGGGGCGGCGGCATCTACGAAGACGACTTCTTCTATGAGCTTTGCGACCGCGAGGGCATCCTGATCTGGCAGGATTTCATGTACGCCTGCGCGGTCTACCCGGCCGAAGGGTCGCTGCTGGAGAACATGCGTCTGGAGGCTGTCGACAACGTCAAACGCCTGCGCAACCACGCCTGCGTGGTCTACTGGTGCGGCAACAACGAGAATCAGGATTCGTGGCTCAGCGGCTGGAAATACGACGTCGACAAAGTCGACCCGAAATACTCCGAGATCATCTGGAAACAGTACGAGGAGCAGTATTACCGCATGCTGGCCCAAGTGGTGGCCGAATACGCCCCCGACATGGGTTACCAGCCCACCTCGCCCTTCTCGGACTACGGCGCGATGAGCAACGACCACGAGGGCGACCGGCACTACTGGGAGGTATGGCACGCCAAAAAGCCCATCACCGAATACAACCGCCAGCGCAGCCGTTTCTTCAGCGAATACGGGTTCCAGTCGTTCCCGTGTTTCGAAACGGTGAAGCGCTACGCGCCGCTGCCCGGCGACCAAGACATCACGTCGGAAGTCATGATGTCCCACCAGCGGGGCGGCGAACACGCCAACAACCTGATCAAAAGCTACCTGCTGAACGAATACCACGAACCGCGCGATTTCGAGTCGTTCCTCTACGCCTCCCAGATCTTGCAGGGCGACGCCATCAAAACGGCGATCGAGGCGCACCGCCGCGACAAGGGCTACTGCTGGGGATCGCTCTACTGGCAGCACAACGACTGCTGGCCGGTAGCTTCGTGGTCGAGCCGCGACTGGTACGGCGTCTGGAAGGCGCAGCACTACTTCGCCCGCTACGCATTCGCAGACATACTGATCTCCCCGATCCTCGACGGCGGACAGCTCGACATCTACGCCGTTTCCGACCTGCTCACCCCGGAGAAAGGCACCTTGTGCGTTCGGGCGGTGCGTCTGACGGGCGGCCGGACCGGGGAGTTCGAACAGCAGATCGACGTCCCGGCCAACGCCAGCACGAAAGTCGCCGCCATCGACACCCGGACGCTGCTGAACGGAGCCGCTCCGGAAGAGGTCGTCATTCAGGCGACATTCACCGCTGCGGGAAAGACATACCGCAACAACTACTTCCTCGTACAGCAGAAAACGATGAATTACCCGAAAGCGACCCTGCACTGCAAGGTCGACCGGGCCGGCGGGGAGTACGACGTCACCGTCCGGTCGGACAACTTCGCGCGGGGCGTCTATCTGTCGGTCGAAGGCGAAACGGCGCACTTCTCCGACAACTTCTTCGACCTCATGCCGGGCGAAACGCGCACCGTCCGCGTGGCGTCGGAACTGAATGCCAAGGAGCTTGCGCGGCGCCTGAAATCAATGTCGCTGGCCGACACCTATTAACCCCGAAAAACAGATACCCATGAAAAAAATACTTATCGTCATGTCCGCCGCCGCAGGTCTCGCATTCGCCGGCTGCCGCCCGCAGAACCCCGACGTGCCGGCCGTGCGGGAGTTCATCCGCGACAACTGGCACACGACCGTCCAGCACTGCACCGCTGACACCGCCACGCTCATCGGCCTGCCTTACCCCTACACGGTTCCCACAGCCGGGGCGATGTTCCGCGAAATGTACTATTGGGACACCTTCTTCACCAACGAGGGACTCGTCCGGGACGGGCACCCCGAACTGGCCAAAGGCAACACCGACAACCTGCTCTACATGGTCCGCCGCTTCGGCAAGGTCTACAACGGCAGCCGAACCTATTACGAAGCGCGGTCGCAGACGCCCTACCTCTCCATGATGGTCGACCGCATCTACCGGCTGACCGGCGACAAGCAGTGGCTCGCCGACGCATACGAGACCCTGAAGGAGGAGTACGGATTCTGGATGCGGGAGCGCCTGACGCCTACCGGACTGAACCGCTACGGAAGCTCCGCATCGGACGCTCTGGTCGACGAATTTCTGGTCACCGGCGGCAAACGCCTCGGAACGGACCTCTTCGACAAGGGCTACACCCCCGAACGGCTCCACAAGCTGGGGCTTGACTTCGTCGCCGAAGCCGAATCGGGCTGGGACTTCAACCCGCGCTACGACCGCCGGTGTACGGATTTCTGCCCGCTGGACCTCAATGCCAACCTCTTCATGTACGAGGTGAACTTCGCCCGCTTCGCGCAGGAGCTGGGCCGCACGGACGAGATCCGGGAATGGATCGCCAAAGCGGAGCTTCGCCGGGCACGGATACTCGAATACTGCTACGACCCCGAAGCGAAACAGTTCTACGACTACGACTATGTCAACGGCCGGCGCTCCGACGTGCTTTCGGGAGCGGTCTTCTCGCTCCTCTACACCGGCGCCGTACCCCGTGAATACGCCGGAGACATCGTGCAGGCGCTCGTGCGGCTCGAATTCCCCTACGGCATCGCCGCCTGCGAGGACAAGCCCTACGACTACCCCTACCAGTGGTCCTATCCCAACACGTGGCCTCCGGTCTGCTTCTATGCGGTGATGGGACTGGCCCGCTACGGATACGGCAAAGAGGCCGAACGCATCGCCGTCAAATGGATGAAAGCGGTCACCGAGTCGTTCAAGACGACGGGCAACCTCTGGGAAAAATACAACGTGGAAACGGGAACGACCGATGTCAGCAACGAATACGAGATGCCCGCGATGCTGGGCTGGACCGCCGGCACCTTCATCTGTCTGGACGACTATCTGGCCGGGGAGATGCAGCCCGACCCGCTGCCCTCGGAATACATGAGCTACTGACAACCAACAAAATAACAACCCTATGAAACCAAACTTACGAACCAACTTGGGCCGGTTCCTGCTGGGAGCCGTTCTTCTCTTGGCCGCCGGAACGGTCTGGGCCCAGCCCCAGAACATCCGGGGTAAAATCACGGACCCGGCCGGTCAGCCCGTCGCGGGGGCCAGCGTCATCGTCAAAGGGACGACCAACGGCACTTCCGCCAAAGCCGACGGAACGTTCGAACTCGGCGCCGCAAAGGGTGCGACCCTGCAAATCACGATGCTCGGCTACAAAACGGCGGAAAAGGAGGTCACCACGGCGACCTTCTACCCGATCACGCTCGAAGACGATTCGAAACTCGTGGACGAGGTGGTCGTGGTCGGCTACGGCGCCGTAAAGAAAAGCGACCTCACCGGTTCGGTGGCGTCCGTCAAAATGGGGGCGCTCGACAACCTCTCCTCCACTTCGGTCGACGGACTGCTTCAGGGCCGTGCCGCAGGTCTTCAGGTGCTGAACACTTCGCAGGATCCGGGTGCGGGAGCGATCGTCCGCATCCGCGGCAACAGCTCGCTCGAAGGCTCCAACACGCCGCTCGTCGTAGTCAACGGCTTCCCGATGGGCGATGCGGGCAACCTCTCGCAGATCAACGTCTCGGACATCGAGTCGATCGAGATTCTCAAGGACGCCTCGGCATCGGCAATCTACGGATCGCGGGGCGCCAACGGCGTGATCCTCGTAACCACCAAGCGCGGTACGATCTCGCGGCCCAAAATCTCGTTCCGCATCGAGCAGTCGATCGCCTCGCCGCAGCGCCTGCCCGAATTCGTCGACTCGTGGGATTACCTCGACCTGGCCAATGAAGCCCGGGCCAATGACGGACTCACCCCCAGTTTCAGTGCCGCCCAAATCCAGCTCTACCGCGACCGCGTGGACAACGACCTCTATCCGAACACGCAGTGGATCGACGAACTGGTCCGCAAGGCCGTGCACAGCCAGCGCTACACGCTCAACTTCCGCGGCGGCGCCGAGAACGCCAAATACTTCGTCTCGATGGCCTACTACCAGTCGGACGGCGTCTTCAAGGAGAACCCCAACGGCAAGTACGACAGCAACTTCGGATTCGAGCGTTACAACCTGCGCAGCAACATCGACCTGAAGGTGAGCAAAACCACGCGCTTGAGCGTCGATCTTTCGGGACAGTACGTACACCGCCGCACGGCCAACCGTTCGGCCGACGATATTTTCAGCTTCATGCTGCACACGCCTTCGTACCTCTTCCCGGCCATTTACAGCGACGGCACGCTGGCCAGCTACGAAAAGCAGGCCGACTCGAACAACCGCAACCCCTACAACATGCTCTACAACCAGGGCTACCGCCAGGAGTGGGGCGTCAAGATCCAGTCGAACATCAAACTGGAGCAGGACCTGAAATTCATCACTCAAGGTTTGAGCGTCCGCGGAAGCGTCAGTTTCGACTACGACGGCAGCTCGGCGACGCTGCGCGACTACTGGCCGAGCCTCTACCACGCCAGCGGCCGCGACGCCGAGGGCAACCTGATCTTCACCACGACCTCGTCGGGATCGCCCGAAATCGAGGATCCCAAGTTCACCTCGACGAGCTACCTGCGCAAGATCTACATCGAGGGAGCCATCAACTACCAGCGCACGTTCAACTACGTACACAACGTGGGCGCCATGATCCTCTACATGCAGAAGGAGCAGCAGAAGAACGATCCGGTGCTTCCCTACCGCAAGCAGAGCGTCGTGGGCCGCGTGACCTATTCGTATGACAACCGCTACTTCATCGAGGGCAGCTTCGGTTACACCGGCAGCGAAACCTTCGCCAAGAAGAACCGCTTCGGCTTCTTCCCCGCCGTAGGTATCAGCTACTTCGTCTCCAATGAGAAATTCTATCCCGAAGGGCTGAAGAAGGTGATGAACAACGCGAAAATCCGCCTCTCGATGGGCCGCACGGGTAACGACAATACGGGAACCGACCGCTTCCTCTACCGTGCGACGTTCAACACCTCGGGCCACACCTTCAACCAGGGCATCGGAACCTCGGCCTCGAACGGCATGGGCGCCGGTATCTACGACCTGCGTTTCGTCAACAACGACATCCACTGGGAGATCGAGACCAAACGCAACGTCGGCGTCGACCTGGGCTTCTTCGACAACCAGATCGAACTGACGGCCGACTACTTCAACAACCGCCGCAAGAGCATTCTGCTCGAACGCAACACGATCCCCGGCGTCGCCGGCTTCCACGCAAAACCGTGGCAGAACTACGGCATCGTGGACAACTGGGGCGTCGACGCCAGCCTGAACGCCCGCCACGACTTCGGCAAGGTCCGCGTCAGCGCCCGCGGTACGTTCACCTTCGCCCGCAACAAGATCATCGAGTACGACGAGCTGAAACAACTCTACGACTACCAGCGGATCACCGGCACGCGCGTGAACGAAAACACGCTCTACATCGCCGAGCGGCTCTACACCGAGGACGACTTCATCCGCACGCAGAACCCCAACGGAACCTACTCCTACGAGCTGCGTCCGGGACTTCCAACCGTCGCGTTGCAGGGAACCCTCGGCCCGGGCGACATCAAGTACGCCGACCTGAACCACGACGGCGTGATCGACAGCAACGACAAGAAACGCGGCGTAGGACACCCCTACAACCCCGAAATAAACTACGGTTTCGGACTTAACGTCGAATACAAAGGCTTCTACGTGAGCGCCTTCTTCCAGGGCACGGGCAACTCGTCGGTGCTGCTGGCATCGGGCAACAATCACTTCTGGCCCTTCAACTGGTATGAGGACAAGTCCAACTACCGCACGCTGTTCCTCGACCGCTGGACGGCCGACAACCCGCGTCAGGACGTCACGATGCCGCGTCTGCACAGCCATTACAGCCACAACGTCAACAAGGAACCCAGCACGTGGTGGCTCCGGAGCGGCAACTTCCTGCGCTTCAAGAACCTCGAAATCGGCTATAACCTGCCCAAGACATTCCTCCGCAAGATCCGCCTCGACGCCGTCCGCGTCTACATGCTGGGCAACAACCTCTGCGTCTGGGACGACATCGAGTACTGGGATCCCGAGCAGGGCAACCGCAACCAGGGTATGAGTTATCCCATGTCCCGCACCTTCACGCTGGGACTCGAAGTGAACTTCTAATCAAGGAGAACGAACTATGAAAAAGAATTTTGTAAAAATACTTTCCTTCGGACTGC
>ERZ836441.3128-NODE-3128-length-11729-cov-3.244903_pt1 | contig 11729 bp, 10 predicted proteins | sample MGYA00519686_ERZ836441 | MGnify/ENA primary metagenome ERZ836441 (study PRJEB31850, sample SAMEA3708800) | human gut metagenome | biome: human gut; feature: human-associated habitat; material: faeces | place: China | collected 2014 ... | reverse complement strand
CAGCTGCTACGATCTTGTCCAGATTCATATGTCCAGGTACGATCTCATTATAAGAACTTACGATTCCGACTAACGGACGTTCCATTTCTTCTTTTGTTAATCCAAGGGCATTAAACAGGGAACGATGAGGTGCCTGTTGTGAGCCTGTTTTTACTGCGTCACTTCTCATTTTCTTATCTCCTCTTTACTTAATCTGTACGATACTTACGGATTGTTCTGTACAAAGCAATTATACTGCTGCTGCGATCAGATCTCCCATTTCTTTTGTTCCGACTTTTTTGCAGCCTTCAGACATAATATCACCGGTGCGGTATCCGTCTGTCAGTACCTTCTGTACGGCTGCTTCTACTGCATCTGCTTCTTCATCAAGATTCAGAGAATAACGAAGCAGCATTGCTGCTGAAAGGATTGTTGCGATCGGGTTTGCTTTATTCTGTCCCGCGATGTCCGGTGCAGATCCATGACTTGGCTCATACAGACCGAATTTCGTCTCGTTAAGACTTGCAGAAGAAAGCATTCCGATAGAACCTGTTACCATACTTGCTTCATCAGACAAAATATCACCGAACATATTCTCTGTCAGGATAACATCAAACTGTGCCGGATCATGCACCAGCTGCATTGCACAGTTATCAACCAGCATATGCTCCAGTGTGACTTCCGGATAATCCTTTGCAACTTCTTCTACAACTTTTCTCCAGAGTCTAGAAGAATCCAGAACGTTTGCTTTGTCTACACTTGTGACTTTTTTTCTTCTCTTCATTGCAATGTCAAAAGCTTTGATTGCAATACGGCGAATTTCATTTTCATTATAGGAAAGTGTATCGATTGCTTTCTTTACTCCGTTTTCTTCGATTGTTTTTCTTTCTCCAAAGTAAAGACCACCAGTCAGTTCACGAACAATGATCATGTCAAATCCGTTCTCTCCGATCACTTCTTTCTTGATCGGGCATGCTTCTTCCAGTTCCTTATAAAGATATGCCGGACGAAGGTTTGCAAAGAGATTTAATGCCTTACGAATCGCAAGAAGTCCTGCCTCCGGACGTTTGGATGGTTCCAGTTTGTACCATGGAGATGTCTTTGCGTCACCTCCGATGGAGCCCATCAGAACTGCATCTGAAGCTTTTGCAGTGGCAATTGCCTCATCTGTGAGCGGGACACCGTGAACGTCGATAGAAGCTCCACCGAGGAGCACCTCTGAATAAGTAAATGTATGATGATATTTTTCACATACTTTATCAAGAACCTTTTTTGCTTCACTGACGATTTCCGGTCCAATTCCATCTCCCGGAATCAATGCGATCTTGTATTCCATTTCTTCATTTCCTCTCTCTGCATCACACGAAACTTAAGCAGAGTCCTTTCGTTGCGAATATTGTTATTATAATAACGCACTTTTTTATACTTTTCAACCCTTTACTACGTAAAAGTTAGAACGTATTGATATAAGATTGATATAAGCACATTTCCTTAAATAAAATCTTCAAAAAAAAGAAGTGCTGCATCTGACGCAGCACTTACTTTCTTATTTGCAGTTATGCGGATGCCTGTTCTGCTTTCTCCACTTCTGCAATAGCCTGTTTTCTCATTGGGATACGGCAGTTCTTGTTATTGCCGAATTCTACGATCACATCTTCTTCAGTCATGTCGATGATCACTCCATAGAAGCCACCTGTGGTAACAATGCTGTCACCGACTTCCATGCTGTTGAGCATTGCCTGAAGTCTCTTCTGCTCTTTCTTCTGCGGACGGATCATCAGGAAGTACATAACTCCAAAGATTACAACCATCCATAAAATCATCATACCCATGCTTGCGGTACTTTCGTTCATTTAAGATTCCTCCTGTTTACTGACTTACATTCCCTTTTTCAGGAACACTATACATTATCATACACAAAAATGCCTGTTACTTCAAGTGTTTTTCAGCATTTTGTATTATTTCTGTCTATAATTCAGAGACTGTTGTATTATTTCTACTCTCCGGCTGCAAATCCTTCCAGACGCATCTTTTTGTAATCTGCAAATCTGCCTTCATCCAGTGCATCACGAATCTCTTCCATCATATGATTGTAGAAATACAGATTGTGCAGAACACAGAGACGCATTCCAAGCATTTCTTTCGCTTTGAGAAGATGACGGATATAAGCTCTGCTGTAATGACGGCATGCCGGACAGCCACAACCTTCTTCGATCGGACGTGTATCCAGTTCATATTTCGCATTAAACATGTTCATTTTGCCATGATTGGTGTATACATGTCCATGACGTCCGTTGCGGCTTGGATATACACAGTCAAAAAAGTCAATACCACGTTCTACACCCTCAAGGATATTGGCCGGTGTTCCGACTCCCATGAGATAGGTTGGTTTGTCCTGTGGAAGATACGGTACAACTGCATCAAGAATACGGTACATTTCCTCATGTGTCTCACCGACTGCCAATCCGCCAACTGCATAACCGTCGAGATCCATTTTTGCGATTTCTTTTGCATGTCCGATACGGATATCCTCGTAAACAGCCCCCTGGTTGATGCCAAACAAAAGCTGTTCTTTATTGATGGTATCCGGCAAGCTGTTAAGACGGGCCATCTCTGTTTTACATCTTGCCAGCCAGCGTGTGGTACGCTCTACGGATTTCTGTACATAATCTCTGTCTGCCACGCTGCTCGGGCACTCATCAAATGCCATAGCTATGGTAGAACCGAGATTGGACTGAATCTGCATACTTTCTTCCGGTCCCATAAAAATCTTGTGTCCGTCAATATGTGACTGGAAATGGACACCTTCTTCTTTGATCTTGCGGAGTTTCGCAAGGGAAAAGACCTGGAATCCGCCGGAGTCTGTCAGAATCGGACGCTCCCAGTTCATAAATTTGTGAAGTCCGCCAAGCTGCTTCACTACTTTGTCACCTGGACGCACATGCAAATGATAGGTATTAGACAGCTCCACCTGTGTTCCAATATCATAAAGGTCCTGTGTGGAAACAGCACCTTTTATTGCGCCGATCGTTCCTACGTTCATGAATACCGGGGTCTGGATCGTACCATGGACAGTCTCAAACTGAGCACGCTTCGCTCGGCCCTCTGTTTTCATTAATGTATATTTTGCCATGATTATTCCTCTTTCTGTTTGATTTGCATTTAGCTCTAAGTATACCAGACAGAAAGAAAATGGTAAAGTCCTGTTATATAAAAATGATATTTACTTTATCATTTCCATCCAGGACAAAAAAGCGGTATTTTCAGCAGCGATCCTTGTATTATATGCAATAACATTCTGATTATCGACTACAGATTTCATATTTCCAACAAGGCCATTTATCGTGTTATTCATGTTGTTAACTACTACATCTGCGTTTTCAATCGCATCATATAATGCATACTGTCTATCTCGAATTTCATCAAGCCTATATATCACATCATCAAGTTTCGCTATTATAATATTCATTCTGATTTCTGTTTCATATATGTTATATGCACCCTCATGACCTGTTAACGTATCACATCTTCCAGAATTGAAATATTCGTAAAAAGCCGCAATCGGAACCAATCCCCGGTATTTGGGATAAATGATATTTTTGCTATAAAAATTATTTAAAATTTGCTGAGTCTCTTTTTGATTATCACAAACAATCAAGTATTCCTTTCTTACCTCGTCTATTTGTTTTCTAATTTTTTCAACCCGCTTTGCATTCTCACGAACAACACGATCATTATGTTTTGTCACTTGTTTGTTTTTATCATCTGCATCCCATGCCTTCATTTGTTCAACAAGTAGCCCCAAGATTACCCCTATTAATGCACCTATTAAATTTGCTGATAATAGCGGACCAAAAAAACCCTTAACACTAAATCTTGTAAAAATTCCTAAGCAAACAAGTACGATTGCTCCTGTTACAGCTCCGAACATAGCCATTCCGATAATAGTTTCAGAATCTATCGATGCTGATACATAATTCTCTAATGGTAATTCTCTCTTCTTATCTCTCTCCAATTCCAGACAACGCTGCGATAAACAATTTATCATTTTTCCTTGCTCATAATTGATTCTTTCTAAATAATATACTTTTTTAAGAATCTCCTTCATATTTTTTCCTGTGTTATCCATACCCAATCTCCTAATAATATATTATTGCACTTCGTTTTCTCTTGTTTTAATTACATCTGCATTTTTTAATTCATACTGATTGAGTATCTGTTCCATATTCTCATCAAAAGAATCCGCATCATATTGCGGTGAGTACCATGATTTTGTATTAAAATATTCTTGTAATTGTGCATCTTTAAATTTTCTTCCATGGCGTGCAAATATTTCGTTTCTTGCAAGTCTTAACTGTTCTGAAGACATCCCTCCCAATTCGTTTTCTGATATGTAACGGCTATCGCTGTCTGGTAATATATATTCGGTGGTATTTTCAGTTGAAATATTTGTATCTTGCGTGGTTGTATTAGTCTCTTCCTGATTATTTTCTCCATTTTGAATGTTTGTGTCTGCAGAACTTTCTTCTATATATTCAGTTGTATCCTGTCCATCCCAATCACTTTCGGAAGTCGCATATTTTTCTATATAATGATAAACATTTGCGTCCTCATCACTATATGCCCTTCCCAGAGACAGCCATCCATCACGAAACGCTTCATCAAGTTCATATTCTATTGATAATACCTTTTCACCTTTTAAATTGACGCAGATTGTCTCCTCCTCATTTGGAACTGTCATAATGCCATCATCTGAAAGTAAATCACCTATATATTCTTCATACACCGCATCATTATCATAACTAGATGGGGTATCCATTATTCCAACATTACATGCTATCGGCTCAAAACACATTTGTCCCTGATTATCAAGAACCGTTATATAATTTTCCTCTGATACCGTTCCCTTCAGCAAACAAACTGAATATCCATCATCTCGCGGTGAGATATTCATAACAATTATTTCTTCTGTATCTGCATTTGAGAATATGACATTTCCATTAAGATCATATAACGTAGCTTTTCCAGCATACGCTGTCGCAACATGATCTGTACTTATAAATTTTGCACCTAAAATCCTGTCAAAATTAGTCTTCACTGCAAATTCCGAAACTTTATTTCCCACAGAATCATAGACTCTCAAATTCCAACCATCATCTCCGGCCAGCAAATATTTTGCATGATCCGCTTCTCCAAACCATTCTAAACCATGTGGAAAATCTGGACTGATAATCTGTCCTGTCTCTACATTATAAAAACCTCCATCACATCTGAATAACGAACCATAGCTTCTCCATCCAGACATACTATTTTCAAATTCATTGATTGCCAACGGCAACTCAGTTTCTGTGCCTTTCATAAGAATTTTTCCATTATAATTAAATAATCCATATTCATTTTCTTTATGTTGATATCCGCTCTTATTATAAATTGAAAATATATAATATCCGTCTTTAGAATACGTGATTGAATCATTCTCCGATAACTTTATGTAATGTTGACCATCACGAAGCAAAAGAAGATCAGAACCTATCAAACAATTTCCAAGATCATCCCATGTAAACCATTGATTTTGTTCCGTATCACATCCAAACATTTCCGTCAGATTACATCTGAGTTCCAGCTTGTCATTAATATATCCCAAAAATAACTCCTCATCTCCAGACTCTTCATCTGCTTCCTCATCACTTCTTTCTTTCATCATTACAACTGCATGTCCATTATGAAACGTTCCACTTTCCACAATTTCATACTCACATTCTTCATCTGTATTTATTTCAAATGTTGTCTGAAGTATATTGTCTCCAACATTATATTGCGACAAATCGGTTTCATATGTTTCAGCATAAACATTGTTCGATTTTGCCATTAGCAACATTATCCCAAACAACATAACCATCCAAATTTTTTTCATACACATAAGCCTCCTTGACAATTTTTATTCTTTTGTTCCAACCATTTCCTGATCATCATCTTCTAATGTCAGCTCATCCCCATTTATTTCATATGTATACATAGCAGTATTTGTGCTCCTGATTCCCGATACCATCTGCGATGTCAAACAAATCTTATCATCTGCAAATGAATACACTCCTGTTATTATTCGACCATCATCATCCAAAAAAGTTCCCTCATCAAATTCCCATGTCCCTATGATTTGTTTCTTTGGATCCGACTGACACCCTCCCACAAACATACTGATTGCACAGATAACAGCTAAAACTTTTGTCTTCTTCATTCCTTTCCCTCCTGTTTTTATTTAAATGAGATTTTATTGATATTTCATTCAGATAGTGCACAGCCCGATACATATGGCAATTGTTTTATATACTGTGCAAGTGCTTCACCATCTGTATTTTCTTTCAGATACACAATAAAATAACTATAATCGTCTGAAAGAGGATTTTCCGTATCTGCTGAATTCGAGCCTTGAAAATAATCATTTATAAACTCCTGCCAGGCTTCTTCGTTTCCTGCTTGTTCAATATGAGCAACTGCCGGTTCCTTTTCTATTGCATTCTTTATCTGTTCCAGATTTTTCTGAGAAGCTTCTTCAGAAAAATAAACTTTTATAGTTCTTTCTGACTCCTGCACTTCATCCGAATAATTATCCATTTCTGGCTCTATATCTGTATTTTCTTCTGCTGATTCTGTTTCTTTTATCGAGTCTTCTGTCAGTGCAGCAACTTCCTCATCCATTTCATCATTTGTATCCATATCGTTCTCTTTTTCAACTGTCACATTATATTTTACAGGAATCTCCTTTAAATCATCATTATTCTCTTCTATCTTTATCTGTTCCCATTCTTCCTGCGAACCTGTGTATGATATATATTTTAATTGTTTGCAATCTTTAAAAACATCTTCACCAATATATTCCACACTTGATGGAATTAAGATTTCTTCGAGTGCCGTGCAATTGTCAAATGCACCGCTACCAAGGTATATCAAATTTTCCGGCAATTCGATTTGCCTGAGCTTATAGCAATCATTAAACGCTTCATCGCCAATACTTTGTATGCTCCTCGGAAAATCTATGTCCCATATATCCATACATTTATCGAAAGCATTATTTCCAATCGTAACTACACCTTCCGATAAACGAACCCATTTTAACTTTTCACATCCACTCAATGCATTTTCCCCAATGCTACTTACACCTTCTCCCGTAGCAAAATCCAGAATATACTTTTTTCCTGACTTCCACGGAACAGTTCCTTCTGAATAATCATCCATTTGTCCGCTTCCACCGATTGCCAGGGTTATTCCAAATGCCCCGTCATATAGTTGCCATTCCAGATTTTCTCCACACTCCCCTGTTGTATTGATTTTCTGCAAAATATCCTCTTCACTTAGTTTTTCTTTACCACACCCGCAAATTAACAGCATACTTCCAAATAAAACTATTACTTTCCATATTCTCTTTATCATATTGTCTTCCCTCCTTTTCTACTTAATTCATTATAAGTTTTTATAATTCGCATGTAAAGTCGTATCTCCATCTTGTAGTCTGTTTATCGAGTGTTTTTTTTGGAATACTATGAGAACAAAGAAATGGAGGTGACTATGACAATAGACTATACTGAAATAGGTAAGCGAATTGCCAGGCGACGTAAAGCATTAGGTTTAAAGCAATCTGAGGTTGAAGAAAAAGCTGGTCTTGGTCAGAAATATCTCTCTAATATTGAACGTAGCATTTCCATTCCCTCTATAGAAGTCATCATGAAATTAGCTTATGTCTTAAACACAACTCCCGATGAGTTTCTAATAGGTACTTTAAATTCAAATGATGAAGAATGGAAGAAAAGCGCCGAATTACTTCGTCCGCTCAATTCTAAGCAATTAAACTTGGTACATAATTTTTTAATATGGTTATCAGAACAAGATATGTAAGACAAAATCTCCCCATCTGTAATTCGATGGAGAGATTTTTATTACTTATTTTTTTATTACTTATCATTTACTATTTTTTATCTTATATTCTGCATTGTATTGACATATCAATATATTACAAATATACTGTATATATATTATAAAGAAAGGTGGTTCTTTTATATGGCCAATATCTCTATCCGTATGGAAGATAAATTAAAACAACAGGCCGAAGAACTTTTCTCCGACCTCGGAATGAATCTCACCACTGCTATCACGATTTTTGTAAAGCAGTCTATACGTGAACAACGAATTCCTTTTGAAATTACGCGTGAAACTTTAAATCGTGAAACTCTTGCAGCATTACGGGAAGTAGAAAAAATGAAAAGGAATCCTTCCCTTGGCAAATCATTTGATGATGTTGATACAATGATGGAGGACTTACTGAAATGAAATATTCAATTAAACCAACCTCCAAATTCCAAAAAGATCTAAAACGTATCCAAAAAAGAGGTTATGATCTATCACTTCTATCCGATGTCATCAAAAAGCTATCTAACGGTGAGTCCCTTCCACTAAAGTACCGAGATCATAACCTCATCGGTAACTTTTGTGGATGTCGAGAATGTCATATTACTCCGGATTGGCTTCTCATCTACGAAATCTACGAAAAAGACCTTTATCTCTATCTAACCAGAACTGGTTCCCACAGTGATCTCTTCTCCAAATAAAATCCCCTGTTATTTTGTTCCATGATTCACGCAAAAAAGGCAAGGTATACGCCTCTTATGCATACCTTGCCTTTTTATACATTTTTCATCCCCAACATCTATCCCCACACCAAAGCCGCGTGGCCAAGAAGGGGGAGTCCGAGGGGGAACTTCGGCCTTCGCAGACTGTGAGATACTTCCCCCTCGGGGTTTTCATATTTCCCAAATATCAAAAAACAAAAATTTAACCCCAAAAAGTTCTATGCTTTTTCAAAAGCATGGGCTATCAGGGCAGTTCCCTGTTGAGATTCTTCTGTGCCGTTGATAACATCAGCTTAATTCTGTTCAGCTGGTTTACTTCACTTGCACCTGGATCATAATCGATTGCCACGATATTGGCTTCCGGATGTTCTCTGCGGATTGCTTTGATAACACCCTTACCTACAATATGGTTCGGCAGACACGCAAACGGCTGAATACATACAATATTCGGTACGCCGCCGTGAATCAGTTCCATCATCTCACCGGTCAGGAACCATCCCTCACCAGTCTGATTACCCGGAGATACGATCGGTGATGCCATCTTAGCCAGATTTGCAATATTTGCAGATGGTGTAAAATGACGGCTCTGGGCAAGCGCATCATTCATAGGCTTACGAAGCCATTCAATTGCTTTGATTCCCCAGTTTGCGATCGTTGCTTTATTTTTCTTGAATCCAAGGAATTCACATTTGAAGTTCTGGTTATAGAAACAGTAATTGATAAAGTCGATCAGATCCGGGCAGACTGCCTCAGCGCCTTCTGCTTCCAGAAGTTCTGCCAGATGATTGTTTGCAGCCGGAAGGAATTTGACAAGGATTTCTCCAACGATACCAACTCGCGGTTTCTTTTCATCGCTGATCGGAATCAGGTCAAATTCATGTACCATCTCACGACACATCTTCTTAAACTGTCCATGGCTGACACTGCTGCCTTCCAGGAATGAGATTACTCTCTGTTCCCAGATCTTGTGTTTACGATTGACAATTCCCGGCTCCAGTTCATATGGACGCATACGATATACGCACTTCATCAGAATATCACCAAACACTGCACCATAGCAGACACGTTTGATCAGTGGAAGTGTCAGTTTGAATCCCGGATTGCTCTCCAGCCCACTTAAGTTAATGGAAATAACCGGCACCTGCTCCATGCCTGCTTTCTTGAGGGCACGGCGGATAAATGCAATATAGTTGGATGCGCGACAGCCACCGCCTGTCTGAGACATAATAACGGCCGTCTTATTAAGGTCATATTTACCGGAAAGAAGAGCATCCATAACCTGTCCGACTACCATCAGAGACGGATAGCATGCATCATTATTTACATATTTCAGACCAACATCAACAGCATGCTTATTATCATTCGGAAGAACTTCCAGATGATAACCACAGGTATTAAAGGCTGCCTGTAAAATTCCAAAATGAAACGGTGACATCTGCGGGCACAGGATCGTATAATCCTTACGCATCTGCTTTGTAAATACAACCTTTTCAATAGAAGACGGTTTGATCTCACGCTCCTTGTGCTGCGCCTCTTTTGCACGAAGTGCAGCGATCAGAGAACGCACACGGATTCTTGCCGCACCAAGGTTGTTTACCTCATCAATCTTGAGGCAGGTATAAATCTTTCCGCTGCCATCCAGGATCTCATAAACCTCATCTGTCGTAACGGCATCCAGACCACATCCAAAGGAATTCAGCTGGATCAGATCCAGATTATCCTGTGTTTTTACAAAGTTCGCTGCCGCATACAGACGCGAATGATACATCCACTGGTCATTAACACGAATCGGTCTCTCTACCTTTGCAAGATGAGACACAGAATCCTCTGTTAATACCGCAATTCCATAGCTGTTGATCAGATCCGGAATGCCATGATGAATTTCCGGATCAATATGATACGGACGACCGGCAAGAACGATTCCTCTACGTCCCGTCTCTTTCAGGTACCGAAGGGTTTCTTCTCCCTTCTTCTGCACATCCTTACGCACCTGTGCAAGTTCTTCCCATGCTGCATGTGCCGCTGCTTTTACCTCTTCTGTCGGAATATCCTTAAACACTTCAACCAGGCGATCCGTCAGAATTGCTTCTGTCGTAAATGCCATAAACGGATTCATAAATTTAATGCTCGGATCTTTCAGTTCATCCACGTTGTTCTTGATATTTTCTGCATAGGATGTAACGATCGGGCAGTTGTAATGATTTACTGCATCTGGAAATTCATTACGCTCATATGGCACACATGGATAGAAAATAAACTTCACACCTTTTTTGATCAGCCAGCTTATATGACCATGTGCCAGTTTTGCCGGATAACATTCTGATTCACTCGGGATAGATTCAATACCCAGTTCATATATCTTTCTGGTAGAAGTCGGTGAAAGTACCACTTCGTATTTCAGTTTCGTAAAGAATGTATACCAGAACGGATAGTTTTCAAACATATTCAGAACTCGTGGAATTCCCACCTGTCCTCTTGCTGCCTGATCCGGGCTTAACGGTTCATAAGAAAACAGTCTCTTATATTTATATTCATAAAGGTTCGGAACATGATCCTTGTTCTTCTCTTTACCAATTCCTCGCTCACAACGATTACCACTGACAAACTGACGTCCTCCGGTAAACTTGTTGATCGTCAGACGACAGTTATTGGTACATCCACGGCAATTCGCCATAGAAGTTGTATATTTCAGTTCATTGATCTTGTCAATAGAAAGCATGGTTGTTTCTTTGCCATCTTCATAACGCTCGCGCGCGATCAATGCTGCACCAAATGCCCCCATGATGCCGGCGATATCCGGACGGATTGCTTCACAGTTGGCAATACGTTCAAAGCTTCGAAGGACTGCATCATTATAGAAGGTACCACCCTGTACAACGATATGTCTGCCAAGTTCAGTCGCATCGGAAACTTTGATAACTTTGTAAAGAGCATTCTTAATAACCGAATATGCAAGACCTGCAGAAATATCAGATACCTCTGCTCCTTCCTTCTGTGCCTGTTTTACCTTGGAGTTCATAAATACCGTACAACGGGTTCCAAGATCGATCGGATGTTTTGCATAAAGCGCAGCTTTTGCAAAATCCTGTACACTATAATTCAGAGATTTGGCAAACGTTTCGATAA
>ERZ836441.3120-NODE-3120-length-11781-cov-3.075473_pt1 | contig 11781 bp, 4 predicted proteins | sample MGYA00519686_ERZ836441 | MGnify/ENA primary metagenome ERZ836441 (study PRJEB31850, sample SAMEA3708800) | human gut metagenome | biome: human gut; feature: human-associated habitat; material: faeces | place: China | collected 2014 ... | reverse complement strand
CATAATGACCGTTTTGATTCTAAAAAAGCTGCTGACAGGCGGAAGCGGTGTGCAATACGGCAAATTCCGTATTGAAAAGTTTTTCAAAGGAGAGCATACCGAAAAAGAAAAGATTGCTTTTCTGAAACGTGAGTACGGTGATGGAGGGCAGGGACGTTCAGGCTTCAATGAATGGCACGACGCAAAGGGTATAAGCTACAAAAAAGGTTTGCTGTCAACTCTCGATTGTGAAGCGTTTCTGAAATGGAACGAGGTTTCACAGCGTATCGACAGGCTCATTGCTGAGGGGAGATATGTCACACAAAAGGACATTGACGAGCGTATCAAGGACGCAAAGCGGACTTTGAAAAACAAAACTCCCGATGACGATTATGACGAGGCGGTGATTGAACAGGCTAAAAAGGTTCTTGAGGAATACGGGGTTTCTCCCGACGAAGAACCGAAGCAATCACCACTTGAAAAAATCATAGCAAAGGCAGAAGCAGAGGCTATTCCCGTAGAGATTACAGACGAGCATGCAAAGGAACATGCTGTTTTTATGGATAATCGTGATGAAACATATATAGAGGTTCAGCAGACCGAGGGCGGTGTGGAGTACACAATTTATGCTCCCGACCTTACTCCCGTTGACGGTGGTGAATGGGAAATGGAAGAAGCGATGGAGCTTGATGAAGCTGCCGCCGCACTTTTGCAGACTTCAACCTTTGCTATTACCGAAATTTCCGATTATGACAGGTTTATCGAAATCGCAGACAGAAATACAGAGCTTGATGTTCCTGCCGAGCTTGCAAAGTTGAAAAATGAGGCTTTTTCTGCACCTGTGCAAAAAGCCGAAGATCCGACGCAGAAACAACAGACGGAAACTCCGACAGTAAACACTCCCGAAAAGATAACCGTTACAAAGAATGAGCCGAAAAGCGGTGTACCATACACATATCATTTCAACGCTAATGATGTTGTGACAGGCGGTGCAAAATCAAAGTTCAAAGCGAATGTTGAAGCAATACAGGTATTGCAGAAAATCGAAGCCGAGAACCGCTATGCAACTCCCGAAGAACAGTCGGTTATGGCAAAGTATGTAGGCTGGGGCGGTATTCCGCAGGCATTTACAACAGACAGAGCCGCTGAAAGTTTAGGCGGTAATTTAGGCGAAGCCGCACCAAGCGGCTGGGAAACCGAACAGAAACAGCTCCGTGAGCTTCTTTCTCCCGATGAATACAAGGCGGCGAGAGCTTCAACGCTCACAAGTTTCTATACACCTCCCGAAGTTACCGACGGTGTATATCAGGCACTTTCGCAATTCGGTTTTGAGGGCGGTAATGTCCTTGAACCGAGTATGGGCGTAGGTAATTTTTTCTCAAAAATGCCTGAAAATATGCGTGACAATTCCCGTCTTTACGGTGTGGAGCTGGACAGCATTTCGGGCAGAATCGCACAGCAGCTCTATCCAAAGGAGCGTATTCAGATTAAAGGCTTTGAGCAGACCTCTTTTAATAACAACAGCTTTGATGTTGTTGTGGGTAATATCCCATTCGGAGATTACCGTGTCAGCGATAAAGCCTACGATAAGCATAATTTCAAGATACACGATTACTTTGCCGCAAAGTCTGTAGACAAGGTGAAGCCGGGTGGAGTAGTTGCACTTGTCACAAGCAAGTTCACTATGGACAAGCTGAACGAAAAGGCAAGACGATACCTTGCTGAACGCTGTGACCTGTTGGGAGCTGTCAGACTTCCGAACACTGCTTTTAAGCAGAACGCAGGAACAGAAGTTACTACGGATATTCTCTTTTTGAAGAAAAGAGAAACAATGACCGTTGAGGTTCCCGATTGGGTTCATATGAGCGAAACGGCTGACGGTATTCCTTGCAATAAGTATTTCGTGGATAATCCCGATATGGTGCTTGGCACTATGGCTTGGGATGAGCGAATGAAAGGCAAATACGGCGATGACAGCAGAGTGACAACCTGTGTTGCCGATGAGAGTATTCCTCTTTCGGAACAGCTCAAAGCGGCTATTGCTAAAATCGAAGGCAGCATTGAAACAGTCAGAGCCGAAGAAAAACAGCGGGATGAAGCCGATATTATCCCTGCCGACCCGTCGGTACGAAATTTTACACATACCATTGTTGACGGAAAACTGTATTTCCGTGAAAACGAGGTTATGACGCAGGTAGCCGAAACGGGCAAAACCCTTGACAGAATGATGGGTATGCACAAAATACGTCAGGCGGCTATGGCGGTAATCGACGCACAGGCGGCAGGCTGTTCCGATGAAGAACTGAAAGAGCTTCAGACAGAACTTAATGCCGTGTATGACAAATTCAGAAAGGCTTACGGAAATATAACGGACAGTGTGAATGAACGCTGTTTCAGGCAGGACGATGATTTCAATACCCTTGCGGCACTTGAAATTGTGGATGCAGAGAAAAAGACGGTAGAAAAAGCGGAGATTTTCTCAAAGCGTACCATTCAGCCCGAAGTTACTGTAACAAAGGTTGATACTCCTCAGGAGGCGTTACAGGTATCCCTTGACCGAACAGGCAGAGTGGATATTGCATATATGTCACAGCTTGTAGGCTGTGAGCCTGAAAAGCTGATTGTCGATTTAGGCAATGATATTTTCAGAAATCCCGCCGCAATAAAGGATGATGAACCGCTGTCGGGATATGAGGAGGCTTCCAAATATCTTTCGAGCAATGTCAGAGAAAAGCTGAAAATTGCAAGAGAATATGCAAAGCATATCGACAGCAGTTTTGAAAAGAATGTTGCGGCTCTTGAAAAGGTTATCCCGAAGAACCTTGAAGCAAGTGAAATTTCTGTCCGTATCGGTGCGAACTGGATTGATGTTGAGGATTACAACAGATTTCTGAAAGAATACGCAAAGGCTGATACAAGTATATTCGGACACCCCGTAACCCGCACCAGAATGGGCGAATACAAAATCGAGGGCAAATATCAGGACCGTTCCATTGCCGCATATCAGACCTACGGCACAAGTCGTATTAGCAGTTATCATATTTTTGAAAATCTGCTCAATCAGCGTGATGTGGTTATCCGTGACAGAAAAGAGGTTGATGGAAAGGTATATTACGAGGTCAATGCAAAGGAAACCCAGCTTGCAAAAGAAAAGGCAAGACAGATGAAGGAAGCCTTTAAAAGCTGGGTATGGGAAGATATTGACCGCCGTGAAAAATATGTTGAAAGGTATAATGAGCTTTTCAATGCAATTCGTGGCAGAGAATATGACGGTTCACACCAAACCTTTCCCGGTATGAACCCTGCAATTAAACTTAGACCACATCAGGAGAACGCTGTACTGCGTGGAAAGTTGGGCGGCAATACGCTTCTTGCTCACTGCGTCGGGGCTGGCAAGTCGTTTGAGATGATTGCAACAACAATGGAGAAGAAAAGGCTCGGACTTATCAACAAAGGCTGTGTTGTAGTTCCGAAGCACCTTACCTTGCAGATGGCAAGCGAGTGGATGAGATTGTATCCAAATGCAAAGCTACTGGTTGCCCGTCCCGAAGATTTCACAAAGGACAACCGACAGAAATTTATCGCCCGTTGTGTAACAGGCGATTATGACGCAGTAATTATGTCTTTCACACAGTTTGAAAGAATACCGATGTCAGACCAGTACCGCAAGCAGTTTATGGAGCGTGAGCTGAACGAAATTATGGACGCTCTTGAGGAAGTCGATGATACCGATAGAGTTTCCGTAAAGGCTCTTGAACGTCAGAAAAGGCAGATTGAGGAACGCTTGGAAAAGCTGTTGTCCTCCAAAAAGGATAGCTCCCTTTGCTTTGAAAAGCTGGGATTTGATTACCTTGTCTGCGACGAGGCTCACAACTACAAGAACTGCTTTGTAACAACAAAAATGTCAAATGTGGCTGGCGTACAGACAACAGCCGCACAAAAGTCAGAGGATATGCTTATGAAAACGCAGTATCTCAATGATAAATATGGCTGTAACAATATCCTCTTTGCAACGGGAACTCCCGTCAGCAATTCAATGGTAGAGTTTTACGTTATGCAGAGATACCTCCGCCCCGATTTGCTTCAAAATGCAGGACTCCAGACCTTTGACGATTGGGCGAGTACATTCGGTGAGGTGGTATCACAGCTTGAAATCAAGCCTGCGGGCAACGGCTTTCAGATGAAGAACCGTTTCAGCAAGTTTGTGAATATCCCTGAGCTTATGCAGATGTATAAGGAATTTGCGGATATTCAGACACCCGATATGATTAAACTCCCTGTGCCGAAGCTGAAAACAGGAGAGCCGATTGTTGTTACTGCAAAACCCGATGACAGACAAAAGGCATATATGAAAGAGCTTGCGGCACGTTCCGAAGCTATCCACAACGGCAACATTGACCCGTCGGTTGACAATATGCTGAAAATAACGCACGAAGCAAGGCTTTTGGGACTTGATTCACGCTGTATTTTCAAGGAAGCAGAGCCTACTCCCGACAGCAAGGTTATGAAGCTGCTTGATAATCTTGAACAGAATTACCGTGACACTATGGAGCAGAAAGGCGTACAAATCGTATTCTGTGACATTGCAATCAACGAGGACTCGGAGCATTTCTCGGTATATGAAGCAATCAAGGCTGACCTTGTGAAGCGTGGTATTCTGAAAGAGGAAATCTGCTTTGCTGGTGACGCACAGACCGACAAGGCAAGAGCCGAAATGTTTGAACAGCTCCGAAAGGGCGAAAAGCGTTTTATCATCGCTTCGACCTCAAAGCTGGGAACAGGTGCTAACGTTCAGGACAAAATTTGTGCTATTCACCATCTGGATATTCCGTGGAAGCCTGCTGACCTTACACAGCAGGACGGACGAGGTATCAGACAGGGCAACAATTTTGATGAAGTAGGCATTTATCACTATCTGACAGAGGAAACCTTTGACGCATATATGATGGGCATTATAACGAACAAGGCAAAGTTCATCAATCAGATTATGACATCAAAAGACCCTGTGCGTGTTTCTGAGGACGTGGACGAAATGGTGCTTACATATTCGCAAATGCAGGCTATCGCTTCGGGCAATCCTATGATTAAGGAGAAAATTCAGCTTGACAATGATGTTGCCAATCTGAAAAACCTTGAAGCAGAGCATAAGAAAATGGTGTTTTCAATGCAGGAGCTTGCGGAACGTAAGCTGCCGCAGACCATTGACAACTATGCGGATTTGCTCCAGAAGGCAAGCGGAGATTTAAAGTCGTTTCAGGAACAGCACCCCGACAATGCAGAGTTTAAAATGGAAATCGACGGGAAGATTTTCGATGAAAGAGCCGATGTAGGCGAGCAGATTGAAAAAGCAATCATTAAATGCTCAACTACGGGAGAGAGCGTAAAGCTGGGCAAGTATTTCGGCTTTGACGTTTCCATTGAGAAAAATCCCGCAAACAGCAATTTCTTCAACAGCGGTACACCGTGCGTTGCTGTATTGCAGGGTACTCTGAAATACACCTCCGAGGTTTCTCTAGGAAACAATGTGGGTAATGTCCGCCGTATCGAAAACCTTGCAGGTATTCAGATAAATCAGAAAATACAGCAGTTTTCCGCTAATCTTGATAAGGCAAAAAGCGACCTTGAAGAAGCAAAGGCGAATTTTGAAAAACCTTTCGGTCGTGCGGAGGAGCTTGCAGAAAAACTAAAGCGGCTTGAATATGTAAATGCACAGCTTAGTACAGACAAAAATGACGATGAGCCTATGCCTGTATCAGATATTCCGATAGAGAATGAGCCTGTGCAAGCCGCAAGTGTTGTGGTTGCTATGCCTGTTTCCGCATATACGGCGGACAAGATAAATTCTAAACCGCAGACTCCGTCTGTTCCTCAGAACAATATTCCAAAGCCTGTGTATAACAAGATGAAACGATGATTGGAGGTAAAACTATGGCATACACAAGAAAAGAATACCCCCCCGAAGAAAGAGCCGCCTACAACGCACAGAAGCAGGCGGAAATAGAAGCAACAATAAAGCGTATCGACGAAGGTGTTAAAGCGGTATTTCAGTCCGACAAGTACAAGGAATATCTGAAATTCGCTTCAAAGTTCACCGACTATTCTGCAAGAAATACGCTCCTTATAAACTTACAGCGTCCCGACGCTACTCTTGTAGCGGCATACGGCAAGTGGAAACAGCTTGGCAGACAGGTTGAACGAGGTCAGACGGGTATTGAAATTCTTGCACCTGTCGCATACAAAACAAATCAGGTGCTTGAAACGGAACGTCCCGCTGTTGACGAGTTCGGCAATCAGTTATATAACCCCGACGGAACAGAGAAAATGGAAACGGTTGAAAAGCCGATGACAGGACTTGCGTTCAAGAAAGTCTATGTTTTCGATGTTTCGCAGACAAGCGGCAAGGAGTTGCCCGACCCTGTTACCGAGCTGACGGGAGATATTGACAGTGCAAGAAAAGAAGCTGTTTTTGCGGCTCTCAAAAAGGTTACTGGCATTGATATTGAGTTTAAGGACATCAAGGGCGGTGCAAAGGGATATTACAGTGCCACTAACAATGAAATTGTAATCAAAAGCGGTATGAGCGACGCACAGACCTTGAAAACTGCCTTTCACGAAGCTGCACATAATCTTTTGCACGACCCTGCAAAGGATATTGTAACAAACAAATCTCCCCGAAACGAAAAAGAGGTTCAGGCTGAATCCGTTGCCTTTATGGTAGCAGAACGATTCGGCATTGATACCTCGGAATATTCTTTCCCGTACATAGCTTCTTGGAGTGACGGAAAACAGCTTGAACAGCTTAAAAGTGCGTTACAGGAAATACAGGAAGCGGCGAAGAAGATTTCTTCCGAAATCGAATCGGAACTGCTGAAATTGCAGAAACGCAATCTCACAATGGACGAAAAGCTGGCTGATACAGAGCTGAACAATATTCAGAAAGCGGAGTTTCTTATTGAAGATTGTGCCGACAGAGGTGTGAATTTCTCAAAGGAGGATACCGACAAAATTCTTGATTTTGCAGGTGATCACGAAAATATATCCGATACGGTACAGCTTGTAACGGATATGGAAGAAATTCAAAGACAGCGTGACAGCTACGGCTATGATTTTACATATATGACGCCGATTGACACAAAGGAAGCTGCTCTTGAAGCCTATGACAGAGGCGAAGCGGTATATCTTCTTTATCCCGATAATACGGAGGGAATGGCAGAGTCACGCTCCGAAATTGAAAATTTTGAGGGATATTTCGGTATCGAAAAAGAGCCGAGTCCCGATGTTGTTCGTGAGCAGAACAGTGAGCTGATACCTGTTTCAAAGGAAATTGCCCTTGAAATGTGGGATAAGGATTTGGATGTATATGTTGACGGTGTTCGTGCTGAAAGCCGAGAAGATATTGAAAATGCTCCCGAAACAGCAAAGCTGTATTTGTCTGAATTTCAGTACACGGCACAGCTTGAATTTGAAAAATCCCAGCGTGGCAATGTTGACAGAACAGCCGAACCCGCAAACAAAAATCCGAATGTTATCGGTAATACACCATACAAGGAGCTTGGCGGAAAGGGTCAGCTTGAATATATTACAAAACTCAAAACCCGTCACGCTCTGAACATTGCAAAACAGCTTGACGAGGACGGTGTGAAATTCAGTGGTCTTAAAAAAGGCACTGTTACCGCAATTACCATTAACAAGGCTGATAAGGCGAAATATGAAGCGGCTGTTGCAAAGGTCAAGGAAAGCTATTCAAAGAGCAAGGAACAGACCGCCGAGTCGCTTGCGGACAAAGCTCCTGTTCCAAAGCCTGCACCCCAAAAGCCTGTGAACATAGCGGCTGATATTGACAAGACGATTTCAGATAGCAATTATGAGTTGTACCGATATAACTTGAAACAGGCGGCTGCAACGGTTATTGAGGAACACGGTGCGGAAAAGGTAAGCAGAACCCTTGCGGAATATATTGTCCGTCACGATTATGACGGACGGATTTCTGAAAAGAACAAGGAATGGGCAAAGAGCTTCGATATTCCCGAAAACAGGTATCCTCCCGTATTTCATACGCACCCTGTTGTGCTGGACGGTTTCATCACGGAAGCACAAGCACAGATAAAGGCACTTGAAAAGTCTGTCAGTCAGCCTGAATTGCCTGACGTTTGCAAGGATAAATTCCTGTTGCCTGTTGAACGTGTAGAACTTCGTGACGATCATCGTGGTATTCCTGAAACGAAATACTACGATTCGTCAGTGAATGAATACTTTGTTGACGGTATAGGCTGGCTTGACAATGCCGCCTATGACCGTGAGCAGAAATTTTCAGAATTAAGTCCAAAGGACTTTTATGCAAAGGTTACTCAGATAAATTGTTCCTATGTGGATACAGAGGGAAGAACAGGGCAGATTGACATTTCAAAAAAGGACTATGACTTGCTGACCGAAAAGACCTATTCAAAGGAAAACAGCGAAGCATACAAGGCGGCAAAGGACAAGCTGGAGAGGCGGAAACAAGAAGCAGGGATAAAGCCGAAGCCTGTTGAGTATTATGCTGTCCGTCAGACCTCTGACTGTAAATTTGCGGTAGCGACAATAAGTGCAGACGGACTTGTGACAGTTGCAAAGTCTGGTATTGCTACTGTTGCGGAAGCTAAAAAGGCTTTGCTTGATATTTATAAAAGCAAGCAAAGTACCGTTAAATGTGAGTTTGTTCACCCGCAGACCCTTGATGAGAAATCGGCGGAGATTTACAGAAATCAGACAAAGGAGCTTCCTGCCGTAACCTATCGCATTACCCCGAACCCTGATAAGAAATCGCCTGATACGCACATCTTGCAGGAGTATGTGAAAAACAGTGATGATACCTATGCGGTGGGAAAGGTTATGGCAAAGGGAGATTATGAGAAATGCAACAGCAAGCTTGCAAATCTCATTAACGCTCCGAAACTTGAAGCACCTGTCAAGACCTTTGAAATCTATCAGATAAGACGAGTTGACGAAACCCGTGACGTAAGGTTTGAACCTTATGAAAGGCTGTTAAAGGCAGGTATAAAGCCTGATTTCAAGACCTATGACAAGATGTACGAAGCTGACGTTTCAATGTTAAGCGGCAAAAGCACAGGAGAAAAGCTGGAGTCAGCGTTCTATGTTTTCAATCAGGAACGTCCCGAAGATTTCAAAGGACACTCGTTAAGTGTTTCCGATGTGGTAGTGCTTGATGATACAGCGTATTACGTTGACAGCGTAGGATTTAAGCCGTTGAAAGATTTTATACCGCTTGAAATTCAGCAGAACCGTTTTCTTGATACGCTCCCTCAGACCTTGCAGGGTATATCCGATAATGCGGCGGAGCTTGAAGCTGTTTCAGATAAGGCTCTGGAGCTGAATATACCGCCCGAAATTATCCGAGAAGCCTGTGATATGGTAAAGGGCGGTGAAAGTCTTGATAATATGGCAAATGCTTACGAAGAAAAATTCACAGAGAAAAATGTTCCTGCGGAAGAAGCTCCCGAAATAGATAAGCCGAAGCCGCAGAAAAAGCCAAAATTATGATTGGAGGATTGATAATATGATTATGATGAACAGCATACTTACAGCCGAGGAAAGATGTATGTTACAGTCGCTCAGCTGCAAGAATAAGATTCAGGCTCTCGCCGTTCTTTGCGAAATGAAGATGATACTCCCTGTTCGTTCCGATTTCTTCTCACAGGTTGTACGGCTCTCTGATAAGCTGGAGAAAGAGAAGATTGATTATGCTTATGAGATTTCGGCGGTGAGATTGGATGAGTTTTAATAAAATGAATAATCGTTCTCGAAAATGGCACTTTCGTTCTTGGAAAATGAATGAAATTGAGCAAAAAATCGAAATCGTTCTTGACAAAGTAGAAAATGTGATGTATAATATAGAAAAAGGGGTTAAGGAGGCTGTTCGATGAAATATTCGATTGAAATAGGTAAGATTGTGGAAGGTGCTTTAAAACACGATCAAACAAAAGTTATAAATTATACAAAACAATTGATTGCTAAATTAGAGCAAGATAATGAAGAAAGAGCTGCTAATAAGTTCAGCAAATTGTTGTCAGCTCAAAGCGAGGCAACTCTTTCTGCTATGGGAATGAAAAAGGATATTGCTATTCCTGTTGATTCTGAATCAAGAACAGTATTGGCGGATGTTGTTTATCCTAGTGAAAACAATATTGATGTAATCCTATCAAAAGAAAATAAGGATAATTTGGAGACATTTATACTAAGTTATAAGAATGCTGACAGATTAAATTCAATGGGAATAGGCGTATCAAATACTTTGTTGTTATATGGACCTCCCGGTTGCGGTAAAACACAATGTGCGTATCTTATTGCTAGGGAATTAGGTTTACCTTTGGTAATTGCTAGATTGGATAGCCTTATATCTTCATATCTTGGTACTACTGCCAAAAATATACGTGCTTTATTTGATTTTGCTCAAAAAATGCCGTGTGTGCTTTTTTTAGATGAGTTTGATGCAATAGCAAAAGCTCGCGATGACAGTAATGAGCTAGGAGAGTTAAAGCGTGTTGTAAATAGCTTGTTGCAAAATGTTGATGCGATGAGCAACGATAGTTTGCTTATTGCTGCTACAAATCACGATAAATTGTTGGACTCTGCGGTTTGGAGAAGATTTGAGTATAAATTAAGAATCGAATTACCGGATACAAATGCAATTATCGAAATGATTGACCTTTTTACAAGAAAGGGACACAATCTGAATGATAAGGAAAAAATTGAATTAGCTACAGCTTTAAGCGGGTTAAGCGGTGCTAACGTCGAAGAAATATTGGTGAAAGCAATGCGAAAAGCAATAATTCACGAGCGTGCGGTTGAAAAAAGCGATTATTATGATGAAATTTTTTCTTTTAAAGGTATCATACCACAAAATTGCAGTTGTGAAAAAACACTTTTAAGCATAAAAGCAAATTATTTAAGGAGTTGTAGTGAAAAAGTATTTAGTTATCAAGTGATAGCAAATATTTTAAATATTTCAAAAACATCGGTGTCAAAGATAGTTAAGGAGGTTAGTGAAGTATGAAGGAAAAGAATCTTCCCATAAAACTTGTTATGCAAAAGGCTGAAGATACCAAAAGCAACGATGGTGGTGGACGTGTAAAGTTTTTCGGCGAAGTTACGAGTGGATTGCAAACAGCGATTGAAGGTAAGTTCGAACAGGTACTTGATTTTTATCAAGATGTATTCAGTGAAAATGAACTTGTTCCGGCTGTAGCTAAGATTACTGTTAAACCAGAAGCAATAGCAAAATCGCATAAACCTAATGACCTTTGCAGAAAATGTCCTATTATAGGTGGAGAAGATTTAGGTGAAATATTTATTAAGCTAAGTCCAAAGTCTATACAGGATACTATAAAACTTGTAAGAAATCCTCCTTCTGAAAGATTTAAAGCTAATTTAACTGCTGTGGACGATATTAGTCCCATTACTCCTTATGAAAAAATATCAAAAAGCATAACACAATTAGTTGAACAGAATGAGTTTGATAGTATTAAGAGAAGAATTAAAGTAAAACTTTTCGATTTTGATGATGAATTTGATAACACTCAAATTATGGATTATGTTTTCAAAAAAATCGATGAGTATGGTTTTGGCGATAACTATGATATGATAACGTATGGTTCTTCTATAATGTATATAAAAGTCGAAGTTGAAACATATGATGACGTTGTAAAACTTGCAGGTATAAATGGTGTAAAAACAGTTGATTTTTTTCAAGAGTATTCTCAACCGTTGAGTAATTATGATTGTTCTCAGTTGGAAGCGTTATTG
>ERZ836441.3118-NODE-3118-length-11786-cov-4.092575_pt1 | contig 11786 bp, 10 predicted proteins | sample MGYA00519686_ERZ836441 | MGnify/ENA primary metagenome ERZ836441 (study PRJEB31850, sample SAMEA3708800) | human gut metagenome | biome: human gut; feature: human-associated habitat; material: faeces | place: China | collected 2014 ... | reverse complement strand
TTGCGCGCCCTGCGGCCCCTGAGGCCCCTGCGGGCCGGTCGGCCCCTGCACACCCTGCGGCCCCATGGGGCCGACGGAGCCTTGCGGCCCGGTCGGGCAGACGGGGCAATTCGGCGGGAAAGGCGGCGGGAACGGGGGACGCGGACAGAAAGCGCCGAAACGGTCGCCCGCAACGCCCTGCATACACGGGGCGCTCGAACAGCTCTGCGGAGAACATGAACCTGCGACATAATACGGCAAGAGAGTCACCTGCTTTCATGGAAATGGGGGAGCGTGTTTTTTCGTCTCCCGACATACTCTATGAGAGAGAGCCGCCCGGTGTGCGCCAGACCGGGGGCGGAAAGGAGCGCCATGACGGAACTTTCGCTTTGCATGATCGTCAAAAACGAAGAGGAACGGCTCGCGCGATGCCTGAGCGGCGTGCAGGGCGCGGTCGATGAAATCATCATCGTGGACACGGGCTCGACGGACGGCACCAAGTGCGTGGCCGGGCAGTTTACAAGCCGCGTCTATGATTACGCATGGGACGACGATTTTTCTGCCGCGCGCAACGCATCCCTCGACCGCGCGACAAAGCCGTTTATCCTCTGGCTGGACGCGGACGACGTGGTGGAGCGTAGCGAAAAGGAGAAGCTGATGGCGCTCAAAAACCGCCTGACCGCCGACGTGGACGCGGTGATGACGCCGTATCACACGGGGATCGGGCAGGATGGGCGGCCGACGCTGATCTATGAGCGGGAGCGGATCGTGCGCCGGGACGCGGGCTTCGTCTTCTCCGGCGTGGTGCACGAGGCGATGCGCGTATCGGGCAACGTGCTCCACGAGGACATCGTGATCCGCCACGAGCGGGGCGATAAGCCGCCGCAGGGCAGGCGCAATCTGGATATCTATGAAAAGTGGATGGCGCGCGGGCGGCGGATGACCGCGCGGGACAGCTATTACTACGCGCGGGAATGGATGGATTGGGGCGATCCGGGGATGGCCGAACGGGCGTTTGCGCAGTTTCTGGCTATGCCGGACGGGTGGATTGAAAATCGCATCGACGCATATATTCAGCGCGCGGAATGTCTGCAAAGGCTGGGGCGGCGCGCGGAGGCGCGTCAATCGCTGCTGGCCTCGCTGGCGCTGGGTGCGCCGAGGGCGGAGGCGCTCTGCGCGCTGGGCGATTTAGAGATGGAGGAGAGCGCGTGGCAGGCGGCGGCCTTCTGGTATCGCGCGGCGATGCTGTGCAGACCGCCGGAGGGCGGCGGATTCGTGCGGCCGGAGCTGTATGATTACGTTCCGGCCATGCAGCTCTGCGTGTGTTACGACCGCATGGGGCAATACCGGCTGGCCGCGCAGATGAACGAGCGCGCGCTGCTGCTGCATCCGGGCGACGCGGCGGCGCTGGCCAACCGCAGGTATTTTGAAACGCGATTTTCCGAGCAAAAAACCGAGCAAAATAAGGAAAAGCAGGGGTGAGCGACACGAAAAGATGGGCGGCAGGGCTTTTCATCGCCCTGATTTTTATGTATAATCATGGTGGGGGTTTGGCACAGGGCGAAACCAGCGCGAAGGCCGCCTGCGTGATGGAAATGGAAACCGGGCGGGTGCTGTTTGAATACAACGCCCGCGCGCGGCTGCCGATGGCCTCCACCACGAAGGTGATGACGGCGCTGCTGGCGATTGAAAACGGCGATTTGAGCAGCGAGGTCACCTGCTCGGCTCATGCGTTCGGCGTGCCGGGCACGTCGATCTATCTCGCGGAGGGCGAAACGCTGACGCTGGAGCAGATGCTCTATGGGCTGATGCTCGCCAGCGGAAACGACGCGGCCGTGGCGATTGCGGAGCATATCGGCGGCAGCGTGCCGCAGTTTGTGCGGATGATGAACGCGCGGGCGGCGGAGCTGGGCGCGGCCGGCACCCATTTTTCCAACCCGAACGGCCTGCCGGACGACACGCACGTGACGACGGCCTACGATTTGGCGCGGATTGCCCGCGCGGCGATGGGCAACGAGGCGTTTCGGCAGATCGTTTCCACCCGGTCGGCGCAAATCCCGTGGATGGGGCGAACATACAGCCGCCAGCTCAGAAACAAGAACAGGCTGCTGGAAACCTACCCCGGCGCGACGGGCGTTAAAACCGGGTTCACCAGCCGCGCGGGGCGCTGTCTGGTCTTTGGCGCGAGCCGGGACGGGATGGAGCTGGTCGGCGTGGTGCTGAATTGTTCGGATTGGTTTGACGAGGCGGCGCGGCTGATGGACGCCTGCTTTGAAACCTACACGATGGCGCGCGTGCTCGGGCCGACGATGGCCGCCGGAAAGATCGCCGTCATCGACGGGAGGCAGGCGAGCGCGCGGCTCTGCGCGATGCAGGATCTCCGCGTGCCGCTATGCGAGGGCGAAAGCGCGCAGGTTGTGCTCGACGTGCCGCAGGCGATTCGAGCGCCGGGTTACGCGGGGCAGCATATCGGCACGGCGCAGGTGGTCGTGGGCGGCAGGGCGCTGGCCTCGTGCGAGATCGTGCTGAGCGAATATGTGGAAAGCAAACGGCTGGCGCTGGATGTGCGGCGGGTCGTTTCACGATGGATGTTATAAGGAGAAGCATGGAATGAGGCTGCAAAAATACATGGCGATGTGCGGCGTGGCCGCAAGACGCAAATGCGAGGAAATCATTGCCGCGGGGCGCGTGGCGGTCAACGGCGAAACCATCACCCAGATGGGCACGCAGGTGGAGGACGGCGACGTGGTGACGCTCGACGGGCAGATCATCACGCCGGAGGAAGAAAAGCGATACATCCTCTATCACAAACCGGCGGGCGAGGTCACGACCGTCAGCGACGACAAGGGGCGCGAAACGGTGATGGATCGCTTCGCGGATTTTCCCGTCCGCCTCTACCCGGTCGGGCGGCTGGATTATGACAGCGAGGGGCTGCTGCTGCTCACCAACGACGGCGAATTGGCGCAGCGGCTCACGCATCCCTCCTGCGAGGTGGATAAGGTCTATCTGGCGCGCGTGACGGGCAACCCGAGCAACGACGCGCTCGACCGGCTGCGCCGGGGCGTGTATATGGAGGGCGACGAGCGCCGAACCTACCCCGCGCAGGTGCGCGTGGTGCGCGACGAGAGCCTGTTTTCCGATATTCTGGTGACGATTCACGAGGGGCGCAACCGGCAGGTGCGCCGGATGTTTGACAGCGTGGGGCACAAGGTGCTGCTGCTGCGCCGCGTGCGGTTCGGCCCGCTGGAGCTGGGCGACCTGCGCCGGGGCGAGTGGCGCGAGTTGAGCGCGGAGGAGATCGCAAGGCTCAAGGCGCTTTGAACGAAGAAAGCATAGGGGAAATACGATGAAGAGCGATTTAACCTGTCCGGTTGAGATCGTCCGGGTGACGATTCAGCGGGAAACCGAGGATACAAATGAAAACGGGCAGATTCTCTGCCTGATCGACTTTTTCAACCTTTCGGATAAGGTGATCGACAGCATCCAGATGAATATCATCTGCTTTGACGCGGAGGATCAGCGCCTCGGCGGGCGGCTTGTCCGCGCGGGCGCGCACGGCGAGCCGCGGGAGCGCTTCTCCGGCGCGTTTGCGCCCGAACACGTTGAAAACGTGGCGCGCGTGGAGGCCGCCGTGGAGAAGGTCTGGTATCAGGACGGCGTGATCTGGCGGCGCGAAGAGCGCAATGTGCGCGAATACATCCCCAACGCCCTGCCGCCCGGGCGCGAGCTGGATCGGCTTCGCTCGGTCGCCGGGCCGGACGCGGTGGGCTACGCGCGGGAGGACGACACGGTTTGGCTCTGCGTCTGCGGGCGAGCCAACCGCACGAGCGACGATCGCTGCCTGCGCTGCGGGCGCGACCGGGCACACACGGTCAAGGCGTATTCCTTCGCGGCGATTGATTCGACGCTGGGGCGCAAGGAGCGCATGCTGGAGGAAAAGACGCGCGAGACGCTGCGCCGCTCCAGCGAGCAGACCGTGCAGCAGATGAAGGCCGTACAGAAAAAACAGAGAAAGCAGAAAAAGCGCCTGCGCACGGTCATCACGCTGCTGGCGTTTGTCGCGCTGCTGCTGGCGGCGGCGCGCTGGGGCGCGCCCTACGCGCTGAGCCTGTATGCCGGGGACAAGCTGGATCGCGGCCTTGCGGCGGACGCGAAGGAGCTGTATGCGCTGATCGATCGATACTGGCCGGACGAGTTCGGCGCGGCGGCGGGCATGGACGCGGCGGAGCAGAAGATCATCGACGGTCTGATGAACGTGGGCACGGATTCGGCCTACGAGCAGGCGGCGAAGCGCGCCGAGGAAATCGGCGACACGCAGCGGGCGGAAAAGGCGATCATCGCGCGCGCCAAGCTGGCCATCGCGGGCGGCGATACCGACACGGCGGAGGCGCTTTTGACGCCGCTCGCGGCAAGCGAAGAGGCGCGCGGCACATTGCGCCGGATGATTTACGACGTCGCCAAGGCGGCGAAGGAGCATCTGGAATATCCGACGGCCATCGAGCGTTTCGGCTCGCTGGGCGATTATGAGGACGCGGCGGCGCAGAAGACGGACTGCATCTACCTCTATGGCCGCCAGCTCATGCGGGAGGGGCAGTATCAGGCCGCGTGCGACCAGTTCATGCTGGTTTCGGACACGGGGGACGCGATTGCGCTGATCCGCCAGTGCCGCTACGCGCTGGGGCTGGAAAAGCAGCAGGCGGGCGAATATGAAGCCGCCGCGGCGCTGTTTGAGAGCCTCGGCGTGTATGAGGACGCGCAGACGCGCGGCCAGCTCTGCCGCTATACGGCGGGCACGAACGCGCTTTCCGCGGGCGAGCTGGAAAAGGCGGCCGAACAGCTTCTGGCGGCGGGCGATTACAAAGACGCGCCGCAGAAATTCGCGGATGTGGCGACGACGCTGGGCAACGCGGCGCTGAAGGCGGGCGACAACCAGACGGCCATCGGCTGGCTGGAGCAGCTCCCCGAAAGCGAGGAGACGCGGGCGGCGATCAACCGCGCGGTGTACGCCTATGCCGAGCAGCTCGTTTCGGACGGGCAGAAGGAAGCCGCCGCCATCGAGTTCTATTCGCTGGGCGGTTATGAAGATGCGATGGCGCGGGGCAACGCGCTGGAATACGAGCTGGCGATGAGCGAAAAGGCGCAGGATATCCATTCGGCGCTGGATCGCCTCGAGGCGCTGGGCGACTACGGCGACGCGGCCGCGCAGGCCGATGAATGTCGGTATGAAATCGCAAAGACGGCGATGAACGCGGGCGAGCTTCAGGATGCGCTGGACGCATTTGAAGCGCTGGGCGACGTGCAGGACGCGCCCGAGCAGGCGCAGCGCTGCCGCTATCTGCTGGCACAGCAGGCGATGCGCGCGGGCGAATACGACGAGGCGATTGCGCTTTACGAGGCCTGCGGCGCGTATCTGGACGCGGAGGACGGCGCCATGCAGGCGCGCTACGCCAAGGCTGCCGCGCTGTTTGACGCGCAGGAATACGAAGAGGCGGCGAAGGCGTTCGCCGAGCTGGGCAGCTATGAGGATGCGAAGCAGCGCGTGACGGACAGCGAGGACGCATGGCTGAGCGCGGATTACAACAGCGCGCGGATGGATACGGAGCTGGGTCATTACGCCGCCGTGATCGACGAGCTGGCGGCGTATTACGAAAGCGAACTGCCGTCGCGCTACGCGCAGATGCACGACATGTATGAATCGGCCTGTCTGGCGCGGGCGCAGGAGCTGACGGCGCTGGGCAAGCCGCTCGACGCGCTGCCCATCCTCAAGCGCATCGAGGGCAACAAGACCGCGAAGAAGCGGATGGAGGCCTACGTCTATCAGCTCATCGGCCGATGGAAGGACACGCGCGGCACGGAATACGTCTTCCGCGGGGACGGAAGCTGCTGCATCGCGGGGAAGGAAGGCTATTTCGGCGGAAGCGGATACGAAATCCCCGTGGGCGACGAGCCGTATCCGACGAAGGGCGAATACAGCGTGGTCAGCGTGCGGGGAAAGACCGTCACGCTGCGCGGCCTGCAAAGCGGCCGAACGATCCGCCTGAGCTATCTCGGCGAGCCGACGGACAAGGAAGAAGGCGCCGATCATCCGGAAAACTGAAAGGCAAAGCATCAGGACAGAGCATAAATCACCATGAAAAAGAAAGACATCATCATCATTGCCGCCGTGCTGGCGGCCGCGCTGGCGCTCTTTGGCGTATCGCAGATCGCAGGGGGAAAGGAAGCCTCGACCGTCGTGGTGACGGTGGAAGGGCGGGAGGTGCTCCGCCGCCCGCTGGCCATGTCGGACACCTATGAAATCAAGCAGGACGACGGAGCCGTCAACGTGATCGCGGTGGAAAACGGCGCGGTCTATATGAAGGAAGCCAACTGCCGCGACGGACTTTGCATCCATCAGGGCAAAATGAAGAACGCGGCCAAAACCATCGTCTGCCTGCCGCACAAGCTGGTGGTTCGCCTGGAGGGCGACAGCGCGCCGGACGGGCAGGACGATCTGGACGTCATCATACAGTGAGGAGGGCGCGATGAACCCGATCAAAGGATGGCTGGCGGACGCGGGAAGGAGCCCGGACACGCGGCACGTGGATACCTGCGACGGCGTGCGCGCGCTGGCGATTTGCATTGTCGCGTGGTACCACATCTGGCAGCAGTCGTGGCTCTACCCGAATCTGACGGTTTTTGGCAGGGAGATCAGCTTTGACCCGCTGGTGCGCTCCGGGTATATCTGGGTGGATGTGATGATCCTCATCAGCGGCTTCTGCCTGTATCTGCCGTGGGCGCGGCTGGGCGAAGGGGAAAAGGGGCAGAGCCCGGCGGCGTTTTATGAAAAGCGGCTGGCGCGCGTGCATCCGTCCTATCTGCTGACGATTGCCGTGATGCTTGGCGTGGCGCTGGCGACGCGCGCCTACGGCGATAATCGCTCGTTTATGCTGCGCGACGTGGCGAGCCACCTGACCTATACGCAGATGTTCGCCTACGATACCTATTACGCCACCAACCTCGGCGGTTCGCTGTGGACGCTGGCGCTGGAAATGCAGCTCTATCTGATCTTCCCGCTGCTGGCGCGCGCGTTCCGGCGGCAGCCGGGGGCGACGTTTGCCGCCATGATGGGGATTGCGCTGGCGACGCGGGGATATATCGCCGCGACGTACCCGGACGTGAGCCTGTATTTCAATCAGCTCCCGGCATATCTGGATACGTTCGCGCTGGGCATGGCGGCGGCGCTCGCGCATGTGCGCCTCTCGCGGGTGAAGCACGGCGCGGCGATGCGCCTTGTGTGCAGCGCGGCGACGGTTGCGGCGCTCTGGCTGCTCTGGCGCACGGCCAAGGCGCAGGCGGGCTGCGCGACGACGGAGGCCATTCGGCTGGGGCAGATGAACCGCAGACTGGCGATGGGGCTGCTGGGGGCGGCGCTGCTGGTGGCCAGCGCAAACGCGGGCTGGGTTGTGCGGCACATCCTATCCAACCCCGTGACGCGGTTTGTTTCATCGGTGTCGATGCAGGTTTATATCTGGCATCAGACGCTGGCGGTCTGGCTGCTCAGGGCGCGGATCATCCCGAGCGTATCCGCCACCCCCAATTATGACGGCGAGCTGCTCTGGCAGAAGCGGTACACCTTCGCGTGCTTCGCCGCCGCGCTGCTGCTGGCGGCGCTGCTGACGTATGGCTTTGAGCGCCCCGTTTCGCGGCGGCTGCTGGAGAAAAAACTGCTTGGGAAAACGGGAAAAAAGCAAAAAAGGGCTTGACAGAAACGCGGGGATGGGGTATACTCTTCGAGTAACGAAGTAGAAGCCTGCCCGCTTCTCGCCCGGCGCGAACAGCAGCCGCGGCACATTGGCGCTTTTCGCTATGCAGAGAGCGGGCATGCTTGCCCGCTCTTTTTTTGCGCAGATGCGCAAGAGATTTTATGGAGGTGTATCGCAAACAACATGGCTGATCTGATGATGAACGAGGAAATCCGCGACCGCGAGGTGCGTGTCATCGACCAGAACGGTGAACAGCTCGGTGTGCAGCCGATCCGCAAGGCGCTTGAGCTGGCCGAGGAGGCGGGGCTCGATCTGGTGAAGATTGTTCCCACCGCCAAACCGCCGGTCTGCAAACTGATGGACTATGATAAGTACCGTTACGAGCAGGCCAAGAAGGAGCGCGAGATCCGCAGAAATCAAAAGGTCGTCTCCATCAAGGAGGTGCAGCTCTCCGCCACGATCGAGGAAAACGATATCCAGACCAAGGCGAAGGCGGCTGTCAAGTTCCTTCAGGGCGGAGATAAGGTCAAGGTTTCGATTCGCTTCCGCGGCAGGCAGATCACCCATCAGGAGATCGGCCTGGCGGTGATGCAGGATTTCGTCACGCGGGTCAAGGACGTGGCCAACGTGGAACGCAAGCCCCTCGTCGAGGGACGCCACATGATCATGATTCTGGCTCCGAAGGACCCCAGCAAAGAAGCCAAGCAGGCTCCGAAAGAATAAAGATCCGGAGAGGAGGATTCCCCTTATGCCTAAGCAGAAAACTCATCGCGGCGCCGCCAAGCGCCTCGCCCTGACCAAGAACGGTCTCGTTAAGCGCGCCAAGGCCTTCAAGCGTCACATCCTCAACAAGAAGACCCGTAAGACCAAGCGCAACCTGCGTCGTACTGCGTATGTCTCCCAGAGCTACGCGGGCACGATGAAGAAGCTCATCCCGTACAAGTAAGCCCAGCCGGCAAGGAGGTTTTTGAACCATGGCAAGAATCAAAGGGGCGGTTAATGCCCATAAGAAGCGCAGGAAGATCATGAAGCTGGCGAAGGGCTACTATGGCTCCAAGTCCAAGCAGTATCGCGCCGCGCAGGAGCAGGTTATGCGCTCCCTGCGTTACGCTTACATCGGCCGCAAGCTGCGTAAGCGTGACTTCCGTTCCCTGTGGATCGCCCGTATCAACGCCGCGACCCGCATCAACGGCATGTCCTACTCCAAGTTCATCTGCGGCCTGAAGAAGGCTGGCATTGATCTCAACCGCAAGGTGCTGGCCGATCTGGCCGTGAACGATGCGGCTGCGTTTGCCAAGCTCGTCGAGGTTGCCAAGAACGCGTAAGTTTCGCGCTTTGAGAGAATCGGTATTCGCCGGTTCTCTTTTTTCAACTTGGCGCGGGCATATCAAAACACAAAGGAGCGGAAGGCATGGAAATCCTTTGCAGGGCGGTCTTTGTGCCGCTGGCGGTTGTGCTGCTGGTTCTGGCGTTTCACGACGGCGCGCGAGCGCGTGTGCTGAATCTTCGCGGAATCGCGCGGCTTGAACGGAGGCTGACGCTTTCAAACAAGGGGTATTGGGTGGCGTTCGGCCTGCTTCTGGCGGTCGGCGCGTTCGTCCGCTGCTATCGCTTTCTGGAACTGCCGATGGGGCAGAATCAGGATGGCTCGATGGCGGCGGTGGAGGCGCTCTGTCTGGCCAACAACGGAACGGATCAATACGGAACGAGCTGGCCGACGTATTTTGAAGCGTGGGGCTATTCGCAGATGTCCACGCTGTATTCGTATCTGCTCATTCCGTTCGTCAAGCTCTTTGGGCTGAGCAAGTTCACGCTGCGCTTTCCGATGCTGCTGATGGGGCTGCTGACGCTGCCGCTGATGTGGGACGTGGCGCGGCGCATCGGCGGCAAGGGCTTTGCGCTGACGGCGCTGTTCCTGCTGGCGCTGAACCCGTGGCACATGGTTTTGAGCCGCTGGGCGCTGGAGGCGAATATGCTGCCGCACGTGGTGCTGCTGGCGGCGGAGCTGCTGCTGATCGGCACGCGCAGGCGATGGGCGCTCTATCTGTCGATGGTCGTCTTTGGCCTCGCGCCGTATGCCTACGGCCTTGCGGCGGTTTCCGTGCCCTGCATCCTGCTGCCTATGGCCATTTTCCTGACGGCGCGCAAAAAGGTGAAGCCGCTGGATTTGGCGGTGTGCGTCGCCATTTTTGCGGCGGTTTCCGGGCCGTATTATGTGACCATGGTGATCAACGCCTTCGGGCTGGAAACGATGACGCTTGGCAAGATGACCATGCCGCGCTTTGAAAAATCCCAGCGCGCCAACGATATTTCGCTCGGTTCACCGAATCCGTATCTGAGCATGGCACAGAAGCTCAAGGATTTCCTGCCCACCGCCATCGGCTATTATCCGGCGGGAGGTTACAGCGGCATCGCATGGGCCGATACGATGTATCCCTTCGTCATTCCGGCGGCGCTGTACGGCTGGTACAGGCTCTGCCGCGACCGCAGGCGGCTGGCGCTCCGGGGGAGCGAGGAACCGCTGCGCGACGGCGGAATGTTGATTCTGATTTGGATGTTCGCCGCCATCATCAACACAACGATGGTCGGCGCGGTGGTCAACCGCAACAACATTCTGTATTATCCGTGGATCCTCTGCGCGGCGTATGCGCTTTGGCAGATGGGCAGGCGGCTGCGCACGGCGCTGGCCGCGATGGTCGTGATGATCGCAATCGGTTTTGCGGGCGCGTGCGGCGTGTATTTCACCGACGCGGATTATCAGACGGAGACGGCCAACAATTTCTATTACGGCTTGCAGGACGCGCTGCGAGAGGTGTGGGATTGGGACTGCGACCGCTACTACCTGACCACGATGTCGCGCAACGACGGCGAAAAGACCATGACGACGCAGGTGATGTTTGCGCACCGGATTGACTACGCCATGCGTTCGGAGGAGGAGGAGCTGCGCGGCAGCGACGGGCAGCCCAACGGCTGGTATTTTACCGAGCGATATGTCTTCCAGGATTTCAAGGATTTCACGCCCGACCCGACGGAATGTGCGGTCTATATCGTCCGGCAGAACGAGAAGGCGCTGTTTGACGAGGCGGATTATCTGATTACCGATTTCGGCAACTTTGCGGCGGTCTATCCGAGATACTGGGCGGAGTGAGGGAAAAGCGATGTTTACGATGGATTCTTTGGTATTTCTGGCGATTGCCGTCGCGATTCTCTTTGCCGCCGTCCAGCGCGGGGGCGACGGGGCGCGGACGATGAGCGAAAGGATGCACCGCGTGATCTGCGGGGCGGCGATTGCCGCCGGTGTGCTCGTTCGGCTGGCGAGGCTGACGAGCCTGCCCGCCGGAATCAGCGCGGAGGAGGCGCTTGTCGGCGTGCAGGCCAAAGCGCTCTGGCAGACGGGCGGCTTCCTCTTCGGGCAGGGGCTGACGACCCAGCTTTCCCAATGGGCGGGCGAGACGACCGGGCCGCTGCTGGCCGTGCTGACCGCGCCGTTTGTCGGTCTGTTCGGCATGAGCAAGCTGACGGTGCGGCTGCCGCTCGCGCTGCTCTCCTGTGCGGCGATGCCTGCGGCCTACGGGCTGGGTGAGGCGCTTTCCGGCAGGCGCGCGGCGCGCTGGATGCTGACGATTGCCGCGCTCTGCCCGATTTTCGTGCTGGAAGCGCGGATGACCTGCGGCTCGTGCGCGGCGCTGTACCTGCTGCCGATTGCGCTGTGCCTGATTGCGCGCGGCGTGACCAAACCGGCGGCGCTCTATCCGGGCATGATCGTGCTGGCGCTGACGGCTTACGCGCAGGACATGTATTTCTTCATCGCCCCGGCGGCGATTCTGGCCTGCGCGATCATCGCGCTGATTTTCGGCAGGAGGAAGCGGCATGCGGCGATTGCCGGCGTGATCGGCCTGCTGCTGTGCGTGCCCGCCATGCTGACGGCGTTTGTCAACCTGACGGGCGCGGAGGGCATGACGCTCCTCGGCCTGATTCGGGTTCCGCGGCTTGAGGGCTTTGAAAAGGCCTTTATGGCGGAAAACCGATCCGTGGGCGACAAGCTCTGGGCGGTGCTGATCGGCG
>ERZ836441.3106-NODE-3106-length-11809-cov-3.494215_pt1 | contig 11809 bp, 9 predicted proteins | sample MGYA00519686_ERZ836441 | MGnify/ENA primary metagenome ERZ836441 (study PRJEB31850, sample SAMEA3708800) | human gut metagenome | biome: human gut; feature: human-associated habitat; material: faeces | place: China | collected 2014 ... | reverse complement strand
CCTGCCGAAAAGACTAAGGATTACCACGCAGAAAGGATTTTTCGCACCCTAACAGGTGGGATCTGACTGCGGAAGATGCTTGCAGGCTGTATACCAGTTCGGACGATCCCCCGCTTTATTAGCGGAAGGGATTTTGATACTTCTGGGAAATCACGCAGAATATGAACTTTGATGAAAACAGAATTCATTATGAGGGAATCCGGAGACTGAGAACGGGGGGCGCATCTGTTCGGTGCATCGCCGCGAATGCGGAATTTTTACCGGTTGTACCTGTCTAGTGTCTGAAATCCTAGCCGATCAGAAAATCAATACAGAAACGTGCGCATTCACGTCCCCTCCCCCCACCAGACGATAGAATATTATGAAATTGGGAAAAATTGTATCCCCCCTGACTTTTCTGGCATTTGCGTGGATTCTGTAACATTTCTGCCTTTTCACTCAATGAGCAGCGCAAACCGTATGGATCCAGCAGGGCAAATGCCTTGCGATTACGATGAACCGCTCTGCCGAAAAAACAGCCCCTACATATACAGAAAATCGCAGGAAACTTGTAGGCATAACTGACCCAAATTAGAATCAGCAAAAATCACAAAAACTCTCATTTGTTTTAAGCGGATTTACCGAATTGAAAAAGTGCAGGCTCGAAATTGTTGACAAATTGTGAAGCGAGAACTATTATCTATCTGTAAGCTATCAGACAGGTTATGTCCGACTATATGACAAAGCGGTTGTGTATTTAAAGGAGGGCAATATGAAAAAACTGCGATGGACTTGGGACAATTTTGAGGAAGTTCTGCTGTGCATCATCATTACGGTCATCACGCTAGTATCAGGATTGCAGGTAGTTTGCCGTTATTTGTTCAACAACTCCCTGACCTGGAGCGAAGAAGTGAGCAGATATTTATTTGTGTGGACGGGCTTTCTCACACTGAGTCTTTCCATCAAGTGCCGCTCCATCATCTCCATTGACGCTTTCGTATTGTGGATGCCGCGGCGCGTTCGGGCGGGATTGAATATGGTGGTGTATCTGTTCTGCTCCGTGGTGTTTGCTATGCTGTCGGTCAACGCCTGGCACATGGTGACGTCCTCCGCCGGACAGACCAGCCCTGCTCTGGGATTACCCCTGGCGATCGTCTATGCGGGCCCCCTGTTGGGCCTGACTCTCTCCATTTTCCGGTCTTTGGGCCGGATCGTGGCGGAAACCAAAATCGTGATCGGAAAGGAGGCGCCCTAAATGTCTCTGGCGTTGTTTTTCGGAGTATTGGTCCTTCTGCTGGTGCTGACGGTACCCATCTGTGTATCTTTCGCGTTTGTGACGTTGCTTCCCTCCATTGTGGACGCCAGTTTCCCCTATACGGCAGACGCTGCGGTCCGCTCCATGGTGAGTGGTTTAAACAACTTCCCCCTGCTTGCGATTCCCCTGTTTATCATCGCTGGCGTAATCATGGCGAAGGGGCAGATTTCTGAGCGGCTGTTCAATGTGTTCTCGTATTTTTTCGGCAACAGAACAGCGGGGCTCCCCTGCGCAGTCACCATTACATGCCTGTTCTACGGTGCCATCTCCGGTTCCGGCCCCGCTACTACCGCGGCCGTGGGTTCTATGTGCATCCCCCTGCTGACCAGTGTGGGCTATGACCTGACCTTTGCCACCGCACTGGTGGCCGTGTCCGGCAGTCTGGGCATCATCATTCCCCCCAGTATCCCCTACATCATGTACTGCAACGCCTCCGGCGCCTCCATTTCCGAGCTGTTCCTGGCCGGTTTCCTGCCTGGTGTGCTGATCGCCCTGTGCCTGATGGTCTATTCTTACATCTACTGTAAGATCCATGGAGAGGATAAGGACAAGCTCAACGCCAAATGCATGGAGCTACGGGCAAAAGGCCTGGGCACAGTGCTCAAAGAGGGCTTCTGGGCGCTGATGTCCCCCGTCATCATTCTGGGCGGCATCTACGGCGGCATCTGCTCCCCCACAGAGGCGGCTACCATCTCCATCTTCTACTCTCTGATCGTCAGCTTGTTTATCTATCGCACCATCAAGATCCGGGATCTTCCGAAAATCATGCTGGAAGGCATTCATTCCTATGCCCCCATCCTCATCATTCTATCCGCGGCCGTGGCCTTTGCCCGTGTAATCACGCTGATGAATGTAGCCACCATCGTCAGCGAGGCGGTGCTCAGTGCCATCTCCTCCAAGGTGGTTATCCTGCTGCTGATCAACGTACTGTTGCTGTTTGTGGGCATGATCATGGATACCGGTCCGGCAATCCTGGTGTTTACCCCCGTGCTGCTGCCGGTGGCGGAGGCCATCGGGGTCGATCCCATCCACTTCGGCATCATCATGTGCGTGAACCTGGCCATCGGCTTTGTGACCCCGCCCATGGGCGCCAACCTGTTTGTGGCCAGCAACCTCTCAAAAGTATCTGTGTTCGATATCGCCAGAAAGGCAGTTCCCTTTATCCTGGCGTTCCTGATCGCCTTGCTGCTGATCACTTTCGAGCCCCAGATCAGCATGTTCTTGCTGCAGTAAGAGTTCGGGGCAGTTGCCCGTTCATAGTTCTAATTATTTTTAAGGAGGATATTCCCATGAAAAAGTTATTGGCTCTGCTTTTATCCCTGGCAATGGCATTGTCTCTGGCCGCCTGCGGCGGCGGAGAGACTGCACAGCAGGAGCCTGGCGGGGATGCCGCCGGGGAAACTTACAGCTTCTCTGTAGGCACCAACACTGCGGAGGATTCCGTCAACCATTTGCTGGCAGCCAAGTTTAAGGAGTTGATCGAAGATCGCTCTGATGGTGCTGTCACCGTGACACTGTATGAAAACGGCGCCCTGGGCGGCGACGCGGAGCTGACGGAGTCCTGCATTGCCGGTTCCGTGGACTTCATCGTGGGCATGACCGGCTCTCTGGTGAACTATATCCCTGAGGCCGCCCTGTTCGACCTGCCCAACGTGTTCCCCGACCTGGAAACCGCCCGGGAAGTGCTGGACGGCCCCATTCTGGCGGAGCTGCAGGCCGCCTATGAAGCCGGCGGACTGAAGCTGTTCGGCTATGCCGATTCCGGTTTCCGCGTCATGACCAGCAGCAAGGCGGTCCGCCAGATGTCTGATTTCTCCGGCATCAAGATCCGTACCATGGAGAATCCCAACCACATCGCCTACTGGCAGGCTCTGGGCGCCAACCCCACTCCCGCTGACTTCAGCGAGTTGTATATGTCCCTGGAGCAAGGTACTCTGGACGCTCAGGAGAACCCCTATGACCTGATCGTGGCCAACAAGCTGTATGAGCCCCAGGCCTATGTCATTGAGACCAATCATCTGCTGCACACTCTGAACATGGTGGGCAGCAAGGCCACCTATGACGCCCTGCCCGCTGATATCCAGCAGTTGGTCAGTGAGTGCGCTGCTGAGGCCCATCAGTATGCCCGTCAAATGGCCGACGAGCGCATCGAAGGACAGAAGTCCACCATTCAGGATGCCGGCCTGGAGATCATCACTCTGGAGCCCGCCATGATTCAGGAGATGGCTGATGTCTCCGCCAACGTCTACGATCTGGTCCGCGAACAAATCGGCACCGATCTGGTGGACAGCCTGCTGGCACAGGTGGAAACTGCTTCCGCTGCGGAATAAGCAATATAGAGAGGGCAGGGGGTGTGAAAAGCCCCCCTGCCTCTTTCAAAATCATTTTGGCCCCGAATGTTCGGCTACTGTCCCACCTGACCGATGAGCCGGAGCCGGTGATGAGACTGGCGGTGCGGATCGCACTGTTTCCGGATTGGTCTTCTCTGGACAGCAGAAAGAGAATATGAGGCAGAGTGTTCAGAGAGCTGTGAATCGATTTCCTTGGTCCTGTGCAGAAGACTTTGGATTTTGGGCGAAACCCAGCCTTGACAATGCTTGTATTTGTTAGGATAATTTTGTAAAGGATTGTATGCATTTTCCATACATACCAAACTTTGACAAAAGGTACGGTGGACTTTATGGCTCTCAAACAGATTACGCGAGTGAATATTGCAGAGAAGGTTTTTGAACAGCTGCGGGACCAGATCCTCCAGGGGACCTGGAAGGAAGGCGAAAAGCTGCCCTCTGAACAGGAGTTGACTGAAACGTTAGGCGTCAGTCGGAGCTCTGTCCGCCAGGCCATCCGTACACTGGCTGATTATGGGATGGTAGAGACCCGAAATGGCACCGGAACCTATGTCAAGCGGCAGATTTCCGGCAATTACATGCTCAATATCGTGCCTATCGGCGATTTGCAGTTTGAAGATATTGTGGAAGTGCTGGATTTTCTATGCCTCATTGAGGACAGTGTGGCAGCCATGGCTGTCCAGCGCTGCACCCAGGAGGAGCTGGCGGAACTGCAAGCGATCCATAAGCGCCTGATTGCCGCCAAGGATCAAAACGATCTGGAGGCGCTGACCAATGTGGACGTGGAATTTCACTCGAAAATCGCGATGATCACGCAGAATTCCCTGGTGGTTCAGACTTACGCGCTTTTACTGGAGTTTCTCCAGCCGGTCATGCATCGCACCTATGTGACCCTGGGCGCGGAGGAAGGTATTCCATACCATGAGCGACTGATACAGGCCTTTTGTGCGCATGACGCGGTATCTGCCAAAAATGTGATGGGGGCCCACGCACAAAACCGGAGGGATAAATTTTTGGCACTCCAAGAAAGGATTGAACCATGAAGATTACAAGCGTCGATATTTTCCTCCTGCGCCATGTCGGTGAGGAGTTTTCCCCCTTCCCTTTTCGTCCGGCGGTGTGCCGTGTCAATACGGACGAGGGGATCTGCGGGTATGGTGAAGCCGGCATTTCCGTAGGAACCGGTGAAAACGGCGTGGCCTATATGCTCAAGGACCTCTCTCAGCTGGTCTTGGGGAAGGACCCCATGAACAACGAGGTCATCTGGGAGGACATCCATAATGTGCTCCGGGGACACCTCAGCGGAGGCGGTGTGACGGTCTACTCCGCCATGAGTGCCTTGGACACCGCCATGATGGATATCAAGGGCAAAAAGCTGGGGGTCCCCATCTATGTTCTGCTGGGCGGCAAGCATCGTGACAAACTCAAGTGTTATCTCTCCCAGTGCCATTTGGGTTATCTGGATTACCGCCTACAGGCCACTATACAGCAGCTGGCCGATACCTGCGCCAAGATCCAGAAGGACGGGTATCCTGCCGTCAAATTCAATGCCGTGGCTTTTGACGAGCAGGCAAAGCCCCTGCCCCGGGAGATGACCACCGGTCCCCTGGAGAAAACGATTTTGGATCTTGCAGAATCCCGCCTGGCAGCAGTGCGGGAGCGGTGCGGTGACCAGCTGGGCATCATCCTGGAAAATCTCTGCGGGACCGATGTGACCGCGGCCGTGCAGCTGGAGCGGATCGCCCGCAAGTACGGCGTGCTGATGATCGAAGAGGCCACCTCTAACTTCAATCCCGCCCTTTACGGAGAGATTGCCCGGAGAGTCGAGACACCGTTGGCCACTGGTGAGCGTTTCCACACCCGCTGGGGCTTTGAACAGCTGCTCAAACAGGGAGCTATTTCTGTGATTCAGCCGGATATCACCAACTGCGGAGGCCTATCCGAGGCCAAGAAGATCTGCGACCTGGCACACATTTATGATGTCCGCGTCCAGTGCCATGTAGCCGGAACTCCTATCGCGGAGGCCGCTGCCATTCAGCTGGAAGCCGCCATCCCCAATTTTTACATCCACGAAACCTACCATATGGCAGCGCATCCTGACTGTGTGTCCTACGGAAAGTACGCTTATGTACCGGAAAACGGTTATTTGACTGTGCCGGATCTGCCTGGCCTAGGGCAGGAGCTTTCTGACAAGGCCATGGCGGAATCGCTGGGACATATCGAGGTCCGATAAGGCGGGATCCTCCCATCCGTTCATCAGAAAAGCCGGGTAATTTATCTGGCGGAAAGCTCCTGCCAAATGCGTCGGTGCGTAATCTATAAAAGGTTTTGACAGCCGTGAGAGGATGCCCCAAAATTTTCAGGTGATCCTTGATTTTGTAGAGAGCGTGGGGGCACATCCTTACAAGGAAACCGTTCCTCTAATCCAGAAAAATTTGTATGGGAGACGATCGTATCTATGATAACGATTCCCCTCAGCAGGTCTTGGATCTTCGGACGGTTCTTTACACGCAGGCCCTCACTGGAGCGCGCCCAGTAATCTCCGTCAAAAAGTTCCTGATTTCTTAAAGAAATCAGGAACTTTTCTCTGTTTTAGGTTTCAGTCTCTGCTGTTCCCAGACTTCCTCCGTTTTCCCTGATCCCAGAAATACCACCGGCAGGGAATCCTCCCCATCTGCGGAAAATATCATGAAATCAAAGCCCCGGTCCAATGACTTGATTTTTGATCTCATCACATTGTGCGGAACGACCCGCATCCCCCCTTCTGTGCCGGGCGGGGAAGACGGTCATCGGAACCGGTTTGTCCACGCAGAGCAGAAGAATGCCCCTCTGCCTCAGTCTATTCTCCTTTGTTTTCCATCATATGACGGGGGCCGGATTCCTTGCTCCAAAAGCACATCTCTTATAGCAAGCGGTATGCCGAGAAAAATTTCCTCAATATCGCTTAATTTCTACTAAAAATCGTCGATATTATTTATGAATTATAGTGTTGTCCTGAAAGGCTCACTGTCTGGGATCATCACGTATTACCAAAGTTATGAGAAAACTGTCTGATTTATCTGCGATGCGGAAAAGTAATGCACGATACATATTTTGTATTTATATAAGGAGTCGTTTATATCCAAAATATTATACAGAGGAGATCATTCAGATGAAATACGAATTGACGCCCGATCTGATGACGGGCAACCAACTGGTAGACAGGGAACACAAGGAACTGCTGGAGGCGGTTAACCGCCTGATGGACGCTTGCAGTGAAGGCAAAGGGCGGGAGAAGAGCGCTGAGGTATTCCGCTATTTGCTCAGTTATGTGGATAAACACTTTGCGGACGAGGAGAGACTCCAGATGCAGGCCAAATATCCGGGGTACGCAGCCCACAAGAACTTCCACGAGTCTTATAAGAAGAATCTGCGGGATATCGAAAAAACCTTAGTCGCCGAGGGGCCTACCATAGCGATGCTCAGTGCGCTGAATCGGCAGGTGGGTATTTTGGTGACGCATATCCGCTGGGATGACAAGAAAATGGCGGAGTATGTGCGGGCACATACCTGACGGCAAAGATGAGGATTGTAGGGAATAGAAGTAACCGCTGAAGGAATTTACTTTTCGCTGGCTTTCCATGTCCTTGTTTTTGGGGGCTGTTCCCGGAACAGCCCCCTGTTTCTTTTCGTCTCTTCTGCTCCCATCGGAATTTGGAGGACGGCGGCATAAAACTGTTCTGGCGCAGTCTGACGATGATCCCATAAAACCGGCCCAGTCGGACTTTAACTCTCCTCATCCCTGGTACGTATTTCCGGCAGTGAACTGCAGATCGCTGCCTTTCACACCATCCGCACTATTTATGAGGATTATGCGGAGATCGTCTTTGCCCGTGGATATTTCCAGCGGTCCCTGGGAGCGGCAGCCTCTCCCGGCCGCCCTTTGGGGCGCGGCAGGATTTCGGTCTCCAACTTGCGTCCTTTTCTTCTCTCACGCTCAAGTAGCCGTTTTACTGCCTGTCCTTCGGCCCGCCGCGTTTTCTCCTCTGCCATCATCGCCATGATCTCAGGCAGCAGCACCTGAACGTGTGTACGATTCTGCTTTTCCATGGCAAGCCCCCCTGGTGTAGTCTATTTTCCTACATCAGGGGGGCTTTTGTCACGGTCCGTTTTTACCGGACCTGTTCCTTCCGGGGGCCTTCTTCACAGCCGACTAGAAGTCAGGGCTCATAGATACGCGCCACAGCGCAGCCATCCGTTTTGACCATGTTCTGAACCTTGACGTCATTGACGTAGAACACATTCTGGCCTTCATCAAACCGGCAGTCCTCAACGGTCAGAACACTGGACAGGTCCTGAATAGAGCTCTTATGGCAGTCCGTAAAGGTGCAGCCAATGATCTCACCGCCGCCGTTATTGAAGTAGAAGGGGGTGTCAAAGCCCGTGAAGGTGCAGTCATAAACCTTTACAATGCTATCAGCATCACCGGTAGTAACAATGGCCCACGCTCCACCAGAAACGCTCTTAAAATTGACGTCAGACACAGTCACAGTGCAGGCATTGGCACACAACGCGCTCTCGGCACCCACATTCACTGCGCTATACTTCATGACAGATTTGCCGTTTCCGATGATAGTGACATCAGAAGAAATGGTTGTATCCAGCTGATACTCGCCGTCACCCAGGACGATGGTCTCCTTGCCGGCAGCGATAGCGGCATTCAGCGCCTGGCTATCCTTGACAACCGTCATCTCATCAGCGGTGAACACAACAGTTCCGGTGACCTCGACTTCAACAGTCTGAGCCTCATCACTGAACTCGATGTACTCTTCATCGCCGTCCACAGAAATGGTGCAGCTGTATCCAGCCTTCACAGTTACGACAAGGGTTTCACCCTCGGCAACATAGTTGCCGGAGGAAACGGAGGTTTCATCCTTCAATTCCATCTTATCAATCGCACCGCTAGTCTTATCAGTTACCTGATAGACCGTATACAGGTCGAGGTCGCTGTTCAGAGTAGACTTCACAGTGATCTTGCCGCTTCTGTCAGCGGTATGAGTGTTTCTGGCGGTAACCAGGCCGTTGGAAAGCAGTGTACCAGCCTTCAGGCCAGAGATTTCCGTATCAATGCCAGGGACGCCGGCATCCTTATAAGCGACGATCTCTCCATCGAGATTGATGGCAACCACCTCGATCTGGGTGAAGTCCACACTGTACATGTCGCCATTCTCCAGGGTGACATAGCCCATGAACTTGTTCAGCCGATCCACGGGAGCGCCCAGCAGGTCCTCGATGGCGGCCTTGATCTCGCTGTCGGTCATCTCGTCCTTGTAGTACCGCAACTTAACTTCCCTGTTCTTGCTATCCCAGGAAGCGGGCAGGAACTCACCCTCGGGAACCGTGGGATTGCTCACATCAGAGCCAGCCTTGGCTTTGTCGTTGATCACGATGCTGGTGGCCACGCCGTTATCCAGGATCGCGCTCACCTCGACCACGCCGGTGCCGAAGGTGCCCTGAGAGTTCATGTCGCGCAGAGCCTTCTCCAGGCCGTTGTAGCCGGTGTAGGAGTCGTCCGCATCATCAAACTCGTTGCCCTTCTTGTCGGCCAGGGCCAGAACGATCTTCACCTCGGGAGACACGGAGAAGCCCTTGGTGGCGCTCCGGTCGGTGTACAGGGTGCCGTTCTTGAAGGTCAGCTTCTCAACGGTGGTGGTGTCGGACAGCAGGACGGTGTCGAAGTCCTCCACGGCGTCCTCCACGTCCTCGACCTCGTCGACAAACTTGTCGGCAGCCTTGGAGAAGTCGATGGCCTCGACCTTGCGGACGTTGCCGTCAGCGTCGTACTTGACCTCGAACCACTCGCCCTGGGCCATCTCGCCCTGGTTCTTGGAGGCATTGCCGATCCACTCCAGGGAGTCGCCAACCTCGGAGATCTCCACGATCTCGCCGTTGACAACCACTTCGCGGGTCCAGGTCCACTCGGTCTCATCGTCGTAAGCCTCGCGGTTCACGTTGCTGCTGGTGACATAGACGTAATTGGAGGAAGTGCCCTCGTTCTCGCCGATGGTGACAGCGGCGATCACATAGCCGTCGTCGTTGTACAGGGTGTAGATCTCGGCGGCAGGAGCGATGTAGCTGCCATCCTTCTTGAGGTCCTCCATCACCAGGTTGACGTTCTTCACGCCGGTGGTGACGGACTCCACGTCGTCCACGATCTGGCGCTGATCGCCACCAGTGGTATCCTCGACCTCAACGTTCTTCAGCTCCACGTTCAGGTAGACGGAGTCGTCGTTGCCGTAGACGTAGCTGCTGTTGTTGGCGGCCTTCAGGGAAACGTGCTTCTTGTCGATGGTAGCGCCACTGGAGCCCACATCCTGGGCGTACTGGGCCACATCGGTGTCGTCGTCGATGACGTTCTTGGTCGTGGACACAGCCACTTCCTTCAGGGTGTACACATTGTCATTGTTGACGGTGTAGGTGCACCAGGTGTTCAGCTGGGACAGGTTCTTGCCAGTGGTGTCGATGTCGCTCTTGGTCATGTTCACGGTGACGGTGTCCATGTTGCCGTCCATGAAGATGACGTTGGCGTCAGCGTTCCGCACAGACAGGTTGCTGTTCTTGCCGTCGATGCCGGTCAGGAACACGTACTGGTCGGGAGCTTCGTTCTGCTCAATGCCGATCATGTAGCCGTAGGCGTCCAGGATCACGTTGTAGGTGACGTCCTTCATGTTGGCGTCGTCATACTGATCCAGCACTTCCTCGTCATACATGACGGTGTCGGCGTAGTCATACTGGGTGCCGCCGGCGGTGACATACTTCTCCAGACGGAAGTTGGAGATGGTGGTGTCGGACAGGACCTCGGGAGCGTCCATGGTCTGGATCACGCCCTGGGCGATGGTCACCAGGAACAGGTCGTTCTCAGCCACTTCCTCGATGGCGAAGTCCTCGCCGTCCACAGAGATGGTCTGCTTCTGGGGCTTATCCTCGTCAGCGGACTTCATGTAGACGGGCTTGCGGCTGGTGCCGTTGTTGTCCACATAGTAGACATCCAGGTCCACGTCGTCGTTCTTCTCGTCGTAGTCCTCGGCGGCCTTGGCCAGATAGGTGTTGATGACGGCCACGGTGATCTCGTCGTCCTGGGTGTCCAGGAACACCTGGGTCAGCACGCCGTTGCCGGTCCGGCCGATGGTCTCGTCGTTCTTCTTCACCATGTCGGCCTTGCCGAAGGCGGCATCGCCCAGATTCTCATCCTCGCCGTCCACATAGACGAACAGGGTGTTGTCCTCAATGGCGGTCTTGCCCAGCAGGTTGTACAGGTCCTCGCCGGTGACCTTGGTGGTGTACTCGGCCACCATCTTGTCGAAGTCCACATAGGTGCCGATCTCGGCCTTCTTCCAGGTCCAGGTGTGGGCCGGACGGCCGAAGTCGTCGGTGGTGTCCTTCAGAGCCAGGTCGGGCTGATACTTCTCAGCGAACTCAACCGTCCAGCCGTTCTTCACGTTGTCGGTGGCGTCGTTGATGGAAGTGGCAGCGTCGTGGATGTTGCTGGTCACGTAGGTGGGCTTGGAAGCGCCGATGGCGACAGTGGCGCCGTTGACGGTGACGTCGGTGCCCTTGTTCTCATACTCCACCAGGGTGGCCTTCAGGGCGTTGACGGCATACAGGCAGGCCTCCTCACGGGTGGCGGCACGGGTGCCCACAAAGTTCTCGTTGCCCTTGGTCAGACCGGCCTCGATGGCGCGGGAGGCCACGTTGACGGTCCAGTTGGTGCCGGTGAAGCCCTCGATAGAGCTGTCATAACCCAGAGCGGTCAGCAGCATCTTCAGGAAGGCAAAGCCGGTCAGCTGTGCAGAGGGACGGAAAGTGCCGTCGGCGTAGCCGTCGATCAGGCCGGACTCCACGCAGTAGGCGATGTAGCCGGCAAAGGTGGAACCCACGGGCACGTCCTTAAAGGGTGCCGCAGAGGTTCCCAGGGACTCGGCAGTGGTCTTGCCTAGGATCATGCAGGCGATGATCTTGGCAGCCGCCTGACGGGTCAGGGTGCCCTGGGGACGGAAATCACCGCCGGCATAGCCGTCGATGATTCCCATTTCGGACATCACGTTGACAGCTTCTGCATACTGCTCACCAGAAAGCTCACCGCTGTCTGTGAAGTCCTTGGCACCGGCGCTGACAGTGACCAGAGACA
>ERZ836441.3105-NODE-3105-length-11813-cov-3.350485_pt1 | contig 11813 bp, 7 predicted proteins | sample MGYA00519686_ERZ836441 | MGnify/ENA primary metagenome ERZ836441 (study PRJEB31850, sample SAMEA3708800) | human gut metagenome | biome: human gut; feature: human-associated habitat; material: faeces | place: China | collected 2014 ... | reverse complement strand
TAAGTATCGACCAAGACATAGAATTTACGGATCGTCTCGAACTGGAAGCTATTCTCCCGAACGACTCCCTGCCGGTCTTCCGCTATTCGCGTACACAATATGATAAACCGTTTCAACAGTACCCGGAGCATCTCGTCTTGCAGGTGGTCAGTACTGAGAAACTCCTCTTGCATGATCCCCGTCAGCGTGTCGATCTTCCGCCGTTCATCTTCCGAAAGGACAAAAGTCAGCACATGCGACGAACCGTGAAACAGTAACCCGTTGCACGACACTTCATGGTCATTGCCATGTATGCAGTAAAAGTTTCCGTTGAACAGCAGAGCATGGTATTTGCCTTCGATGCGCAGGAACTCCAGATGATGCAAATGGGAAAGTGGAATGAGCTGTCCCTTCTTCAAAACAAGCTGCTGATGGTCGATATCCAACTCCACTTCGCCGGAATCCACCCATATAAACTTGTACAGTGTTTTGTCTTTCAGAAGATCCGGGTCTTCATGGAGCGAATCGGTCAAAACGATCCGCCCCTTTATCTTCGCATTCTCAAATGTCCATCTCATGGTATCTTAATTTTCAATTCTCAATTTCCATTATCTCCAGTTCCCCGGCAACTCTCCCGTATGCCGCCTGAACCAGCGTGCAAAGGTATCATAATTTGAGAAATTAAGCATCACGGCAATACGGGAAGGTCTCAGTCGAGTCTTAATCAGCAAGTCTTTCGCCTCAAGTAAGACATACTGGCTGATCCATTCCGCCGCCGAAATACCGGAATGCGATTTGCATTTGTTATTCAGTTCCGTCGAAGTCATTCCCAGCTTCTCGGCAAAATAATAAACCGGATAATGATGATAACGACTAATCAGCAAAGCGAAATCGTGGAAGAAAGGCGGAACCTCGCTATCCCGGTCGTCCGCCAGATGTCCTCCCTGCTGGAGGAAGAAAATAAGGGCACGCAAAAGTGATTCCACCACTTTGACACGGGCATCGCTCATTCGCTCGATTTGTGACTGTATCAGCCGGATATAGAGTCCGGACTCTTCCAGTTCGTCCGGTGTAATCGTCCGGAACATCAGACGTTGCCGATTGATCAGCAGATCACTACCGGCATAGATTACAATCCCTTCAAAACCTGTCTCCGAAAAACGGGATATGTCACTCACGTCTTCCACAGACGCCAGGAACACCTGTCCGGCAACTATGGAGATTTCCTTTCCAAGCGCTTTGCATTCGAACTTTCCTCCCCGGCAGACCACAGCAAGAGTTCCCGGTTCCAAAGGCAACAGTTCATGATCCTGCCCGACTTCGACGTGAATGATCTTTAAAGTACTTTCCAATGTCAAATTCGCAGTCGACACGGCATGATAGAGGTCGATCGGTAATATTTTATCTGTATTCATTTCCTTCTCACTTTTAAATAAAAATCATTTCACTTCGAACATTTAAAGATAGTTATTAGTTTAATACATACAAGTCTTTTTAGATTAAGTTAAAACCCTATTAATAACATTTTATGATAACAACTCTCGTCATTTTAGCGCTTTCCGCCTTGTTTTTCGTGAACGGGAAGATACGCTCGGACCTCGTTGCGCTCTGCGCACTCGTACTCCTCATGGTCTGTAAGATTTTAACTCCTGAAGAAGCATTATCCGGTTTTTCAAATCCGATCGTAATCATGATGGTCGGCTTGTTCGTGGTCGGGGGAGCCATCTTCAAAACCGGCCTGGCCAAGATGATCAGCAGTAAAATACTCCAGTTGGCAGGGAAAAGCGAATTGAAGTTATTCATTTTAATTATGGTTGTGACAGCCTTCATTGGCGCCTTTGTCAGCAACACCGGAACTGTGGCCCTGATGTTACCCATCGTGGTCAGTATGGCGATGAATGCCAACATAAACCCCAGCCGCTTCCTGATGCCTCTCGCTTTCGCAAGCAGCATGGGAGGAATGGCGACCCTGATCGGTACGCCTCCCAACCTCGTCGTGCAGGAGGCTTTGGAGAACGCCGGGTTCGACAGCCTTTCGTTCTTCTCTTTCACTCCGGTCGGATTGGTCTGCGTGCTGACTGGGATCATTATCCTGATCCCGCTCAGTAAAATATTCCTGGCAAAAAAAGACGACAACAATAAAAAAGAGACTTCCGGCGGCCGCACTCCAAAAGAACTGGCACAGAAATACCAACTCTCCGACAATCTCTACCGCTTGAGAGTCACCTCCGGTTCCCTGGTTTGCAATAAAACATTACAGGAACTCAATATCACACAAACATATAATCTGACGATCCTCGAAATACGAAGAAAATCGCCGTCACAGGGCCGTTTCATGAAGACCGTGGATCAAAAATTGGCCGGTCCGGACACAGAACTGAAAGAAAACGATATCTTATATGTCTTCGGAGCATTCGACAAGATCGAACTGTTTGCCCGTGAAAACAGACTGTCGCTCACAGAATCGAGAGTCGCCGAGTTCGCCGGCGGACCGTCCGACGAAAAACTGAGTGTGCAGGAGATCGGTATCGCCGAAGTCTTGTTGATGCCGGATTCCAAATTGATCAATAAAGCGGTCAAAGATTCCGGTTTCAGGGATAAATATGGAGTCAACATATTAGGCATACAACGGAAAAACGAATATATCCTGTCTGATATAAAAGAGGTAAAGATGCACTCCGGCGACATCCTCCTGATACAGGGCACATGGGATAGCATCGCCCGCATGAGCCATAAACAGTCTCAATGGGTAGTACTCGGACAACCTGTCGAAGAAGCATCCAAAGTCACACTGGACTATAAAGCACCTGTCGCCGCCCTGATCATGACCGGCATGATCGCAGCGATGGTATTCGATTTCATTCCGATTCCTCCGGTCGCAGCCGTCCTGATCGCAGCGATCCTGATGGTGCTGACAGGCTGCTTCCGCAATGTGGAAGACGCCTACAAGACGATCAACTGGGAAAGCATCGTACTGATAGCCGCCATGCTCCCGATGTCGCTTGCCCTCGAAAAGACAGGAGCCTCCAACCTGATATCGGAAAAACTGGTAAGCGGATTGGGTGATTACGGGCCACTTGTCCTTATGGCAGGAATCTATTTCACGACTTCTCTGCTCACCATGTTTATCAGCAATACGGCAACAGCGGTACTGGTGGCTCCCATCGCGTTACAATCGGCCTTGGCAATCGGGGTCAGTCCCTACCCGTTCCTGCTGGCCGTAACGGTGGGTGCGAGCATGTGCTTCGCCTCTCCCTTCTCGACTCCTCCGAACGCTCTGGTCATGTCGGCGGGCAAGTACACATTCATGGACTATGTCAAAGTCGGCATGCCCTTGCAAATCATCATGGGAATCGTCATGATCTTCATATTGCCATTATTATTTCCGTTCTAAACATTCACTGATATTTATTAGTTTTATATTTGCACACCAAAAAAGAAAAAGATGAAGATACCGTTCAAACCAATCGGAATCGAAGATAAAGATATTATAACATCCTTTACGATACCGAGCAATTACAAGAATTGCGATTATTCATTTGCCAACATCTGTAGTTGGCGATTCCTATACGACAGCGAGTTTGCCATTGTCGACGGCAGCCTGCTGATCCGTTTCTGGATCGAAAACAAAACAAGAGTCGCTTATATGACACCTACGGGTCAGGGCAACCTGAAACAGGCAATCGACCTGTTGGAAGCCGATTCGCTCGAACAGGGCCACCCGCTCTGTATGTTAGGCGTAACGCCCGATGCCAAAGAAGAACTCGAAAAAGCAATCCCCGGAGGATTTTTCTACATTCCCGAACGAGATTATTTCGATTACATCTATTTGCGTGAAGACCTGGCAAGCCTGAAAGGAAAGAAATACCAGGCGAAACGCAATCATATCAACAACTTCAATAAGAAATTTGATTACAAATATATCCCTATCACACCCGAACTGGTTCCCGAGTGCCTCCAGCTCGAATGCAAATGGTACAAAGCCAACCGGGAAGATAATGACGAGGAGGATCTGAACGACGAACGCCGCTCCATCCTCTACGCCTTGAACCATTACAACGAATTGGGACTTATTGGAGGAGCCATTTGCGTAGACCACGAAATTGTCGCTTTCACCTTCGGCGCCCCGATCAACCACGACACTTTCGGCGTCCATGTCGAAAAGGCGAATGTGAACTATGAGGGGGCTTATGCTGTTATCAACAAAGAATTCGCCTCCCACCTTCCGGAGAAATATACCTATATGAACCGGGAGGAAGACTTGGGTATTCCCGGTCTACGTCAGGCTAAACTTTCGTATAACCCGTTCATCCTATTGGAAAAATCCGCAGCAATAAAGAAACCTGCAAAATAATATTGAACGATGGATAACAACAAACCTCAATTGATCGACCTGTGGCGTACCTCTTTCGACGACAGTGAAGAATTTATCAAACTGTTCTTCGACCGGGTCTACAAAAAAGAAAACGCCCTGTTTATAGAGAAAGACGGAAAAATCGTTTCCGCCCTTCAAATGCTTCCGTATGTCATGACTTACTACGGGACGGAGATATCCGTAAGCTATATATATGGAGCCTGTACCCTTCCTTCCGAACGTGGTCAGGGGTTTATGCGCCAACTGATACAGAAGGCATTCGAAGTGATGGAAAGCCGGAAAGTAGCCTTGACAGTCATTATCCCGGCCGATCCATGGCTGTTCGACTATTATCGCGATTTAGGATATACGGAGGCTTTCGACTATTCGGAAGAGACATATATCCGGCCTATTGAAACAGCTTGGGAACAGGGTATTTTGGTTGTACCGCCCGAAGTCCCTTCGATGGAGTCTCTCTACAATTTCTTCAATAAGAAACAGCGGGAACGCACTTGCTATGTGCTGCACGGTTATGACGATTTCGTCACTATCCTGCGCGATCTGCAGATGTCCGGCGGGCAGATGCTGACAGCCTTGAACATTCAGAACGAACCGATCGGAATGATCTTTTTCCATCCTGCCGGTGACCATATTTATGTCAAAGAATTGATGTATGACAACGACAACATCAAGAACCTGCTCTTACAGGAGGCGACAATCCAGAACAAAGTGGAAAAGGCTATCTACCGCACTCCTTTCGCCGGACCAGGAACTTTCCCCTTAGGTATGGCACGTGTCCTGGATCGTGACCGCCTCATCCATCACTGGGCTTCCACCCACGAAAACTCCGTTCTCAATATCGGTGAACTGAAGGAAATGGACACTCAATCTCTTACCCGCCTGTTACTCGACTACCAGAGCCGGGAAGCTTATATGAGCTTGATGCTCGATTAGGGATTCATTCTGCCACCAAACAAAAGCTCTTCACCATTCCGGCGGAGTTACGGAGATCCGAAGGAATGGTTATCTGATTAAATTCGTATTTTTGCAAACTCATACAAAATTATACGGATAAAAAAGAGCTGACAATGTTACGGAAAGGAGACCTTACACAAGGAGGTATAACCACCACCCTGCTACAATTCACATTGCCGATGCTGGCAGGATCGCTTTTGCAACAATGCTATAACATAGCCGACACACTGATCGTAGGACAATGTATCGGCTCAAATGCGCTGGCTGCGGTCGGTTCCGCCTATACCTTGATGGTTTTCCTGATCTCTATCCTGCTGGGTTTGTCGATGGGGAGCGGTACGGTTTTCTCACTGCAATACGGAGCCGGTGACCTCCCCGCCCTGCGACGTAGCATTTATGTTTCCTTCTTGTTGATCGGCACGGTGACCGTTCTGCTGAATGTAGCTGTGTTCCTGTGGCTCGATCCGATTTTGCGATGGTTGCAAGTCCCCTATGATGTTTATCCGTTGATGCGTAACTATCTATGGATCATTTTCTGGGGAATAGCCTTTACTTTCCTGTATAATTTTTATGCGGCATTACTTCGGGCCGTAGGTGATTCCGTGACACCTTTATGGTTCCTGGCCGTGTCAGTCGTTTTGAATATCGGGCTTGATTTGTTTCTTATTCTTGTCTTGGATCAAGGCATCGAAGGAGCGGCAGTCGCAACGGTCATCGCACAGGGAATGGCGGCATCCGGTATCTTGCTGTACACCTATACAACCCGCCCCGAACTACGATTACACCGGAAAGATATGCGCTTCGACCGTTCCAGCCTGAAAGAAATCACTTCTTTCTCCACACTGACTTGCGTCCAACAATCCGTGATGAATTTCGGAATATTGATGGTGCAAGGGTTGGTAAATAGTTTTGGTACGGCTGTCATGGCCGCATTCGCCGCAGCAGTCAAGATCGACTCTTTCGCCTATATGCCTGTTCAGGAATTCGGGAATGCTTTTTCCACCTTCGTCGCCCAGAATTTTGGGGCGCGAAAAGGGGATCGTATCCGCCGGGGAGTACGCAGCGCATTTCTTATAACGATCGTCTTTTCTCTTGTCATCTCGCTGTTGGTTTTCTTTTTTGCCAAGCCGTTGATGCTTATTTTCGTCCGTCCGGATGAAGCTGAGATACTTCGCATCGGAACAGAATACCTGCGCATTGAAGGGACTTTTTATTTAGGCATCGGAATCTTGTTCCTCCTTTATGGTTATTACCGGGCCATCCGTATGCCGGGAATGTCCGTCGTGCTTACCATTCTGTCTTTAGGTACACGTGTCGTCCTTTCCTATTGGCTAGCATCCATTCCTTCCATAGGAGTTACCGGTATTTGGTGGTCTATTCCTATCGGTTGGTTCCTGGCTGATTTGGTGGGTATCGCTTATTACCGTTATCGCAGATATGCAGTCTCACGAACTTGACAAAAATCCGCTTCCAATACATATTTATTACCGGATTTTTCTATCTTTGCAGCCGTAAAAAGTAATGATAAATTATGGACGACAGTATTCCGCGAGAAATAGAAACAATAAGTAACAAGTAACGCGCAGGGGCAGACAGCAAGGTCTCTGTACGTTGACAAAAACGAAAGGAGGCAATAATGAGAACTTTTCTTTATTGTGAAGCCGGCTTTGTGGAAAAAGACCAATGGCTTCCAAATAGCTGGATCAATGTAGAATGCCCTACACCGGAGGATATCCATTACCTGACAAACCAATTCAATGTTCCCGAATCTTTTTTAAGCGACATTGCCGATACGGACGAACGTCCGCGTATCGAATATGAAGGAAATTGGTTATTGACTATCATTCGAATTCCAGTACAAAGCCAGGAACAGGGTATTCCTTTCACGACTATCCCCCTGGGGATTATGACGAACAATGAAATCATCATATCCGTTTGCTATTATAAGACGGAACTGATACCGGACTTTATCCGGTACACCCGCCGCAAAGAGGTCGTCGTACGTCACAAATACGACCTGATCCTGCGGTTGATCCATTCGTCCGCCGTATGGTTCCTGAAATATCTGAAACAAATCAACAATGAAGTGGCGCATGCCGAAAAAGCCCTGGAAAAAAGTATCCGCAATGAAGACTTGCTTCGCCTGATGAAACTGGAAAAGAGCATGGTTTACTTCAACACCTCCATCCGTGGTAATGAAGTGATGCTCACCAAACTGCAAAGCATCTTCCAGGAACCGGTTTATATGGACAACGAACTGGTGGAAGATGTGGAAACAGAGTTAAAGCAGGCGCACCTCACAGTCAATATCTATAGCGATATCCTGACCGGCACGATGGACGCATTCGCCTCCATCATCTCCAACAACGTGAACACCATCATGAAGCGCATGACCTCCATCTCCATCATCCTGATGGTTCCCACCCTCATCGCCAGTTTCTACGGTATGAACGTCCCGATCTACGGAGAGAACATGCCACACGGTTTCGCCATCATCGTCATGATCTCCATCACGTTATCGGCCTTATCGTTCTTCATTTTCAGAAAGATCAAATGGTTCTAAATTAAAAAATCCGCTTTACCTTCACAGGCGAAGCGGATTTAAAATCGATAAGCTTTTTCTAATCAAATATCTAATCAGAAAACAATATCTCGGGAAGGATAATATCTAATTCTGATAAATAAGTTGCAAAGGACGTGCCAGAAATGGGAAAGCTGATGCACATCTTCTACAAGCTCCTGATAAACAAGAGTATAAAATCAGTATAAATTATTTGAGGGAAAATAGGAAAAGTGTGGAAAGTGTGGAAAGGATTGAGTAAGGTGTGTAAAAATTCCACAATTCTTACACACCCGAATTGTTTTTATTCGTTAGCAGGATTTTCCAGTCATAATGTCCAACACCAGCTTATCCGTGGCTTCCATACCTTTGGAACCGATAGAAGTCAGATTGATGATCGACTTATCGACATCCTCGTCGATAATGCCCTCAACCGGAGTCACCACCTTGTTTTCCATTGCCATCAGCGCGGACAACATAGCAGTCGAAACACCACTGGAAACTTTCATGGCGCAACTGGGTTTTGCCCCGTCGCATATCATACCAGTAATATTGCCGATCATATTCTTGATCGCATAGGAAATCTTCACTTTATCGCCCCCCATCAGATAGGTAATGCCACAACTGGCTCCCGTGGCAGCCACCACACAACCGCAAAGGGCGGACAGGCGTCCCAGGCTTTGCTTGATATAGATGACCATCAGATGGCTTAGCATCAGGGCACGGATCAACTGTTCTTCCGTACATTCGATATCTTCTGCAAAAGAAAGAACGGGAAGTGTCGCTGCAATCCCCTGGTTCCCACTGCCGGAGTTACTCATCACCGGGATCATGGCGCCATCCATACGGGCATCGCAGGCGGCGGCCGTCATTGCCAGCATATGGGTATAGGCAGAGTCGCCCATATATTTACGTCCGTATGCACCGGAAACAGTCTTGCTAACCGTATGTCCGAAATTCCCCTTCAGGGAAGCCTCGGCCGCTCTCCGGTTCAGATCGGCAGTTTCAAGGATAAAACGGATATCATCCAGCGGCATTTCCATCGCAAACTCATACACGGTAGAGAAAGAGAGCCTCAATTCATCATCGTCCAAAACATCACAAGAAACCCCTTCTTTCCTCCGGTCTGTCAAGACTACACCATTCTTTTCCACATACACGATATTCGTATGTTCATGGCAGATAATCACCCGCGAAGTTTCATCTCCGGCCGAACAAATCACCTCGATATAGAGCTTGTCGACATTATCCTTTAAAGCGATATGAATCCGTTTATCTTCGATCACCTGCTTTCCTTCGGTAAGTGCCTCAGGTGTCAGGTCGCGCAAAACTTCGAGGCCATAAGCAGACTTACCGATCAGCGTACCCAAAGCAATCGCTATCGGCAACCCGACCATTCCGGTTCCGGGTATTCCTACACCCATTGCATTCTTCAGAATGTTGGCACTCAGAAATACTTCCGTTTTCTCCGGTTTACAGCCTAAAACCTCGGCAGCCTTAGCGGCAGCCAATGCGACCGCAACCGGTTCCGTACAGCCGATAGCGGGAATCACCTCCTGATGTATAAGTTTGATGATTTGTGTTTGAGTTGTTTTATCCATGAATATAGATTTTTGACATTACGCGACAAAGGTAACGATTAAATGAAAACAGAGGAGACTTCAGAGATGCAAAATTGGATAGATTGGACAGCTGTTTGTGAAACTATATATGCATAATGCAATTATATATTTCTTACACATATATAGTTTCTACAAACTACTTTCCAATCTGTCCAAATCCAAGACTACCAAAAATTGCCATCCAAGACATCCCCCTAACCAAGATAGGGTTACAGATGACCAGACGATATGTCAGAAAGTCACCTGTTATTTTTTCAAGAAAAAACTATTCCCCGTGATATCCTTTTTCTGGTTCTCCAGGATACCACCAACCATATGTATTTGTAGTATAAACCGTATTACCTTTATCGTCTTTTGAATATTTATACTTTTTATCATAAGAGAAATAAGGTCTTAAATATTTAATCGATTTTGGAATCTCTGCATTTATTTTATTTGTATAACAAATTATTCTTTTAATATGATTACAATCAGAAAAGTCCAGATTGACAAGTTGATTATTGTAACAATCCAATTCTGCCAAATTAGAGCATTTTGTAATATTCAACAAAACCAATCTATTATTGGCACATCGTAGTTTTTCAAGCCATTTACATCCACTTACATCCAATCTTTCAATCCGATTATTATTACAATCCAAAAAGTCCAAATTAATACATCCACTCAAATCTAAACCAGTAATTTGATTATTAAAACAATTCAAATGAAAATTAGCATTACTGCAACCCACTACATTTATATTAGTGAGATGATTATGTGCACAATCCAAATTACTAAGTCTTGTACAATTACTCACATCAATATCGGTAAGCACATTTTTGCTACAAAACAAATACTCAAGAGACTTGCACCCTTTGAGATTAATTGTCCCGACAAGGTTGTTTTCAGTCAAATCCAATCCTAATAAATTTTGTGCTGAATCATAATCTACACCATACCACTCATCTATAGGCTTGTCACTACACCAATTATCATTACGTTTCCAGCCATCACCGTTTGTATCTTTATAAAATCGTATCAACAAGGCTCTCAAATCTTGAGAATCTATATCCTCATCTCCTGGCTGTTCTTCACTTCCTTCTTCCTTACTATTATCTGTCTTGAAATTTTTCACTTCTCCATATTGATATTCACCGTTTAATGACATATATGCACAATAATAATAAACTGAATTTTCTTGTAATCCATTTAGATGAACACTGAAACTCCCATTCTCATCTGCGGTAGCAGGTATAATTGCATTTGTTCCTGCTGAAAGAGCCGCAGTCATGCCATAACAAATTCCGTAGGTGACACCAGAGGTGTTTTCTATCGGATAAATCCGACCATGACATACAGCTACATTAGTAGAAATATCTGTTGTATTACCAGTTGTTATATTTATATTCAAATCAATTTTAAACGCTTTGGACGGGTTTGCTAAAAATTCCTGCCCTTGGTGCTGGATAATAGGGTAAACAGTGTACTGTGTATTGTGTTTCAAATGATCAAAACGCAAATTCAATGGATTTTTGTAATCTTTGTTGAGTTGCAGTTTATCGGAATCATATACAATCTCTTTTAATTCTTTATTATCATCATAAAGGGCATAACCTATCTGTTGTGGAAATATGAGATCTCTGGAAACCATACTGCTAACGTCTGCACTTCCGGTCATATTGGTTTGAATAACTAATTCTGAAAATTCAGGGAATAAATAACGCGTCCCAATGGGTACTGTTTTGTTTAAAGAAAAATGATTCTTTCCGTCTTCATCAGACCATAATTTTTCCCCTTTAACAAATGCACAAGGACTGATATTGGCTACTGCATCAAGTCTAATGTTCGCATCTTTTTTTATTTCATATAAATCCGTATTTATTTCCGCTCCTGGATTTTTGGCAGGTGAAATGCTTCCATCAATAGTGAACTGAGGAGCAAGTTGTAAGTCAAAACCGACTCCTAATGATTGCATTGGAAGACCTATTCCCAGTTGAAAATTAGCTCCTAATAAGAAAGAACCCTCCACTGTCACGTCTTTTGAAAAATCGGATTCCGAGGTCAAACTCCATTCATGTTTTCCGTCATATTCTTTCCCGTTAATAACCCCATATTCATGATATATTTTTAGAGTGCAAGAAGAGTGTGCGGCGGTCAAAGAGGCGGAAGCATTGAGCGAGTAGCATATTTGCGGTTGAATCGAACATTCCAATATTCCGACCGGAAAACGGATTGGGAAGAGAATGCTTATAGCATCTTTCGCTTCACCTTTTATTGCTAAATCAAAGCCTGTATCCAATTTGTATTCATCATTTGATTGGATACAAATATGTTTTTCTTCACC
>ERZ836441.3093-NODE-3093-length-11862-cov-4.455323_pt1 | contig 11862 bp, 8 predicted proteins | sample MGYA00519686_ERZ836441 | MGnify/ENA primary metagenome ERZ836441 (study PRJEB31850, sample SAMEA3708800) | human gut metagenome | biome: human gut; feature: human-associated habitat; material: faeces | place: China | collected 2014 ... | reverse complement strand
ACTTAACACCTGTCAGCGGTGTTGTCTTGCCCTCGGCATCCGTCTGCTGAACCGTCAGATTCAGACTTCCCTTTCTTCCGGCTTCGTAAGAACCTGCCTGAACCGTTCCTGCCAAACAGCATGTCAACATGACAAACATTCCTAGGAAAGCCAAAAGCTTATTCCACATTTTAAATTTCTTTTTCTTCTGTTTCACCACGATCGGCCTCCTTGTTATTTTCTGTGATCACTATTCGTCTTTGCGGCTACTCTCCTCTGTTTTTCGGTTTTTGCGCCGAATAACTATATAAACAATGATGATCATTATGACCATAGCTACAAGACCAATGATCATAATCTTCACCGGATCAACCTTTGCGATCTGCTGGATCGGTGTCTCCTCAGCTTTTTCCTCCGGTTCAACATACTCTGTCCGGATTCCCCTTATCAGAAGCCTGTGAGTGTTGACTCCATAAGGAGTACAGGTTACCAGCGTCACATGATCCTCTCCCTCGATGATATCCAGCTCACTGGATTCCTCCGGAAGAACCGTTTTAATCTGATCTACTTTGTATGCAAGAGTCTTTCCCAGAACATGGATCAGAAAAATATCTCCATTCTTCATCTGGTCAAGATCCGTAAAAATCTTTGCACTCGGAAGTCCCCTGTGTCCCGCCAACACCGCATGTGTGCTCGTTCCACCTATTGGAAGACTTGTTCCCTCAACATGCCCGACACCCTTTTCCAGAACCTCGGTACTGAGACCATGGTAGATAGCAAGCGTCAGATTCAGCTTGGGGATCTCGATACTTCCCATCAGCCCGTCACCATTTGGATCAAGGACCTCATCGTAAGGATGACTGAGAACATAATCCTCTTCGTTAAAAGCATCTACGATCGTATTGACCTTATGCTCCGCGTTGTATTCCTCAGCCTCCTGCCAGAGCTTTTCGTACTGGTCATCCGACAGATCACTGACGGATTCATTGTACTTGGTTACAAGCTGCGCATTTCGGTACTCATTCCAGTAATTACTGATCGTTGGGTAAGTAAAGATACCCGCACCGACGATAAAAAGTAATATGATAAATATGTTGATAACTATAGAACCTTTTTTCTTCTTTTCTTTTGCCATAATCTATTTTTTACCGCCTTTATTTGCTCGCCTCTTCAGCTTTGTTTCCTTTAAGTATAACACAAAAACAAAGAGTGCGGTAACGGATAGACCAACAAATACCCAAAGAAGATAATTTGTGTGAAGACTACTTCCACTGAGCACTGTCTTCTCTTCTTTGACTTTCTCTTCTACATAAGGTACTCTGTGACCACGAACCAGAAGTCGTTCTGTATTTACTCCATAAGGAGTACAGGTTAAAAGAGTTACTAAGTCCTGCCCATCTTCTACTGCAAGAGCAGAAGTGTCTTCCGGCTTAACAACCGAAATCTTGTCTACTTCATAACATAAGGTTTCATCTAACACATGGAGCAGAAAATGATCTCCTACTTTCATCTGATCCAGATCTGTAAAAAGTGATGCACTCGGAAGTCCACGGTGTGCAGAAATAACAGCATGTGTGTTTGCTCCGCCAACCGGAAGAGAACTTCCCTCCAGATGACCTGCGCCCTTATTCAAAACCTCTTCTTCCGTTGTGTGATAGATCGGGATTTTGATATTGATCTTAGGAATCTCTACACTTCCCATCATCTCATCACCAGCGATGTTCAGTGTATTCATATAGACCGGATCTACTCCACTTGACTCAGCAAGTGCAAAAGAGTCAGGAAGAACACATGGAAGTAAGGCTTCGTTATAGTCTTCTGCTTTCTTACGCTCTGCATCATAGTCAATTCCTTCTGCTGCTTCCTTATCAGAAACCACCTGTTCATAACCACTGATCAACTGTTTCTGTCTGTAGTTATTCCATTGATTGGCTACAAAGGGATACAGCAGCAAGGACAAACCAGCTAAAAATATGATGCAAATTACTAAATTGCCTGCTTTTTTTTTCATCCGAGCTCTCCTTGCTGTTGTATTATTTTTTTATGAATCCGGGGCAGATGCCCCGGATTCGATATTTGGTTATAAACAATCACGAATGATTATTTGTTTGTTCTTTTGCGGCTTGCAAAGAATAAGCCAGCTGCTGTAACCATGATCAGGCATCCAGCGATTGTGAAGATTGTAGTACCGATACCACCTGTGGATGGAAGAGCGGAGAGATTTTCATCTGTTACAGTAACATCATCAAAGTTATCAAATTTATAAACTTTGCTTCCCTCAACAGTTGTACTATCAGCTCCTGTCAATACATGGTAGTCTTTCTGAATCTTGTAACCTGTTGGAGCATTTGTTTCCTGAACACAATATTTCTTCTGAGCATCCAAGCCTACAAAAGTAGTTGTTCCTTTAGTTGTTTCTTCAGCACTTGTTTCCTGAGGATTTCCTACTTTCTTAACCCAAATTGTTTTAGTACCTGAAGCGTCATTATTTCCCTTAACAATTACAGAAGCATTCTCTACTTTTGTGTATCCTTCTTTTTCTGTTTCTGAATACTCATATAATGTAAATTCTGCACCCGAAAGTTTTTTATTATCTTTTCCTTCTTTTACTACTGTTAATTTAACTTTTGCTGATGTTACAGAATCACCTTCTGTATCAAAATTTGATTCAATCTTATTGGTTACATTGCCTTCACCTGCGCCTACAATAGCAGTATATTTAATAGTTACAGTTTTACCAGCATAATCTGGATTGTAAATGAAAGCAATCTCCAGGCTAGCTGTGTCTTTATACTCGTTTACTGTATAATCGGTCTTTGGAACAAGAGCGGTATTCACACCTGCAACTTTAATCTCTAAACTGTTTTCTTTAAAAGTAGCATTTGTTAAATTGTCTGTAGCAGTGAAAGTTTTTTTCTCTACATCTGCTGAATAATATGGATATTCTGCAGTTACAGTATAGGCAATTTCGTCACCTTCAGATACAGATTCTGCAGAAGCATCATCAATAACTTTTGTTACTTTGTTCTTTGAACCTTTAACTGTAAGAGATGCATCAGCAAGATTTCCTAATCCTTCATCTTTAATGTATGCAAGCATTGGAAGATATGTATAACCTGTAGCCTCTGCAGTAACTAAATATAAACCAGCTTTATTTAAATTTGTAATAGCATTTGGAACGCCATCAGTAGTCTTTGTAATGTTAGCTGTTTCTGTAGCTAAAGTTTCCAGATTCTTAAGTGCTGCACCTAATTCACTAGATGCATTGATTGTTCCATTAGCAGCATTACTATCTGCGTGTAAGCCAATTAACTTGCTAATAGCATCATCTGCTGTTTTTACTGAATCATCATTTAATTTAAATGCATTTATAAATGCATTTGCAATTGTATCATCACTAAATTTCCAACCCAGTGTAGATCCAGTTGTATCTGGTTCTACAATCTGAACATATTTAATTGTTGTATCTTTAGTAAGAGTATCTCCACTTAAGGTAATACTTGCTGTCGTTCCAGCTGCAAATGTTGGAATACTCATTGCGAGTACCATGGCCAGTGTTAATAACACTGCAAAGATTTTTCTCATCTTCTTCATAATCTTGTCTCCTTTTCATTATCGGGCTTTGCCCATTTTTTATTGTTCCCTTATGCGGGATAATTACTTTCTTTTGTGGCAGGGAGCCACTGAAAAATTAATCATTACAATTATTTTCCCAGCACCTCCCTGCATTTGTTTTTATATAAGATCCATGCGGCTGCAGACATAAGTACCATGCCGCCGATCATATACCAGTAAATTCCGCTGCCACCGGTTGATGGGAGTGAGTAGAGCTTAATGTTTTCGATAACAAATGCTCCATCATCGCTTTTTTCAACAGGAACTCCATTTAATGTTACTTCAACTGACTGATTATCCCTTACTAGAACCTGCCATACATTGGCAGAAAGTGAATATCCCTCTGGTGCTTTTGTTTCTTTCAGAACATATTTTCCAGGAACTAATCCATTCACTGTTGCTCTTCCATTCGAATCAGTCTTGATATTGCCAGTTACCCGGTTACTTTCCTCATATGTGTAGTTATCATTTGCTGTATAAAGTGCAAATTCTGCATTTTTCAGAAGATTTTTTTCATTATTTTTTTCAACTTTTATCAGATTCAATTCTGTAACAATCTTTGTATTTGTAATTGTCTGAGTAATCTTTGTTCCATCTTCTGATACTTCTTTTTTATAAGACACTTTATATTTTGTATCGGTATTATTTGCTTTTGCCACAATAATCTTATCTGCTTCTACTTTGACATATCCGTTATTATTGATTGTAAATTCTGCATTTTCATTTCCTGTTACCGGTCTAAGCTCATAAACCAAATCAGATGAACTCACATTTCCAAAAACATATCTGTATTGATTATCTTCATTCAGTTCAACACATTTTAATGGTGTTCCATCCGCTTTATAAAGTCCTGCATATATAGAACTGTGCTTTATATTTTTATCTGACCATTCTTTATTAACTGTCAGATCTACTTTTAATGTGTTTGTTATTATTACATGAGCATCCTTTTTCAAAGCAATCTTTCCGTCAGAATCTGTTACTGTACCATCATCACATAAACCCTTTTTAACTTCTTTTATCGGCTTCTCATATCTTGAATTATCTGGTTCAATTTCGTTTACCCTGAACTCAGTTCCTGAAAGAATTTGATCAATTACAATCGTCTCATCCGGTGCTACGTCAGATATTATTCCCTGAGAACTAGCATTTCCTTCTCTAAGAAACTTGCTAGCTTTATTTATGACTTCATATCCTCCATCATAAGGGATAAACTGCCTATTCTGTCCTGTAAGATATACTTGAAAGCTGAATTTATCTGTAGTAGATAACCCATTCATCTTCTTGGTAATCCTTAGTTTTCTCAAATTCTTTACATTACAGGTATTTTTAAATTCTACCCTTGCTGCATTACCAGCAGTTTTCTCTTCACTTCGTGCCAAGTAAGTTTTAGTTTTCTCTGATACCTTATCTTCGGATGTTCCAACTAGCTTTCCATTCAAATCGTGATATGTTACTTTCCAGTTTGTAATGTCAACCTTATCAAATTGATCCGAAAGAATACCAACTTCTTCCGCATAGAACCGGAGTCCTGAATCAATCCCCTCGAATACCGCTGATTCTCCTGCCTTTAAAGTAAATATATTATTTGCTCCCACATATCTTACTTCATCTGTAAGAGAATCATTTTTCTTAACTCTGTATGGTGTTCCTTCTGGAATTGCATTATACTGAACCAGCTCCTGATTTCTGTCTTCTTCATCTTCAAGATATGCTTTGAACTGAAAATCAGTACTTGTATACTTTTCTTTATCTGAATTTGCAAGACTTTTTACTATTTCAATAGAATTCGTTGGTCTTGGTGGAAGATTAAATTTAATTGAACAGTTTGAATCACCTCGTCCACGCTCCATATAGAAGAGTTTCAATGAATGACTGGTATAATCTGCAAATGTATCACTATCACTATTAAATACACTCCCTAATGTTGGATTTGACTGGTTATTTACGTATACTTCACCATTTGCAAAATTGATACTTCCTGTTGCCCTCTCATGGACACCTCCAAGATCAAGCACCAATTTGTTATCTATAAATACCCAGACATCATCATCACCAGAGAAACTAAATACCATATCCTGTCCATTAATTTTACCATTTTTCGGTTGTAAGAACTCAAAAGATATCATCATACCAAAAGCAAATTTATTCTGAGATGCACCATCATCCCAAGAAGAATATGGCATGAATGAAGCAACGTGACGATTTCCCTCACCTTTGTCTTTACTTCTCTCATATACTATAAAATTCTTTTCCGTATTCCTACTACTATCAATATCATAATATGCATAATTCTTATCGCTATCATAGCTATATGTTCCTGTCCTTGAATCATATGAAAACAGATGATTCAATCCTGTAACATATGTATGTGGTATAACCTTATCCCAGGTACCATCAAAAAGGCCGTTTAATGATGTACCATTTTTTTTTAATACCGGATATCCATCCTTAAGATATCCTTCTACTAAATTCTGTCTTACCGCTTCACTTCCTGTATAATCTGCGCTACCAAATTGAAAAGAATCTTGATAATTCTGGTTTTCAGAATAATTTGCCATACTGATATTGATAAGATTTCTAGTATCAGCTGTCTTTATTGTTTTTGGAACCTCTCCTTTAGCATCTGCTGTATAAATAAATTTCACAGGATTACTTCCAACATCCATCCAGTTTTCACCATCTTCACTATACTGTATTGGTGAATTACTTGAACTTGATTCCCGTCTTAGGGCTTTGACTTCAACTGATTCTTCTCCGATTCCTACAACTGTACGTTCATATGTATAGTTATTTCCGCTCTCACTGTCTTTTACACTTGTCGGAATTATATCATTTGCACTTGTTGTATATAAGATATCTATATTTGTCAAATTTACTGTTGATTGTCCTGATGCATATAACATTATTCCGTTTTCTGAATAAAGGTTTGCCACTTTTGTTAGTTCTGCATTTGAATAAACAAATATAACAGTCTGATCAGTTTTCAGGTTTCTATAAGTTGTATCTCCTTTATACTGATACTTCATAACTTCACTATTGGAATCTTTTTCTTTTCTTCCCATAAGTTTCGTTACTTTATTGCTATCTACCAGACTATATCCATCACTTAATGTTGTTGCAATGTATGCGCCTATAAAGCGATATATTGTTCCACTTTCATCAAGTAGTTGATACATTTCTTTATTTATTCCACTTGATGTAATAGTACTCATGTATAGAACCGGGTTAGTATCTTCTGTTTCCAGAACCAGACCATCTGTTGCATTTACTAAATTATTTAAATCAGTATATGTACTATCATTCTGTCTTACCAAATGTATTATTTTGTCAAAACTAAATTCTTCTGTATTTCCGCTTTTTCTTTTCCATGTGATTGTAAATACTGAAAAGCTCTCTGTATTGAATTCTGCTTTTTGAATTTCACCATCTGTAGTAGTTTCAACGTTTGCCTGTCCCTGTTCTGTCATATTAACAACGTCTTGAACTTTACCATTCTGATCTTCAACAAAATGCATGACATCAATATTTGTATTTTTTTCTTCATTAACTTCTTCATCAACAGATACGACACTGATTTCTGATACGGTTGCCGGTACAGATGGTTCTGTGTAGTGCATGGAAACATTTACGGAACCATCAACTGGCTCTATCTTATTTCCTTCACTGTCCTGGAAATAAATATCATATGCCAGGAAACCTGCGATTTCGTATCCATCTTCCTCAGCTTTTTCGTTAAGCTTATTTTCTGTTTCTGCGTACTTGTCAGGATCTGTTTCCTGTACGATAGGAGTTACAACAAACTCTGCATTATCTGGAAGAACGTCTTTTGCAGCTGTTGCAGTTACAACCACATTGCCGATTGTCTTAGAGTAAGTTACTTCGTCTTCGACCTGAACTTCTGCTTCTTCATTTGCATCTTCGTTTTCTGTACCCTGCTCTTCATTCTCAACAACTTCCGCCATATCGCTTCTTACATAAGCTTCTGCTTCTTCGTAGGAAACTTTGTACCAGGTGAATTCGTCTTCACCGGTTACTGTTTCAATAAGTGGAAGCTGAGTGTCTGTAGCTACTGTTGCGATCACTTCGGCTTCTGTGGAAGGAGCTACGCGAAGGTTAACTTCGTCTGTGATGATGCGGATCATTTTGGTCTGTTCCTGATCCGGTGCTTCTTCCGGATTCTGTTCTTCCTCAGAGTTTTCTACATTATTCTCTGTGCTGGTTTCTTCTCCGTTCTCTTCGGTATTTTCGGTGTTGGCGTCTGCATTAACTTCTTCGTTATTTACTTCACCGTTTTCTTCTTTATTCTCATTGTTTTCATTATCATCTGCTGCCGGTGTGCTGCTCCATACAAATGTGAATGCTGCGGTAGCTGCTGACTGGAAAGCTGCTTTTGTGAGCTGTCTGCTTTCATTTGTTTCAACTGTAAGCTGATCTTCTTCGGCTTTGAGCTCTGTCAGTTCCAGTTCGGAAGTTTCTTTGTTGGTTCTGATCATGGCTGCTGTCACTGTGGATGCGGCCGGGTCTGTCAGTTCCGGTGAAGAAGCTTCTTTATAAGTAAAGCTGTAATTAACTTTGCCTGCTGGTTCAACCGGGTTGCCATCTGCATCTGTAAAAGATACGTTGTAAGCAAGGAAGCCGTCGAGGTTTTTGCCCTGGCTCTGAAGCTGCTCTGTGATCTTGGCTGCCAGTTTGTTGTACTGGTCTGTCATCTCAGCATCTTCGGTGTTGTTCTCGACTGCTTTGACGGTCATCTGTGTTCCGTTTGGAAGGACACCTGCAGGAGCTTCTGCTTTGATCTCGATTGTTTCGTTTTTAAGATTTACGATACAGCTTACAGGCTGTGCTGCTTCTTCAGCTGGAGCGCTGCTCTCGGATGTTCCATCTGTGAACATGTTCTCGCCTGATGAGAAGTCGGCATCGCTAGAACCGAAATCATCGGATTCGCTGTATGTTTCGTCCGTACCCTCTTCCGATTCAAAATTCACATCTGTGTCGAGATCGTCTCCTGTATCTTCGGATGTATCGACTGCTGCGGAATCCTCCTCAACTTCGACCATGTCTACCATGTCATCGAAGGAGCTTGCCTGAGATACATAGTCTGTATTTATTAATACAGTGGAGCAGAACAGCACGATTGCAAACATCATACTGAGCACCCGACATGTCAGGCTTCTGTTCTGATTCCGTTTCCTTTTTTTGAATTTTTTATTATTTTCTCTTTTCATATTAACATCCCCTATTATATGCATGATGATAATAAAAAAATTATCGTTAACTGCTTCACGTACAACTTATTTAAGATTTAACGACATTATAACAGGTGAACTGTTTCGTCACCTATTTCGTCAGCCGCTTTCAGCAACATTTTTAGTACTATTTTGACAATTTTCTATTATTTTGAGTAAATCGAGCTCGCTGTTGAAATCTTCCCGCTCGTTGTTTTTCATATGATAGACACTTCCCTGCCATGTAGCGTTCTGACGGTATCTGACATATACAGCCAGGGTGTCTATGCTTCCTCTCTGTTCAAGGATCTGTTCACGGTTGCTGACCTCTGTAAAAGAGATTCTTTTTGCATTTGCTGGTTTCTGCTGTTTGTCTTCGTATGTCCGCAGCTCTGTTGATGACTGAGGAAAGTTCAGCTCGTTCATGAATCGCTCCATATAGCGGAAGAGTTCATGAATACTTCGGAAGAATATAGGATCTTTACTGTAATAACAGTAAAATCTTCCGGACCTTTCTACTCCGTCTATGTTGTCTATGCAGACATTTACGATATTGGAAGCAGAAATGTTGAGCTTTTCTTTCATCATTCATCCACCTCCAGTGCTCCATCAATCAATCTGATCAGTTCAAGTGCACTCCTGAAACTTTTCTTTTTATTGGCTTCTGCCCAGGTCACCTCACCCTGCCATGTGGCATTGTCACAGTGACTCACATGTATTACAAATGTCCCTGTATGTTTTTTTTTGCCTTTTTCCATCTGCTTTGCTTCCTCCGTCAAGATCCGATCACGGTATTTTTGTTTTTAACCACACGATAACACGCACTTATTTCAGAGTATTTTTATTATAGCATCGGGGGTATTTCTTCAACTGTTTCGTGATTCTGCTTTTTGAACATTTTTTCATATTTTTTCGACAATGTTTCTGATAATTTGCGAGGGGGGCTGAGATTTTGGGGGGACGGGAGATTTCCGGGCGCAAAAAAACCCGGAGGGGATCTCCGGGCTGAATAGTTTTACTTCTATATTAATTATTAATGTTGTTTGTTTTAGTCGTTGCAGACCTCACCGAGTGAAGCAACGTAGTAGTCGATTGATACGTTCTTGCGGCGGGTGAGTCTTTTGTTGAATTCTTTGTTGATTCGTTTTGATACGAGTGTGCAGTTTTCCTGGGTTATCCCTATCAGCATTACGAGATACTGCTGGATATTGTATCGGGTGTAAAAATCGCCTTTACGGACTGCTTTCTGAATGGACTCGCGGAGAAGTTCTGAATAGTATTTCTGATTTTCGTCGTCTGTCTCGATATTTATAAAGTTCAGGGTGCAGAGCATCAGGAATACGGACATGCCGGTTCGTTCCATCATGCGGCCGAACACGTGGTAAACGTCCACAAAGCTTGGATAGGTGCAGTAGTAAGCGCCTTCGATGGATTCTTTTTCGCGGAGGCGGTACTTGATGTCTTCGATTGCGCCTGCTGCCTGTGAGGTTCGCTCTCCCATAAGTTTGAATCGCTCGAGCATTCCGGCGGATGGTGACAGGCCGAGTTCGTCGAACATCAGCTTGGTTGTTCTTTTGTAGACATCGAGGCCGTCTTTGTAGCGGGACATTCCGATGAGGCTGTCGATTTCCCATATCTGCCAGTCATAGAATGGGTAGATTTCGGCTGCGCTGTGTGCGACACGGTAGAGTTCTTCGAATTTTTCTTCGGTTTTCAGGTAGTGGCACAGTTCTTCGACACAGTCGAAATACATATCTCGACATGCGATGTTTTCGACTGCCGCCCAGTCCTCGCCCATCATATCCGGGAGGAATTCTCCGGTGTAGAGTTTCCATGCTTTGGCGTAGATTTCCATTTTGGTCTTTTGGGATTTTTCGTGACGTGCTGATTCGATCGTCTGCTTGAAGTCGCATACGTCTACTGAAGTTTCGATATCCGGGTCCCAGGTACACATTCCACCATTTATATTGATGTAACTGCTTTCCGGAAGCCCCGCTGCGGTGAGCTGCTTTCGGAGCCTGAATATTGTGTTGTTGAGGCTGCCGTTTTTATTTTCGACATCGCTTCGGCCATACAGGGCATCGATGAGTGCTGCTTTGGAGATTCCTCCATCCTGTGTATGTAGAAGTAATAATTGAAACAGCTGTGTGGTCTTTGATACATTGTTACGGTCCAGGACCAGTTCTTTTCCTTTATATTCCAGTGTAAATCCACCTAACATTCGAACTTTCAGTATATTTTTCATACTTTTCTCCTTCAACAGATATTGTGCTCTGTTTCTTGTCTTTTCATTTTGATTAGACTTATCCTTATTTAGCATATCATTCAATACGTTAAAGTTCTACCACCAAAATACACAAAAAAAGACTGTTATTATTATTCAATCCGCTAATAACAACAGTCTTTTAAGCTCTATCTAGCAGATAATTCCTTTGCTATCTCATCTATTTTTTCCTGAGTATAACCGGTATACTCTTTTATCTTGTCCATAGTTTCATGATTCATAAGCATTTTCTCAATCAACTCTCTTCGTCCAAATTCAATTCCCTCCTGTTTTGCTTCCTCCCGTAATTCATCAATTGCAAGACACATACTTGTTTCCTCCTTTTCTTCATTGAATTTCAGTTTTGAGTTAGTAAGTGTATTCAGCATGACTACCGTTTCTGTCTTCATGTTCTGAAATCCGTCATCGGTTTGGATCAGGTCAACCAGTTTTTCTTTTTCCTTCGAATATTTGATATACAACAGTACTTCCCGCAGATCTGTGTGAAAACGGTTGATTTCTCTGTTACGACCGAACGGCCGAAGATAATAAGATACAGTTTCCTGTAAAGAACAAAAAGAAATGTGATGCTTTGTTATATTTTAGCACAATATGCTCCGCAAGTCCACGAGAACATTTTGCTCTTTTTTCGACATAAAAAACAATCCCACCTCAATTGTTGTAGGATTCTTAATATCAACTTGGTAATAGGCATCTGCAAATCCAATTCCAGCAAGTTGCAGATGCTTCCAACCCTGGCCAGGCATCTGCAAATCC
>ERZ836441.3080-NODE-3080-length-11895-cov-4.033361_pt1 | contig 11895 bp, 7 predicted proteins | sample MGYA00519686_ERZ836441 | MGnify/ENA primary metagenome ERZ836441 (study PRJEB31850, sample SAMEA3708800) | human gut metagenome | biome: human gut; feature: human-associated habitat; material: faeces | place: China | collected 2014 ... | reverse complement strand
GACCGTGACTTCTCTCGTGCACAGCATAAGAAGACCTCCTCAGTTTCTCCTTGCCGCGGGCTGTCCGCCCGCTGTGATGGAACAAAATGATTATACCTTCTTTTTCCTGTCCGGGCAAGGGGGTAACGCAAACCCGAGAGCGCCGGGATGGCCCCTGACAGAAGCATGGAGACGTGCCGCATCCGAAGGCACAGCCATCCCGCAGCCTCACGGCCTGCCGCTCCGGGCAACCAGGGGTATCCCGCAGGGCCGCATCAGCTGGAGTGCGCAATGCCCAGCGGCAAAATCCCTGATGCGCCGGGTTCCATCCCAGGGGCTTTTCACAGCCTCCGCATCATTTGACACCCGAAAAAGTCCCATGCCTCGGCTCCCGCCCCCTGCTGCCCCGTAAATAGCATCCGCCCCAGCGCATCTCCTCTACGGCAGCATCTGCTTCCGGTCCAGCTCCTCCAGCCAAGCGGCCGTGTTTGCGAAAATGGTCCGGTAAAAGCCGCTGTCCATGAAATCGTCGAAATCCTCCATCTTCAAAAAGGCGGCGTTCTGGGTGTGGCGGCCGTCGATCTCATCCAGGTGATTCAGCACGCCGTACTCTTCGCCATAGAGGCCGATGAACTGCCAGAACACGGGGAAACGGGAGGTCTTGATGAGGATCTCCTCGATCTCCCAGTCGGACTGCAACCGGCCATCCGTCAGGAACAGCACCAGAATGGGCCTGCGCAGGCCGCCGTAGATCATCATGATGTCCCGCATAGCCTCCGGCTCGTTGTTGTACTGGTAGTTGAGCATGCTCATCCACCGCTCGTATCCGCCGGCCTGAGAGAAGGTGTAGTCCCGGATGTTGTGCAGCGTCACCGGCTCCAGCTGGCGGCTCTTCGCAGCAAAGGCCCAGCAGTCCAGGGCGCCGCTGTCTGACAGGGTGGAGGACAGGGCAAAGAACTTGTCGAACATCTGCTGGACCCGGCCCCCGCGGTACAGGTCGAACATGGAGCCGGAGGCATCGGTGCACAGGACCGTCTGAAGGTCCCTCTCCGCTGCCCGGGGCACCTGGGCCAGTGCTGCAAAGGAGGCTTTGTACAACGGCGCCAGGAAGTCCAGGTCCCCTTGGCAGCGGCGGGCCAGCCCCTCCATGCGGGTGCAGACATGGGGCGGCAGGGAGCGCAGGATGTCCCCCACGGAAGGAGGCGGACCGCCGGCGGGCGCGGCCGGCTGCCGGGTTGTCCGGGCAGACACAGCTGTCCGGACAGGCGGCGGAGGCGGCGGGACCGGGTCTGACACCACGCCGCCGAAGCTCTCCACCAGGGCCCGGAGGCCGCCGTTGAAGCCCCGGCCCACGGCGCTGAACTTCCAGTCCCCGTTTTTCCGGTAGAGCTCGCCGGCCACGATGGCTCGCTCCCCGGAGAACTCGTTCCCCGCGTAGGCATACCGGGCCATCTCCTCCCCTCTGACCCACAGACCGATGCTGCCCTGTTCCAGCTCCCGCAGGGTGCGGCCGCCGTCAATGGCGGCAGTGAAGGAGAGCCGCTGGATATGGTCCGGCAGGGCCGCCAGATCCACCTGGAATCGGGCCGTTCCGCCGGATGCTCCCTCAGAGAGGGCCATGGCCCCTTCCGGCGAGCGCCGCTGGTTATAGAAAAGAAAATACCGCTCGTCGGAGAGGCGGCCTGCGCTGTCCAGCCCAAAGCAGGACACGTCGACCGCCAGGGGCCCCTGATGCCGCAGCTCCACCTCCAGGGTCCAGGTCCGGCAGACGGTTTGAATGGAGATCTTCTGTCCCCGCTGCAAATCCAACATGACTTCGGCTCCTCTCCCGTGTTATTTGTGGCCCGCCACCCAGCGGAAGCCGAAGTGGTAATGTGCGTCCACAGCCCGGTGGCTGTTGAAAAACAAGTCCTCCCGCCGGACCTCCAGCCCGCCGTCCCGGCCGGTGAGGCTGGCCAGGACGCAGAACCGTTCGTTGCTGTTGGGGTTGTCGATCTGGACCTCAATATCCGGCGTCCCCTGCTGGCTCAACACCCCCCGGGCGTTGGTGGACCGCCAGTTGGGCACACCCTCATAGATGAAGGCGAAAACCACGGCGAAGTCGATCAGCTCCGGCCGGAAGAAGTCCATGTTTTCGCCGTTGGCGCTGGCGCCGGAGCGGTCGTCCTTGTCCAGCTTGATGTAGGGGGGCTGATCGGCGGCGCCGAAGCTGTTGCCCAGGGCCTGGATGACCCCCTGCCGCCCGTCCTTCAGCCGGTACATACAGGCCAGATCCAGGTCGATGCCCCGGCTGAACAGGCCCCGCCGCTGGTCCCAGTTCAGGTTCACGTGGATGCGCCGACGGTTTTTCGTCAGGTCGATCTTGTGGCTCTCTCCGCTCTTCTTCAGGCTGATTTTGGAGAGATTCACCTTCGGCTCCGGCGGAGCAGGTGCCGGGGTCGGCGGGGCAGGCTTGACCTCCTCCCCGCCGAAGTGGGCCAGCAGGGCGGAGAGTCCCCCGTTGAAGCCGCTGTCCACCACGGAAAAGCGCCAAATCCCATCCTTGCGGTACACCTCGCAGAGAATCAGGGCCTTCTCCTGCTGATACCCCGCACCGGTGAAGACATAGGCCGCCCGGTCCAACTCTCCTTCCAGCGTCAGGAGTCCCCGGGCCAGCGCCTGCATGGTGCCGCTCTCCGCCGCCACCGTCACCACCAGCCTCTGCAGGAAGCCCGGAAGGCGGTTCAGGTCCACCGAGAACACCGTGGACTCCCCGGACTGGTGCATGGAGACGGCGCCCTCCGGCGAACTGGTCTGGTTGTAAAAAATAAAATAACGGTCGTCGGACAACTTCCCCGCTCCGTCCACGCCGAAGCAGGTCACGTCCGCCTCGCTCCCCGGCAGGGACACCGTCACGGAGATTCGCAGCTGTCCGCTTCCGGTCAGGTCCGCCAGTTTGCACTTCTGTCCCTTCTGCAGTTCCATGGGATCCCGTCCTTTCTCGCATATCCGTTTCTCCGCCCTGCGGGTTTACCTCCCTATTTTAGTGGATGGCGGCCGCCGAATCAAGAAGTGGATCCGGTTTTTCAACCCAGCGGGCGCAGATCTATCCGGCCGCCGCAGGCCCGCTATGCGTCTCCCCGCAGCAGAAACAGCCGGAGGACCTTCTCAGCCAGCCGGACCTCCCGGGGCGTGCACCGGGCCAGCAGGGCCTCTATGGCGGTCAGATCCGCATCGGGCTGAATCTCCTCTCCCAAAAGGATATACTCCATTGAGAGCTGCGACGTCTTCGATAATTTAATCAGCGTGTCAATGGACATCTGCGAGGTCCCCACCTCGATCTGGCCGTAATAGCCGGCGCTGATATCCGCTAGCTCGGCAAACTCCTCCCGGGTGAGGCCCAGAAGGGTCCTCTGCTGCCGCAGCCGGTGCCCCATGGCGACTCGCTCCTGTTTTGTCATCTGTTTCACGCTCCTTTTAGAATAAGTCTATTCTGGAACGTGTCCATTCAAAATATGCTATAAGATATTGATTTTAGTTATCTTATAGTGTATATTTTGAGTGAGAAAATCTCTGTATCCATTGTGGTGCAATGGATTAGGAGTTTTTTCAAAAGCGGTTTCACGTGCATAATAATTGTCACAAAAAACGTTAGCTTATAGAGAAGATTCCGGCACCCGCAGGCTTCCAAAAGCAGGAAGGTCATTTTTGTGACACACAAGCGTAACAAAACGAGGAGACGCCATGCAGAGTTACACGCTCAACCGCCCCGATGGAGCCTTGCTTTGCCGGGTGCTGGAACAGCATACAAATGATGCCGCGGGAGCCATCCTGCGGCTGGCGTGGATGGCCGGTCTGATGCGGGACGAAATCCAGCACCTCACCTGGGCTCAGGTGGATCTGCTGGGCGAACAGCTCCTGCTGCCGGACCGGGCGGTCCCGCTGGCCCCGGAGCTGGCCGCCTGGCTAGAGGCCCTGCGCCGGGAGCGGAACGGCAGCAGCGAACGGGTGGTGCTGTCGGACCGGGACCAGCAGCCCCTGGCGGCCCAGTCCATCTCCCGCCTGGCCCGCGCCGCGCTGGACGCCGGGGACCTGAAGGCCGTCCGCCTGATCGACCTGCGCCACGACTACGTTCTGCGGCAGCTGGAACGTCACGACTGGCAGTACGTCTCCCGGATCACCGGGCTGGAGGCCGCCGCCATGAACGTCCACTTCGCGGCCTACCTGACGGAGAAGAAGGTCTCCACCCGCATCCGCCGGAAGGCAGCGCCGCAGATCGACGAGTTCGCCCTCTGGAAGCTGCTGCAGGCGGAACAGGACACCCCCGCCGGGGCGGCCCTGTGGCTCACCTGGCAGCTGGGGCTCCAGGTGGAGGAGATCGCGTCGCTGCGGTGGGACCAGGTGGACCTGCAGAAGGAGCGGCTTATCCTGCCGGACAGGCAGGTCCGTCTGACCAGCGGCGTCCTGTCCATTCTCCAGAAGCTGCGCAAGGCGGCGCCGCCAGAGGCGGAGTGGGTCCTGATGTCCCCCCGCAGCCGCCGCCCCTATGAGCGCACCCGCCTGTCCAAGCTGGTGCGGGCGGCGCTGGTGCAGGGCGGGCTGGACGATCTCTCCCTGCGGGACCTGCGCCTGGACTACGACATCCGGGTGGGCGGCGAGAACCAGGTGCTGGACGTTGTCCGGCGCCAGGGCTCCATCACCCGGAATGAGGTGATGGCCCTTCTGCGGGTCTCCAAGAACACGGCCTACAACCGGCTTCGGCAGATGGTGGCCCGGGGAAAGCTGACCAAAGTGGGAAACCGCTATTACCTGCCCAGCACGGTGGTGCCGCCGGAGGACCAGGAGCAGGCGATCCTGGCGTACCTGTCGGAAGCGGGGTTTGCCTACCGCCAGGACATTGCCCGGGTGCTGCGAATCGGCCCTCGCCAGTGCTGGCCCATTCTCCAGCGGATGCTGGCGGAGCACCAGATCGCCAAGGACGGGCAGAAATACATCCTCTTGCAGAAGGAGGCGTGAGACCGGGCAGCCCCGGTTTCCCGCCTCTCTCTTTTTTGGAAATCTGCAACTTTTGTTACATAAATTACCACGAATCAGGCGCTTTTGAACGGCGTGTTTCGTTTGAATAACAATCACGCCGAATCCGTAGACAATCCGGAAAAACACTGATACATTGGCGTTGCGGACGGCGGGAGTGTCACTGGCGGCCGGCTCTGTGGTTGGTGTAGGCCGACACAAGTTGGTTGGCTAGCCCCCACACGAATCTCAGACCCGGCGGCAGGCATACCGGCGGACCGCAAATATTTTAAAGGAGGAGAAATCCCAAATGAAGAAGTTCCTTTCTCTGGTGCTTGCTCTGGTGATGACCATGTCTCTGGTCACCGTCAGCGCCGGCGCCAAGGACTTCACGGACGACAGCGAGATCACCTACAAGGAAGCTGTGGATGTGATCTCTGCTCTGGGCGTTGTCGACGGTTATTCCGGCGGCGACTTCCGTCCCGATGATGTCCTGACCCGCGGTGCGGCCGCCAAGATCATCTGCAACCTGATCCTGGGCCCCACCACTGCCTCCGCTCTGAGCGCAGGCACCGCCCCCTTCAAGGATGTTCCCGTGACCAACACCTTCGCGGGCTACATCACCTACTGCTCTCAGCAGGGTATCATCAGCGGCTATGCTGACGGCACCTTCCGTCCCACCGGCACCCTGAGCGGCAACGCGTTCATGAAGATGCTGCTGGGCGCTCTGGGCTATGACAGCTCCATCGAGGGCTACACCGGCCCCAACTGGACCGTGTCCGTCATCAAGCAGGCCGTGGGCATTGGCCTGGACGACGGCAACGACGAGTTCGTGGGCTCCAAGGCCGTGACCCGCCAGGAGGCTGCCCTGTATGCGTTCAACATGCTGCAGGCCACCATGGTGGAGTATGACCAGCAGAACACCATCGTTGTGGGTGACATCACCATCAACACCACTTCCAGCCGGAAGGATGTTGTCAACAACGACAAGAACGAGAGCATCAGCGAGGACAACAAGATGCAGTTCGCCGAGCGTTACTTCGACGATCTGAAGCTGTCCGACGGCACGGATGATTTCGCCCGTCCCGCCAACGTGTGGCGTCTGAAGGCCGAGAAGATCGGCACCTACGCCAAGGAGGCTGACGCTTCTTACACCGCCAAGGTCGCCGTGGACGATATCTATGCCGACCTGGACCTGGGCAGCAGCGTGGACAAGAAGGACGTCACCGTCTATGAGGACGGCGCTGAGCTGAAGGACAAGGCTGTTGACATCACCAAGAACGACGACGACACCGAGTTCGGCGCCAACGGCGTTCTGACCGAGGTCTTCTATGATGATGACGACGACACCGTCGTGATCACTATGGTGAACACCTATGTGGGCACCATCAACCGTTCCGTGGCTGCCAAGGGCAACAAGGACGCCTATGTGGAGATCGCTGTTGAGGATGTGAAGCCCGACGGTGTGAACGGCATTCAGGACTTTGAGACCGTCGAAGAGTTCGAGGATGACGCCTATGTCCTGTACACCTACTCTCAGTCTGCCGACGAGGTCAAGTCCGTGGCTCTGGCCGAGCAGGTCTCCGGCACCGTGACCCGGGCTGAGAACAATTCCAAGGACGAGGATGAGCGCAAGGCTCTGACCATTGACGGCACCCGCTACACCGCCTCTCACAACATCGCTGGCGAGAACATCGGCAACGTGTCTGTGGACGAGGACTATGATGTCTATCTGGACGCCTATGGCTACCTGATCTACGTCGAGGAGATCGACGAGATCGGCGACTATGCTCTGTTGATGAATGCTCAGGACAAGAGCGACTTCTCCAACAACCGCGCTCTGCTGGTCTTTGCCGACGGCACGGAAAAGGTTGTTGACACCACTGAGAACTATAAGTACAATTCTTCTACCAACAAAGATGGAATTCCCAACGGCACTATCGTCACCTACCGCGTGGACGAGGACGGCGACTACACCCTGAAGGCCGTCAAGGCAACTCTCACCAGCGAGAACATCCCCACTGATACTGGTATCGGTGATTACACAAGTAACAACACCGCCTTCTCCATGGAGAACGACAAGGCCACTGTCACACTTTATAGCGGCAAGACCGTGACCACCAACAGCAGCACCGTGTTCGTGGTGTACAACGACACCAGCGATGATTACACGGTCTACACCGGCATCAAGAACGCTCCCAGCATCGACGGCAGCACGACCAAGGTTGAGTCTTATGCCTACTGCAAGAGCGGCAAGATGGCCACCATCATGTTCATCTTCGTTCAGGACGGCTCTGCCATCGAGGACGACAGCAACACCACCCTGTTCCTGGCCAAGGAGTCTGTCTCCAACCTGATCCACGACAAGGACGGCGACTACTTCGAGTATCAGGCCATCGTCAACGGCGAGGTCCAGACCGTCAAGGTGGACGAGAACCAGGGCAAGAACCTCAACGGCATGTACAAGAACTACTCCGTTGATAAGTATGGTATCATTACCAAGGTCTCTACCAACGGCGATCACGGCTATGTGTCCTTCACCGATGGCGAGGGTGACTCCGGCAAGGAGTACCTGACCGGCGCTGGCATTGACAAGATCTCCGCCGACTACACGGTCCTGCTGGATACTGCGAACCACAAGGATGACACCAACTACACCATCACCGTGGCCGACGACGCCAAGATCTTCTATGTGGACGAGGATGGCAATATTGAGGCCAGTTCTTATCGCGCCATCGCCAAGGACAGCAACGACAAGGTCTATGCTGTTGTGGACGAGTACCTGGTCGAGTTCCTGGTGATCGAGGAAGTCGATGACAAGTCCTCCGACGAGGATAAGCCCGAGCTGAGCAAGGATATCGAGGTCCGTGATGTATCCCTGGGCTCCACCACCAGCATCGAGTACTACCGCGAGGCCGGGGAGATCACTCTGAGCGAGGATGACATCATCGCCATCCTGCAGGACAAGGGCTGCACCGATATCTCCGTTGAGGATAATAATGGCGCAAAGTGGACTTACACCAAGCCCAATGGCGGCACTGTGAAGAACGCCACCGTGACGGCCACCCAGGTTTATGTTGTCAACCTGAAGCTGGACGCTGATGTCCAGGCTCTGGTTGATGCTAAAACCATCAGTGTGGAAATTGCAGAGGGTTCTGAGTATGTTGCGGCGAACGGTCAGGTTAAGATCGTTCTGACTCACAACACCAGCACCTTCGGCAGCACGTTCAATGCTAACAGCACTGACGGTTCCAAGGTCCCTGTCACTGCTAGCGGAACTGGTGATGCTACCGGAAACAAGACCCAGACCATCACAATCAGCGATGTCGGCGCAATTGCCACCGATATCACCGTGACCGTTTCCAAGTAAAGAATTACCTGAAAACTGTTGCGCCCCCCGGCTCTTTAGAGCCGGGGGGCATATTTACTTCGCGCCCAGACTTCCAAGGTCGAACCAGCATAGATAGAGTGTGTGGCCGCTGTTGACCTCCATACGAATGACTCTTCTTTTCCTCCCCCTCCGGGAGCGAGGCTGGAAATCTGCGCCCTCCTCTCCGGGACAGCTGTCTCCCTGTCAGACTTACGCCCTCCAGGACAACAGCCAAGAATTTTTTACAGGACGCAAAGGGCCGCCAGGCCGCCCCGGCAGAAACAGCCCATAAATCCAGACGCGCAAGCGTCCATCTTCCCAACAGCCGCGGCCTCCAGAAAAATTTCTGGAGGCCGCGGCTGCCCCCCTGCCCGGAGCACAACGCAGCGGGCGCCATCACATCAGGCACACCAGCAGCGTAAAGGCCAGGCTGATGGGGATGCAGAGGGAGTGGATCGCCCCCACGGCGCCGGAATCACAGCCGCACCGCTCACAGTAGGCCAGGGAGACAGAGGGCACCGGCGCCAGAAGGCTCAGCGCCAGCACCTGCCGGATCCCGGCAGGCAGCGGCAGCATCCAGCAGACGGCGGAGGCCGCCAGGCCGAATCCGTAGCGCAGCAGAACCACCCGCAGAACGTCGGACCGGCTCTCCTGCGGAATCCGCGGCTCCAGCAGCAATCCGATCATCAGCATCGCCAGAAAGGCGTTGGCCTGGCCGAACATCCCCGCCACGGTGTAAACCGTCTGCGGCAGGCGCAGGCCGAGCAGCCCCAGGAGCAGAATGGCCAAAAAGGTGTCGAAGGGCACGGAGCGGAGCATTCTGCCCAGAACAGAGCGGACCGTCAGGCGCTCCCCGCCGGTGAGGGCGGCCGTCAGTGCATAGGCGCCGCCGCAGTTGAAGGGGCTGTTGCCCGCGTCAAACATGGAGACGGCCAGCAGCATGTCCGGCGGCAGAAAGCTCTGCACAAAGGGCAGGACAAAGGTGCCGATATTGTAGCTGGGGGCGTTGAGCAGGTAGAGCGCCCGGACGGGCCCCGGCCGCCTCCGGGTCACCAGGGCGGAGACAGCCAGCAGCAGGACATTGGCGGCTGCTGCCGCGGCGAGAACCGCCAGCAGGGACGGAACCAGCCTGAACGCGCTGAAGCTGGAGAGGAGAGCCCCCGGCAGCGTCAGGTTGACGATGATCCTGGACAGCAGACGGGCATCGCCCTGCTGAAAGACGCCCCGTCTCTTGAGAAGGTATCCCAGCGCCACGATCAGCAGCAGCCCGCCGGTTTTGATGAGTAAAGCGTCCATGCCGAAACCTCCTGAAATGGACACAGCCACCAGGACGTGCCTGGTGACTGTGCCGGAAAAAAGAAGAAAAGAAGATTGGGAAAAATCAGTGCTCAGAGTTGAGGCGCTGCCGGCTGCGGCTGACCACCGCCTGGATCACAATGAACAGGCACAGCAGCAGGGCGATGATGATGCGCGTCCACCAGGCGGAGAGCGTCCCCTGGAAGGTGATGAAGGTTTGAATCACACCCTGGATCAGCACGCCGAGAAGGGTGCCTGGCAGGAAGGCCACGCCGCCGGACATCAGCGTGCCGCCGATCACGGAGGAGGCGATGGCGTCCATCTCCATGCTGACGGCGTGGAGGGGATACCCGGAGAGCATGATGAGGGAGTAGACCACACCGGCCAGCGCCGAGCAGAAGCCGCACACCACGTAGGCGAGGATTTTCGTCCGTTTGGTGGGAAGGCCCATCAGCTGCGCAGACATCTCATTTCCGCCCAGCGCGTAGATGTTCCGGCCGAATCGGGTGAACTTCAGCACCAATGTGGCCGCAACCAGCGTCACCAGCGCGATCACCACGCCCACGGAGATGAATCCGCCGGGCAGGACATAGATCCGCGCGGACGCCAGCGAGGTGTACACGGGATTGTCAATAACAATCGTCTCCCGGGAGATGATCGCCGTCATGCCGCGGGCGAAGAACTGCCCCGCCAGCGTGACAATGAAGGGCTGCATGTTGAATTCCGTAATCAGCCAGCCCTGGACCAGGCCGAACACAGCCCCCATGGCCAGCACGATCAGGATGACGGCGGGCGCGGGCAGGCCCGTGTTCTGCAGCATCTGCGCCGACGACATACAGGTCAGCGCCACCACAGAGCCGATGGAGATGTCAATCCCGCCGATCAGCAGGACAAAGGTGATGCCGATGGTGGCAATGATCAGGGCCGCATTGTCGATCAGCAGGTTGCAGAACACCTGGGGCTTCATGAAGCCCCGGTAGTTCATCATGCCGACCACATACAGCAGCACGAACAGGCTCAGGGTGATGCCGAAGGAAAAATACCGGGAACCGACCAGGCGGTCTTTCAGGCTGCTCTTCTGCTTCATCTCTGCTTCACCGCCTTTTCTGCTGTGCGCTTCTCCAGAACACCCTTGAATTTTTCGGACTGGAGGAGGCAGATCAAAATGACCACAAGGGCCTTGTATACCGGCAGCTGCTCCGAGGAGACGCCCAGCGCGTACAGCGTGGTGGTCATCGTCTGGATGGTGATGGCGCCGATGATGGAGCCGCCGATGTAGAATTTGCCGCCGCTGAGAAGCGTTCCGCCCAGGGCCACGGACAAGATGGCGTCCATCTCCATGTTGAGGCCGGCGTTGTTGGGGTCCGCCGCCGCGATCATGGAGGATTCCATCAGTCCGGCAATGCCGGCGCAGATGCCGGAGAAGACGTACACCATAAAGATGATGGAGGAGACCTTGAGGCCCGTGCGCCGGGCGGCGTTGGCATTGATGCCCACCGCCTGGACGAACAGTCCCACAGACGTCTTTTTCTGGATCAGAACCACAAACAGCACCATGAGGGCGGCAATGAAGATGGTGGTAGGCAGGGGGCTGCCGGGAATGGTGGTGCCGATGTAGGTGAAGGGCTCATAGTACACGGTGACATTCTGCCCCTTGGTAATCAGCATGGCGATGCCTCGTCCGGCGGTCAGCAGGATCAGTGTGGCCACCATGGGCTGGATCTTCAGCTTGGAGACCAGGAAGCCGTTCCACACGCCGCACAGGGCGCAGACCAGCACGGCGATCAGACAGGCCGGCAGCAGCGGCATATTGGCGGTGCCGTCCCCTGCTCCGCCGATCAGGGAGCAGCAGATGGCGCCGGAGATGGCGATGACAGAGCCTTGGGAGATGTCGATGCCCCCGGTGGCGATGACGAAGGTCATGCCCATAGACAAGATCACCAGGATCGAAGCCCGGTTGAGAATGTCAATAATGCGCCCGTAAAACTGGCCGTTCTGGAACTCAATGGCAAAAAAGCCGGGGGTGGCAAACGCGTTGAACACCAGCAGCAGAGCCAGGGCAAACAGCGGCAGAAACAGGTGGTTGGACGTCACCTTTTTCACTTTTCCCATCATTTAGGCACCTCCTGCAATGGCTGCCATCACCCGGTCGGAGTTGATGTCGTCGCCGGTCAGTTCCGCCACCTTCCGCCGGTCCCGCAGGACTGCCAGGCGTGTGCAGGTGCGGGTCATCTCGTCAATCTCGCTGGAGATGAAGA
>ERZ836441.3071-NODE-3071-length-11931-cov-4.419080_pt1 | contig 11931 bp, 11 predicted proteins | sample MGYA00519686_ERZ836441 | MGnify/ENA primary metagenome ERZ836441 (study PRJEB31850, sample SAMEA3708800) | human gut metagenome | biome: human gut; feature: human-associated habitat; material: faeces | place: China | collected 2014 ... | reverse complement strand
GGGTCAGCCGTGGGCGGTCTCCGCTCTGGCGCAGGCGGCGGGGCTGGCGGCGCTGACACAGCGGGACTACGTCCGGCAGGTGCGCGCGCTGATCGAGGCGGAAAGGCCGTATCTGCTGGCGGGGCTTCGGGCGCTGGGGCTGCGCGTGATCGCAGGGCGGGCCAATTACCTGCTCTTTCGCGCGGATGAGACGCTGGGCGAGCGGCTGGAGGCGCGCGGCGCGCTCATCCGGCGCTGCGGCAACTATCCGGGGCTGGACGACACATGGTACAGGACGGCGGTGCGCACGAGGCGCGAAAACGACGCGTTTTTGGCCGCGCTGCGGGAGGTGCTGGCATGAGCAGGGCAAAACGCATCATGGTGCAGGGGACGATGAGCGGCGCGGGGAAGAGCCTGCTCTGCGCGGCGCTTTGCCGCATCTTCGCGCAGGACGGCTACCGCGTTGCGCCGTTCAAAAGCCAGAACATGGCGCTCAACAGCTTCGTCACCCGCGACGGGCTGGAAATGGGGCGCGCGCAGGTGGTGCAGGCGCAGGCCGCGGGCGTTGAGCCGGACGTGCGCATGAACCCGATTCTGCTCAAGCCGAGCAGCGACACGGGCAGTCAGGTGATCGTGGGCGGCGAGGTGCGCGGGCAGATGAGCGCGGCGGCGTATTTCAGGATGAAGCGGCAGCTCATTCCCGAAATCCTCGCGGCGTTTGACAGCCTGAGCGAGGAGGCGGATATCGTCGTCATCGAGGGCGCGGGCAGTCCGGCGGAAATCAACCTCAAGGCGGACGACATCGTGAACATGGGGCTGGCCAAGCTGGTGGACGCGCCGGTGCTGCTGGCCGGGGACATCGACCGGGGCGGCGTGTTCGCCCAGCTTTACGGCACGGTCGCGCTGCTCGAACCGGAGGAGCGCGCGCGCATCGCGGGGCTGGTGATCAACAAGTTTCGCGGCGATGTGGATATTCTGCGCCCCGGTCTGGCGATGCTGGAGGAAAAGACGGGGCTGCCGGTGCTGGGCGTTGTGCCGTATCTGCATGTGGAAATCGAGGATGAGGATTCCCTCTCCGAGCGGCTGAACGCCAGGGACGCGGTCAAGCCGCTGGATGTGGCCGTCATCCGCCTGCCGCACGTCAGCAATTTCACGGATTTCATCCCGCTGGAGCAGCACGAGCTGCTGGGCGTTCGCTATGTGCAGCGCGCGCGGGAGCTGGGCGCGCCCGATCTGGTGATTCTGCCGGGCACGAAGAACACGATGGAGGATTTGCTCTGGCTGCGGCAGAGCGGGCTGGAAGCGGCGGTGCGCAGGCTGGCGCAGGCGCAAACGCCGGTGCTCGGGGTCTGCGGCGGGTATCAGATGCTTGGGCAGACGCTCGACGACCCGGCGGGCACAGAGAGCGGGAAGCCCATGTCGCTCGCGGGGCTGGGGCTTCTGCCGACGCGGACGACGTTTGACGCGCAGAAGCGGCGCACGCAGGTGCGCGCCGTCGCGCTGGGCGCGCCGTTTGCGGGCGCGCGGATGACGGGGTACGAAATCCACAACGGGCGGACGACGGTGAACGGGGAGCCGTTTTGCCGTCTGGCGGACGGAACGCCGGAGGGCTGCGTCTGCCCCAATGTGTTCGGCACATATCTGCACGGCCTGTTTGACAGCGGCGAGCTGACGCAGGCGCTGGTGAAGCTGTTGTGCGCGCGCAAGGGGATTTCGCCCAAGGAGACGCGCCCGACGTCGATGGCGGAATACCGGCAGGCGCAGTTTGACTTGCTGGCCGACGGCGTGCGCAAGGCGCTGGATATGGGCGCGGTGTATCGCGCGATGGGGATGAAAGCGCCTTAAATCTCCAGCGCGTACCCCTGCCCGCGATAGGTGCGGATTTTTGCCTGCGCCTCGATTTGAGCCAGCTTCCCCCGCAGGGCGGAGATGTGCACCCAGATCAATTCGCTGCCCGCGTTTTCCTCGCCCCAGACGCGCCGGGCGATTTCCGCATAGCGCCGTCCCCTTTTGATGGAATGGAAACAGTCTACGCCGAAGCTGTGAAACAAAATGGAACACGCGCCGAACAATGTGGGAAAATTTTGAAAGCATTGCGGCGCTTTTCAAATCAATCAAAAAACGCTCCCCATAAAGGGGAGCGCAGACGACGAATTGAGGGTCTTACAGGTTGCGAAGCTGGGCGAGGGTCGGGCTGTAATCGCGCGCCATGTGATATTCCGTGTGCAGATAGCTCGTCACTTCGCGAGAAGCGCGCCGACCGTCCAGCAGGGAGATCGCACCGACAGAAGCCGCAAGGAAAACAACCACAAAAAGGACAGTCAGCATAATGTTGCCTCTCTTTCAAACATTCAAAACCATGAAGGATTGTGACGGCTCGGACGAGTGCGCCAAGCCCTGAAATCGAGGATATTATAGCATGGAAAAAGCGATTTGTACACTGTTTTTTCTGAAAATATCAAGAAAAATTTGCGTATCTCCAAAAATTCACGGCGGTCAGCCGAAAAACCAAAACGACCAAAAATTTGCAGGAAACAAGAAATAAAAATGCAGGAAAAACCGGCTGAAACCGCCGCGCGGACGTTTGAGGCTGACTGAAACGAAAAAAAGATACGTGCGCGGCATAAATTGTGCTATAATGTGAAAAAAACGGGAGGCGCAATGAATGAAGAAAAACATCAAACCCGAAAAGAAGATTCCCCCCTATCAAAATAAGACGACGCTGACGGTGTATCTCGTGCTCCGCGCGCTGGTGATTTTCGTGCTCGTCCGCGCGGCGCTGCGCCGTGATTTTGAGAGCGTGTTCATGTGCAGCCTGACGCTGGTGCTGATGATTCTGCCGAGCTTCTTTTCCCGCAAGCTGCACGTCGAATTGCCCACCACGCTGGAAGTGATCATCCTGCTGTTCATTTTCGCGGCTGAAATACTGGGCGAGTTGAACAGCTTCTACATCCGCGTGCCGCATTGGGATACGATGCTGCATACCATCAACGGCTTCCTGTGCGCGGCCATCGGCTTCGCGCTGGTTGATTTGCTCAACGAGAGCGAGCATTTCTCCTTCAAGCTCTCGCCGGTCTATTTGGCGATTGTCGCGTTCTGCTTCTCGATGACGGTCGGCGTGATGTGGGAGTTTTTTGAATACACCGGCGACCGCGTGATGAAGCTGGACATGCAGAAGGATACGGTCGTCAACAGCATCTACACCGTCGAACTCGATGAGACGCGGAGCAACAAGGTTGTGGCGGTCAAGGATATCGCGGATGTGATCATCGTCCATTCCGACGGCTCGCAGGAGGCGCTGGGGCTGGGCGGCTATCTGGATATCGGCCTGAATGACACGATGAAGGATTTGATGGTGAATTTCCTCGGCGCGGTCGTGTTCTCCATCATCGGGTATTTCTATGTCAAGGAGAAGGGCAAGGGCGATTTTGCCGCGCAGTTTATCCCGCGAGTGAAGCACGGGCAGAGGGCTGAGGAATAAATGGGGCAGATCACCACAAACGCCATCGTGCTGCGGCGCGCCGATTACCGCGAGAACGACCGCATGCTCACGCTGTTTTCCCCGACGCTGGGGCGGATTGACGCGCTCTGCCGGGGATGCAGACGGCAGAAAAGCCCGCTGATGGCGGCCAGCGAATTGTTTTGCTCGGGGGAGTATGTGCTCTATCAGGCGCGGGAGAGAACGACGGTGATCTCCTGCCAGATTGCGGACAGCTATTATCCTCTGCGGGCGGATTATGAGCGGCTTTCGCACGGCGTTTACGCGCTGGAGCTTTGCGGCGCGGCGGTGCAGCCTGCGCAGGAGAACGAGCGGCTGTTTCTGCTGCTGCTCCGCGCGCTGGCGTATCTCAGCTATGACACGGTCGCGCCGCGCCGGGTGACGGCGGTGTTTCTGATGGGCATGATGTCGCTGCTGGGGTTCAGGCCGCAGGTCGGGCGATGCGCGCAATGCGGCGCGCCGATCGCGCTGGACGGACGGGCGGACGACGATTACGCGGCGTATTTCGGCGCGCAGGCGGGCGGCGTGCTCTGCGAGCACTGCGGCGCGGGCGGCGGCGTTCGGCTGACAGCCGGCGAGGTGCGCTATTTACAGGCGATCATGCGGCGCGGGCTGGAGACGCTCTCGGAGGCGGGCGAGTGTTCGGATGCGCTCTTCGGGGCGCTGCGGCAGATGGCGCAGGAGCGGCTCGGCGTGCAGATTCGCTCGGAGAAGCTGCTGTAACGCCTTCGGCCTTTCAAGAAATACGAATACGCAAGGCCGCTCCGTTTAGAGCGGTCGCGACAAAGCCATGACGGAAGGAGTTTAGCCGTATGGATGAGCAAAAGCTGGAAAAATTGCAGATATGGGTGAAGGAATCGAGCCGGATCGTGTTTTTCGGCGGCGCGGGCGTGTCCACGGAAAGCGGTATTCCGGATTTTCGCGGCGAGGACGGGCTGTATCGCCAGTGGTACGCCTATCCGCCGGAAACCATCATTTCGCACTCGTTCTACGTGCGTCACCCGGAAACCTTCTTCGATTTTTACCGGAACCGCATGCTCTATCCGAACGCGAAGCCCAATGTCGTCCATCAAAGGCTCGCCCAGTGGGAGCGGGACGGGAAGCTGCTGGCCGTCGTCACCCAGAACATCGACGGGCTGCACCAGATGGCGGGGAGCCGGAACGTCTATGAGCTGCACGGCAGCGTGCACCGCAACACCTGCCAGAAGTGCGGCGCGCGGTATACGCTGGCGCAGATGCTGACGCTCGGCGACGTGCCCAAATGCCCCAAGTGCGGCGGAAGGGTGAAGCCGGACGTCGTGCTCTATGAAGAGGGGCTTGACCCGCTGACGATCAGCGGGGCGCTCGACGCGATTCGCCGCGCGGATCTGCTGATTGTCGCCGGAACATCGCTGACGGTGTACCCCGCCGCCGCGTTCCTCGACGAATACCCCGGCAACCGGCTTGTGCTCATCAATAAGACCGTTACGCCAAGAGATGATATCGCTAACCTTGCGCTGCATGAAAAGCTGGGCGAGGTTTTCCAAAACTTGTAAAAATTTTTAATCAAGTGAAATTTTCCACTTCCTGCGCTCGTCTTTATGAGTAGAGATGCGGGAAGGGCTTTTTGCATTCCCCGAAAAAAGGAGGATAAGACATAAATGGGAAAATCGGATTGTTGGTTTTGGCAGTGAGCCTGATGATCAGCCAGACGGCGCAGGCCGGACAGTGGACGGGTGCAATCCCGACGCAGACGCGCGCGGATTGGGCGGCGGAGTATGATACGCCGACGGTCGGCCCGGCCGCAACGCGCGGCATGGCGGAACTGCTGGATCAGCCGAATGGAAACGTGATCATGACCTATTATCCCAACGTGCGCGTTCGGGTTTTGGATGTGGAGGGGAAATGGGTTCGCGTGTGGGTGGGAGATGAAGACAACGGCAGTCTGACGGGTTATATGAATGTCTATGTTCTGGCGTATACCGAGGATGGCATCCGCACACTGTTGGGCCGAATCACTTCGTATGCGTCAACGGGCGAGGTCAGGGTGATGAAGGCATGCGACGCACAATCCGAAGAAATCGCGCGGACGAACTTGGGCTGGACGCAGATTTTGGGCTGCAACAACGGCTGGATTCATGTACGGACGTTGGATGTGCCGGAAAAAACCGGATTTGTAAAAGGCACCCTTGAAGATTACAAATTCGTTCAGGACGACGCCATCGGTTACTGTATCACAGAGCCGAAGGACGACGAGCTTTCCTATGAAAAAGCTGTGGAAGAAGCAAAGCGGATTTTGCTTGAACAGCAAACGCCGTATAACGGCAGCGAAGAACCCGTGACGCGGGAATTGCTGGATGCGTGCAGCACATGGGTGCAGTGCAATTATATCCCGCAGAATGAAGCGCCGCTTACGTATATGGTTTCTTTTTATTCAACGGATGAGATGCGCAGGGACGGTATGCCGGATATTTATACAGTGATCGATTTGAAGGTCGATGGGAATCAGGTTGTCGGATTTGGATTTGGAAACGGTTGAAGATTGGTTTTTATCAAAAACGTAAGAGAAGCGGCGCTCCTTTTGACGGGAACGCCGCTTCTTTCCGTAAATAATACTTTTCTTCTTTGATTGCGTAGCAATCAAAAGGTGGGAAATCCAAGAACCTCAGGTTCTTGGTGGGGTTTGGGGCAACACCCCAACGTTTCCCAACGTCTCCCCTTAGTACGTGTAGTTCTCCACGTCCACCTTGTCCGGGTTCATGTAGGGCGCGAGGGTGGAGATCATCTTCATCGGCGCGCCGGAGTTGTTGACGACATAGTGAATCTCGCCCGGCTCGATGTGGATCATCTGACCCGGACGCAGGTGGTTGACCACGCCGTCCACGACGATATCCACCTCGCCCTCGAGAATGTAGAAATTCTCTTCCATGACGTTGTGATAGTGCGCCTTGAAATCCTGACCGGCCTGGAACTGCACGAGCGCAAAGTTCATGCGCGGGCCCTTCATCAGGTACTTGGGGCCGCTGTCGCCAAAGCGATACTCTTTATCTTCTTCGTTTACGATATACATATTGGTTTCTCCCTTTCGTGTGATTGATGATATGGGTCAGACGCCCGGCGCCGCCCACATGTAACGGGTGATGCGGTCGTCTGCGATTTGCAGCTCGCGCGCGTACATCTTCCGCCAGTCCTCGTAGAGCTTCATGTAGGTCGCGTGGTTCTCCATGTTCGGCTCAAAGCGGCGCTCGATGTGCACGAGCTTCTTCGCCGTCGCGGAGATATCCGGGAACAGGCCGACGCCGTGACCCGCCATGATGGCCGCGCCCAGCGCCGTCGCCTCCTTGACGTTCGGCACATTCACCGGAATGCCCAGCACGTCGCAGAGAATCTGGCACCAGAGCTCGCTCTTGGACGCGCCGCTGGCGAATACGACCTCCTTGGGAATGTTGCCGGTGGATTCGCGGACGAGCTGCATGTGGCCGTAGGTGACCATCGCGGTGTTTTCCATGATGGCGCGATAGAAGGTATAGCGGTTGAACTTGTCCGGGTCGAAATCGAAGTTGATGAACATCGGGCTGGCATGCCGCCAGGAGATGTAGTTCATCACATCCGAGAAGGCGCACATCATGCCGTAGCAGCCGGCGGGGATATCCTTGGCCTTTTCGTTCATCAGGTCATACGGATCGCGGCCGGTGGTCTTGGAAAGCTCCTTCTCATACTGGCAGAACGCATCGCGATACCAGCGCATGACCATGCCCGGCTTGAAAGCCAGCGCCTCATACTGCCAGATTCCGGGGACGCTGTGGCAGTTGACGCGGACGCGGCAGTGCTCGTCGGTCTTGGCCTCGTCGGTGTTGTATTCATACTGCCAGAAGCTGCCGCCGAAGATGGCCGCCTGATTCGCGTCCACCACGCCGACGCCCACGCAGCCGAGCTGCGCGTCGCCGCCGCCCGCCACGACCGGTGTGCCCTCGGCGAGACCGGTTTCCTCGGCGCCCTTCGCGCCGACCTGCGCGACAACCGTGCCGCACTCGGAAATCTTCGGGAAGATGCCCGTCTTGAGGCCGATGGAAGCGGCGATTTGATCGTCCCAGTCGCGCGCCTTCAGATCAAAGATGCCGGTGGTGCAGGCGTTGGAAGGCTCGGAGGAGAACACGCCCGTCATTTTGTAGATGAGCCAGTCATTGAACATGGTGCACATCGCGGTCTTTTCATAGATCTCGGGCATCTTGTTCTTGACCCAGAAGAGGCGGGGGAGCGCGCCCAGCGCGTAGGTCTGGCCGGACTCGCGGTAGATCTGCTTTTCAAGCTCCGGGTTCATGTGCACGAGCTGCGCCACTTCGTCGTCGCTGCGCGCATCGACGTTGGCGCAGGCCCAGATTTCCCGGCCGTCCTTGTCGTAGAGGACGATGCCCTCGCGCATGCAGGTGGTGGAAACGGCGGCGATGTCGTGCGGATCGACGCCGGTCTGCTCGATCACGCCGCGGATGCAGCCGCGGGCGAGATCCCAGTTGTGCACCCAGTCAAAATCCATGCTGCCGGGGTAGCGGGGGTCTTCGCGGTGCGTCCATTCCTGCTGGACGCAGCCAAGCTGCTCGCCCTCGAGGCTGAACAGCACGGCGCGGACGCTGCCGGTGCCCGCATCGACGGCCATAAGCGTTTTTGCCATTGAAATCATCCTTTCAAATGCATTGGTTTGTCGTTATATCAGGGGCGGTCACTCGCCCTTGAGAAGCAGAGCTGCGGTCGGCTCGTCGGTGATGAGCACGTCGAGGTAACCGCCGCGCAGCACGGCGCGGATGGCTTCCACCTTTTGCGCGCCCGCGGCAAGCCCGACGACGTTATCCATCGCGCGGAGCTTTTCAAGCGGCGTGGAGATCAGGCGATCCTCGATGTCGCTGGGGATCAATTCGCCGTTTTCATCGACGAAGTGGCAGAGCACGTCGCCGACCGCGCCGGACATCTTGAGCCGGAAAAGCTCGTTTTGGGTGATGATGCCGGAACGGACGATGGTCGCCGTTTCATGCATTGCGCCGATGCCCACCAGCGTGAAGGAGGAGAGCGCCGCCATGCGGATGATTTCGCTGACGGAGGCCTCCGCGCGCATCGCCGCCGCCATCTCGTGGGAGGAGGCGAGCAGCGGCGCGGGCATGAGATAGAGCCGCGCGTTGAAGATGTTGCTCCGGCCGTTGGGCAGATAATAGGAAACGCCGCCCGTCAGGGAGATGCAGGTGACGGGGTTTTGCACCATCGTCGCCAGATGGTTCAGCGTTCGGCTGAGCGTGTCGCCGTAGCCGACGTTGATGCAGGCGCTTTCGCTGAGGCGGTCGGCGACATACATCGCGCCCGCGCGGGCGATGGATTCGTTGAGCTGCCCCTCCTGCTCGGCCTCCGGGATGATGAAAACGTCGTTCAGATGATATTTCTGCATCAGCTCGCGGCTCTGCTGCATCATCCCCACGCTGTCCGACCGGAGGCGGAACTGGATGACGCCGCTTTGCCGGGCGGCGTCCAGCAGCTTGATGACGCGCATGCGGCTGATGGAGAGACGGTCGGCGATGGCCTGCTGGGTCATATTTTCAAAATAATAATACCATGCGGCCTTGACCATCAGCGCATCTTCATAATGAACGGCGTTATTCATGGCAGCTCCGTTTCCCACCGAAAACGATGAAACAAATTTCAAAATGCAAAACAAAAGTTCACACAAAAAAGTATAGCACCGAATAAAGCAGATGTCAATTCTTTTGCAAAATAAACGGCGGTTTTGAAAAAGAAGCGTACCGTTTTCAAAAACCGAGAAAAATATATTGACAAAGTGCACAGATGCGTCTACAATGGAGGCAACAAAAGATTGTGCAACGAGCAAACCTTTGTAATCGCAAAACGCAGGAGTATATGATATGGCCACAAAGAATACGACGGCCCCGCGCCTTGAGGTCAGGGGGATTCGCAAAACGTTTGGGCAGAACGCCGTGCTCAAGGGGATCAACCTGAGCGTGGATGCAGGCGAGGTTGTCGCGCTGATCGGCGGCAACGGCGCCGGCAAATCGACGCTGATGAAGATCATCATGGGCATTTACACATGCGACGAGGGCGACATCCTGATCGACGGTCAGGCGGTCAAGCTGGGCAAGCCGGCCGCTTCTCTGGCGCAAGGCATCTATCTGGTGCCGCAGGAGCCGATGCTTTTCCCGAACATGACGGTTCTGGAAAATATTCTGATGGGCTTCAACGAGAACGAGGGCGAGCTGAAAAAGCGCCTGAACGAGTGCATGAAGGAGCTCAACTTCGATTTGAACCTTCAGCGCAAGGCGAACACGCTCTCCATCGCCGAGCAGCAGCTTGTCGAGCTTCTGCGCGGCATGATGCGCAACGCGCGCATCCTGATTCTGGACGAGCCGACCAGCTCGCTGACCTTCAACGAGGTGCAATCCCTGTTCAAGACGGTGGAGGATCTCAAAAAGAAGGGCATCGCGATCATCTATATCACGCACCGCCTCACCGAGGTCTTTGAAATCGCAACCCATGTCGCCATCATGCGCGACGGCGTGATTACGCTGGAAGGCCCGGTCGGGAACTTCACCAAGGAGATGCTGATTCAGGGTCTGCTGCCCAACGACGCGCAGAACGCTCAGCAGGCGGAAAAGGCGTATGTGCCGGTGGATTACGCGCACCTCAAGCCGGTCATGCAGGTGAAGGATTTCAGCGGCTACGGCTTCAGCAACATCACCTTCGACCTGTATCCGGGCGAAATCCTCGGCATTGCGGGCGTCGTCGGCGCGGGCCGCACGGAGCTCATCAGCACCATCTTCGGCCGCGACAAGACGCTCGGCGGCAAGGTCATTCTGGACGGCCGCGACATCACGGGGCTGCCCACCAAGAAGGTTTTGCAGGCCGGCATCAACTTCGTGCCGGAAGACCGCCACTACCACGGCATTTTCAAAATCCGCTCGATTTCTTCCAATACGACCTCCGCGCTGCTCAACGGCAAGGACGTCGGCGCGGTGAACATGAACCGCCGCCGCCAGAGCGAAATCGCGCAGAAATACGTCAAGGATTTCAGAACGAAGATCGTTTCGCTCGAGGATCAGATCGGCAGCCTCTCCGGCGGCAACCAGCAGAAGGTGGTCATCGCCCGCGCGCTGTCCACGAATCCGAAGGTCGTCATTCTCGATGAGCCGACCCGCGGCATTGACGCGGCGGCTCGCGGCGACGTTTACAACATCATTCGCCAGCTCAAGGACGCGGGCGTGGCCGTGCTGATGGTCTCCTCCGACATGGAAGAGGTCGTCGAGCTGGCCGACCGCGCGGTTACGGTGTTCCAGGGACGGATCAACGGCGAGTTCAGCCGCGAGGAAATCACGCAGGATGCTCTCACCAGCGCCTCCTTCGGCATTGCGCATGAGAGGAAGGTGTGAGGAAAATGAAGAACCTGTTCAAAGCCCGGTGGATGACCAGCCTGATCTTCCTGATCGCGCTGTTTGTCATCACCGGCATCGCGGCCCCCGGATTTCTGACCTACGACAACATCGTCACCTGCTTTAACACGGCGACGATGTACACGCTGCTGGCCGTCGGCATTGCGTTCGTCATCATGACGGGCGAGATCGACGTTTCCATCGGCGCGACCCTCGGCCTGACCGCCGGTATGACGGGTCTGATCGCCCAGCAGGACGGAAGCATCCCGAAGATGCTGCTGCTGTGTCTGGCGACGGGCACGGCCATCGGTCTGGTCAACGGCGTCGGCGTTTCGTATTTCGGCGTGCCGTCGCTGATTTTCACCCTCGGCACGAACAGCGTGGTTCGCGGCCTGATCTACATCATGTCCGGCGGACGCACGATTGAAAACTTCGGCGGCGCGATTTCCAGCTACGGCAACAAGACCGTGTTCGCGGGCGTGACGCTCTACTATGCGATTGCGGTGGTGCTGGTTGCGATCTCGCATCTGGCGCTGACGAAGACCCGAAAGGGCAAGTATTTCATCGCGGTCGGCGACAACGCGGGCGGCGCGAATCTGGTCGGCATCTCCGTGCTGGGCACGAAGATTCTGGCGTATGTGCTCTGCGGCCTGTTCGCGGGTCTGGGCGGCTTCGTGTTCGCCTCCAAGTACGGTCAGGTGATGACCGTGGCCGGAAACGGCTACGAGATGACCGCCATCGCGGCCTGCGTGCTCGGCGGCATTTCGCTCTCCGGCGGCTTGGGCAACGTGGTCGGCGCGGCCATCGGCGCGGTGATCATGTCCTCCATCGGCCGACTGCTGGTCTTCATCGGCCTGCCGTCCACCTACAACAACACCATCACCGGCACGATGCTGATCGTCATCGTCGTCATCGACGCGCTGGCGCAGCGCCGCTCCATTGAAATGACTCGCAGAAAGCGCCTTCTGTCCAGAACGGCGGATCAAGAAGGAGGCGCGAAGGCATGAAGGACATGCTGAAAAAGGTTTTTAAGCACTGGGAAATGTTTCTGGT
>ERZ836441.3069-NODE-3069-length-11940-cov-2.293563_pt1 | contig 11940 bp, 13 predicted proteins | sample MGYA00519686_ERZ836441 | MGnify/ENA primary metagenome ERZ836441 (study PRJEB31850, sample SAMEA3708800) | human gut metagenome | biome: human gut; feature: human-associated habitat; material: faeces | place: China | collected 2014 ... | reverse complement strand
TCCGGTAATCGTGGATTATTTCTATCATGAGGAAATCAGAGGGACAGAAAATACCAGAAAAAGAAATCTTTAACTTGGCTGCGCAACAATTTGGCATGAATCCTGAAACAACTTTGTATGTAGGGGACTCTTACGACAATGATGTTATGGGCGGTCACAACGGTGGCTGGAAAACAATGTGGTTTAATCACCGCGGACGCAGTATTTCACAAGGTGAAAAAGTACACGACGTCGAAATTGATTCTTTTGAGCAACTCTTTGGTGCTGTAAAAGTTCTTTTTGATCTTCCAGATAACAAGTACATCATGGATTCCAATGACAAGACAAATCCTGTCCTTGAGTTAGGTATTAAGTCTGGTGTAAACCTCGCAGCAGAGCGCCTTTTGTCTACAGGGAAATTTGACTTGGAAACGGTAGCTGACATGTTAGAATTAAGTAAAAAACAGGTCGAATTCCTGACTTTAAAAGGATACAAATAAAAAATGAAATCAGAGACTTCTCTGATTTTTTAATTCGCTACTAGCATTTGTCGCTAAAGCCACTAAAGGCTAGACGGTAAGCTCTATGAAATCTTGCCTAATCTCCAGGAAAAGAGTAAATTCACTCTTGCATTGACATAAAATTTACGTTATAATTATAAAAGTTTCTGCTCAGCAGAAAATAGGACTCATTTTTGCTGTAAACAAGCGAAAACTAAGGCCATACGGACAGCCAGAGTCACAGCCGATTGGCAATTTTATTGCCTTATTGATTAAGCAAATTATTTTGCTTATGGAGCTTCATACTCCACCCAAGAAACACGCTTGCGCGCATCAATAAGAGTACTAAAAGTTGACTACTCGGTCTCTCCGCAGTAAGACTGCTTTTTATATGTAATCAAAGATTGAATGTGAATCCAAGTGTGTGTACACTTGGATTTTTTGATATGCTACCATCATTGCGCCTGAAGGCGGTAATGATGGATGGAAAGTCCCATAGGACCTTTCCTGAGCATCTCATTAGGCAAAAATCAAAAAAATATCGTTTTTGATTTTTGCCATCATAATATGCTGTTGTTCATTTAAACACACTGAGAGTCAAGGCGACTTTCTGCAAATAACGGGAGCATATTTCTTTCAACCGGTTTTGAGATTCCGGTGTTGGCTATCAACAATAAAACTCTAAATCCAAGACGAAGGATAAAAAACATGACCAAAAATATCATTGAATTTAAAAACGTAACGAAAACCTATGAAGATAGCGGTACGACAGTGCTCAAAGACATTACTTTTGAGATTGAAGAGGGGAAGTTCTATACCTTACTGGGTGCTTCTGGTTCAGGTAAATCAACGATTTTAAATATTATTGCTGGACTTCTAGATGCCACATCTGGAGATATTTTGCTAGACGGTCAGCGTATCAATGATGTCCCGACAAACTGACATATATTCCTTTCTAAAACAACTCAACTGACCAAATGACAGCCAAACCTAAGACTACACCGACAAAGGCAACTGTTCTGATTTTTTTACTAGAAATTGCGCTCAACTCAAGAAGGTACTTTTTCCACGCATCCGGAGCCAACAATGGAAAAAGTCCTTCCAGCACTAAGCAAAAACCTATTGCACAAAGAAGGACTTTCATTTTATGAATTTATTAAATTAATTCTTATCGCCTTTGGAGTTTTTCAAATAATCGAAAAATTCACTGGAAGGATCGACTACCATCATATCCGTGGGTTTAGAGAAAGAAGAACGATAGGCATCGAGAGAACGATAGAATTTTGCAAATTCAGGATCTCTGCCGAATGCGTTAGCATAAACTTCGTTAGCTTTAGCATCTCCCGAACCTTTGATTTGCTGAGCATCTTTATAGGCATCAGCCAAAATAACGGTTCTCTGACGGTCAGCATCAGCCTTAATTTTTTCGGCTTCAGCAGCACCCTTTGAACGTTCCTCGCTGGCTACTCTCTTACGTTCTGCTTCCATACGGCGGTAAACAGATTCGGAAATTTCAGGCGTAAAGTCCACTCTCTTAAGACGAACGTCAACCACTTCAATTCCTAATCCTTCAACTCTCTTTTGAAGAGCTTCAGAGATTTCGGCCATTGCTTTGGCTCTGTCGCGGGATGTAATGTCGTTAACAGTTCTTCTGTTGACGGCCTGGTTTAGAACGTCTCTCATCAAAGATGAAACGCGGTCTTCAGCGGCCCTTTCGCTGCCCTGGAAAGAAACCCAGTACAAGCGCGGATTGTTGATACGCCACTTGACGTAAGAATCAATCATCAAATTCTTTTTCTCACTGGTCTGAACCAAATCTGCTGTCGGGGTATCAATCGTCAAAATACGATTGTCCAAGTAGACCACATTCTGCAGAGGAGAAGGAAGCTTGAAGTGAAGACCCGGTTTAGAAATCACTTCTTTTAATTCACCCAGCATGAATACGAGCGCATATTCACGTTCGTTGACGGTATAAAGACAAGTTTTGGCAAAAAATCCGCAAACAATACAAACTAAAAATAAGGTAACTACTTTTCTCATGTTCTCTTTCTTCCTCTTATCTCATTGTCCTGGAAAGAGGACGGGAAACGTAAGTGGCAATCGGAGCTGCCTCAACTGAAGACTGGGGCTGAGCCTCTCTTGCTGCAGAAGAAGTTTCCGCAGCCGCAGGAGCAACAACGGAAGAGTTCTTCGCAGGTTCGGCTTGCTGAACTAACTTATCTAACGGAAGATAAAGCAAATTATTGGAGCTCTTACTGTCTACAAGAATCTTCTTCGTATTGTTGAGCACCTGCTGCATCGTATCAACATACATGCGATCGCGTGTTACCTTCGGCGCTTTCTCATACTGACTGAGCACTTGATCAAAACGTGAAGCGTCACCTTCTGCCTGAGAGACAACACGAGACTTATAAGCTTCTGCTTCCTGACGCAGTCTTTCTGCCAAACCTTTGGCCTTTGGAATCACGTCGTTCGCGTAAGCTTCGCCTTCATTGATTTGACGTTCGCGATCCTGACCGGCCTTAACAGCATCGTTGAAGGCGGCCTGAACTTGTTCCGGCGGCTGTGCATTCTGAATAGCAACGGAAAGAATCTGAATACCGCTGTGATAGCGATCCAGCATTTCCTGCATCAGCTTCTTAACCTCCTCGGCAATTTCCTGCTTGCTTTCAAATAAAACACTGTCCATTTTCTTTCTGCCAACGACTTCACGCATAGCAGATTCAGCAGTCTGAATAACCGCTCCCATGGGATCGCGTGTACGGAAAAGGAACTCTTCCGCTCCGGGACCGTCTTTAATGCGGTACTGAACGTTAAACATAACGTCTACGATGTTTTCGTCATCCGTCAGCATTAAAGCTTCTTTCAAACGGAGGGTTGTACCTTTCATACCGATTTCCGCTTTTCTGACGGAGCTAACGTCAACAAGTTCCACATCCTGAATGGGATAAGGAAGATGCCATCTGAAACCTGCATTCGTAGTTTCAGTGTACTTGCCGAAAGTGGTAACCACGCCTCGCTGACCTTCCGGAACGATGTAGAAGCCGGAGGACAGCCAAGCGCCGGCAGCGATCAGCAGCGCAGCCAAAGCGAGGCCGTAGCCGGCCCCGGAGGCTGATTGAGGCAATCCAAACCCGCCGCCATTACCGCCGTTGCCGCCATTAGTGCCGTTTCCGCCTCGGTCTGCTTGGAACGGATGATCCTTTCTCGGAGGCGGCTCGTTGGAGTCATCATCCGAATCATTCCAGTCAAAATTCACTCCGTTTTGACCTCGATCTTGAGGACGCTTGGATTTTTGGCCTAAGATTCCGGAGAGCTTGTCATTAAAATCTTTCCAAAGCTCTTCGATATCGTTTTCCTGCCCGAGTGCCTGCTTGAATTTTTTTTCTTCTCTTTTATCTTCAATAGGACGACGAAGCTCAGGCTCTTTAAAGCCGTCTTCTTCAGTGTCGGTGGAATTCGAAGTATTTTTTGTTTCTTCTTTCTTTGGTTCTTTATCAGAACTATCTCGGCCCCAGTGGGGGTCATTCAAAGACATCTCTTTGAGTCCTTATAAAAAATATTAATAGAATTCTAGAGGCAAAATTTTATCATTACTGAAAAAATCCGCTTGCAACAGATTGATTCTTTTAATTCACCGTTACAAGAAGATACATCTATGGCTCAAATTCCTTCAGCCAATCTTCGTCGTCTTCCTCTTCCGGTTCTTCTTCGGTATTGGCAATCTTCGCAATAGCCTGTCTCAATAAATCAATGCCTGCTCCGGTCACTGCGCTTAAAGCAACGGCTTTCGGACGTCGTTTATCATCAAAAGTAAGGAAAGGATCATTGCTTTCTTTGTCTATTTTGTTGTAGACCATCAGCTGAGAAACTTTATCCGCACCGATTTCTTTAAGAACTTTATTGACTTCGGCAATTTGTTCTTCGCAGGCCGGACTGGAAGAATCTACTACATGCAGCAGCAAGTCCGCTTGAGCCGCCTCGTCCAAAGTAGATTTGAATGCCTCAATTAATTGGTGAGGCAAGCCTCGGATAAATCCAACAGTATCGCTGAGAACAACTTCCGTATTTTCATCTACGAAACATCTTCTCGCTGTCGGATCCAACGTAGCAAAGAGCTGGTCGGCCGCATAGACGTCGCCTCTTGTGAGACGGTTAAACAGCGTAGATTTTCCCGCATTGGTATAGCCCACTAAAGCGACAGTCAGAATCTGACCTCTTTGTCTTGATCTTCTTTGGGTGTTGCGCTGTTTTTCAAGCTTCTTGAGCTGCTCTTTGAGGGCTTTGATGCGAACGCCGATCATTCTTCGGTCAAGTTCGATCTGCTTTTCCCCCGGACCTCCGGTTTTTGATAAACCGCCTCTCTGTCTTTCCAAGTGAGTCCAGCCGCGAACCAATCGGGTAGATAAATGCGTCAGACGGGCAAGTTCCACCTGCAGACGCCCCTCTTTTGTTTTAGCTCTTTGACGGAAAATCTCAAGAATCAGACTGGTACGGTCAAGTACAGCGAGTTTAGTTGTGGTTTCGATATTTCTTTGCTGTGCGGGAGAAAGGACCACATCGAAAATTAAAATGGTGCTGCCGGAATCTCTGGCAAGCTGCGCCACTTCCTCAATCTTTCCGCTTCCCAGGAAAGTTTTCGGATCCGGCTTCTCTCTTTTTGCTTCCGTGATCCCTTGAACATCATAGCCGCAGGAACGAGCTAATTCAGTCAGTTCTTCTGCGGCGTCTTTGTGAATTTGGCGTGCCAGCGTAACAACTACCAGCCAAACTTTTTGGGGGCCGTCAGCCCCCTTCTCATACTGGAAATCCACTTATTCGGCTTCTGTCTGTTCACCGGCAAGCGGTACAGCTCTAGCCGGAACAATAGTACTAATGGCGTGTTTATAAACCATCTGAGTAACGGTGTTTCTCAAAAGAACAACATACTGGTCAAATGATTCGACTTGTCCTTGTAGTTTAATGCCGTTGACCAAGTAAATTGAAACGGGAATTTTTCCTTTGCGAAGACTGTTTAAGAACGGGTCTTGTAATAATTGCCCCTTTGTCATAATTATTTTCTCCGTGTGTGCAATGCACAAAATAAAAAGAATGCTATAAAAGATTGTAGGAGAGAAGCTTTCTACATATTTACTATATTAATCGTTTTGAGCGTAAGGATTCTTGTTTGTTCTTAATTCAATGCGTAAAGGCGTGCCCTTAAGATTGAATTTCTCTCTAAAAAACCCTTCCAAGTACCGCTTGTAGCTCTCCGGTACATCCTGCAACGCGTTTCCATGAATTACGATCACAGGCGGATTCATGCCTCCTTGGTGAGCGTAACGCATCTTAGGACGGCCTCCGCGGGCTCTCGGCGGAAGCTGCCGGGTAGTAGCCTCAATCAAGGCTCGTGTCAGCTTCGGCGTAGAGAGTTTAACGAAAGCTGCTGCATGAGCATCATTAACGGCAGTCAGAAGATTTCCTAACCCTCTCTTATACAAAGCAGAGATGTAAAGACTCTTGGCCCACTTCAAAAAATGAATCTTGTGTTCAAATTCTTCCTTGACGCGAGTTCTTTCATATTCACCGATGTCATCCCATTTATTAATAGCAATGACTAAAGCGCGTCCGCTTTCAAGAATATAACCGGCGATATTGGCATCCTGTTCCGAAATACCGGCTTTTGCGTCAAGAAGCAAAACGACAACGTTCGATTTTTCAATCGCTTGCAGCGTCTTAATGACGGAGAATTTTTCGATTGCTTCGAATACTTTGCCTTTGCGTCTCAAACCGGCCGTATCGATAAGAATGTAGTCCTTATCTTTGTACTGGAATTCAACTTCAATAGCATCGCGGGTTGTCCCCGGCATATCGTACGCAATAAGCCGTTCTTCTCCGATGAGAGCATTAATTAACGTTGATTTTCCTGCATTTGGTCTGCCGGCAATGGCGACTCTGATTTTGTGAGCAAAGTCGCCGTCTTTCTCAATTTCTTTTTCAGTCGGGTATTTTTCCAATGCCATATCGACCAGGGCACGTACGCCCTCGCCGTGAGCTGCGGAAATCGGATACGGCTCACCTAAAGCAAGCTCATAGAATTCGGATTTCACAACTTCTGACATGCCCTCGGCTTTGTTGACGACTAGATAAGTTGGCTTGCCGCTTTCTCTTAAGCTTTGCGCAATGCGCTGATCCTGCGGGGTTAGGCCGCTTCTTCCGTCTACCAGGAAGAAAATAATATCGGATTCTTCGACAGCCAGCTGAGCTTGGTTGGTCATCTCTTTGACGATGCCCTCAGTCTTAATCGGTTCAAAACCGCCGGTATCGACAACAATAAAAGGCTTTTCGCCGACTCGGCCTTCACCGTAATGGCGATCTCTGGTCAAACCGGGGAAATCGGCGACTAAAGCGTCCCTAGATCTTGTGAGGCGGTTAAATAAAGTTGACTTGCCGACATTCGGGCGGCCAACCAATGCAACAACAGGCAGCATAATTGTTATCTCGTAGCTAAGTAAGCTACATCTCCTTTACTTGTCTGGAAAATCGCACCGGCACTAAAACTTTGTGCCTTAGTAACGATTGGCCCGCTTAAACGAGTTCTGGCTATTTCTTCGCCTGTTCTCGGAGACAAAAGGTGAACATAACCTTCGTTATCACCGACGGCAACGGTTCCCGGCATAATGACCGGAGCACTGAGTCCGCGGTAAGTCATGGTTTTATTTTCCCAGCGAAGCTCTCCGCTTTCACGATAGTAGGCTCTGACAACACCTGTGACATCAACCACATAGACGTTGTCTTCGTCAACTGCCGGACCTGCAATGGCGTCGACATTCTGTGTCCACATCATCTGTCCGTTCGTGCTGTTAATGCAAGTTACAGCACCCTGATAAGCAGCTGCACAAAGCATATCAGCGTTTAATACAGGGGCACCAACCACATCAATCAAGCGTTCGACTTCCGTTATTCCTTTGGCTTGGGCTACCGGGAATTCAAAAACAGGACGCCCGTTATTGACGTCTAAAATAACCACGTTTCCGTTAGGCTGACCAACAAATAAGAAGTTATCACGTGCAGTCATGGAAATGGGTACACGAACAGTCAAAGCGGGCTGATTTCTTTGAAAAGTCCATTGCTGTTCACCGGAAGAGGCCTCAAAAGCGGAGACTCTCATATCTTTAGTTCTAACAATAACCAAACCGTTGGTGATGACGGGAGGCCCGGCAAGTTCACTGGTCAGTTTGCTCTTCCAGTCCTCTTTTCCTTCTGCATTTAAAACAACTAATTCACCGTTTTCCAATCCGACAGCGGTGTTATAGCCGTCAGTTCCTACACCTCCTACGACCGGAGAATCAAAAGAGGCGGTCCACTCTTTGTTTCCGGTTCTGGCATCTAAGCGGACTAACTCTTTGCCCCCTGCAACCCAAACGGATTCGTCAAAAAGACCGGGGACTAAGAATCCGTCAGCGTTCGGCATGCTGACAGACCAAACTTCGGAGACATTGATTGCGGGCGTAAACGATACTAATTCCGCCGGTTCATGCTTGGGAGAGGAACATCCGACTAAAACAGTTACCAGGGCGGCGGCTGCCAGGGTCAAGGAAAATTTTTTCATGTTTTATTCTCTTTATAAGGCCTGAAGCTTAATCTCAATAATCTTGGCTAACGGATTTGTAGTGGTGCACGCTCTTAAAGCTTCCGTCCAGCATTCTTTTGCTTTTTCTTTATTGCCCATCGCAATATAAGCATCGCCTTTTCTATCTTCGACTAATGCTTTTTCAGCATCCGGATTCTTAATAGAATTCAGAAGATTTAAAGCCTGCTCGTAAGAACCTTGATCGATGTAAATGCCGGCTAAACGGACAGAAGCGACAGTTTGCAGTTCAGGATAGTCTTTGGAATCAATAACCCATTGAAGATCTTTGATAGCTTCACTGGCTTTATTGTGTTGTTCTGCAGTATAAGCCGCCAATAAAGCGCCCATACCGGCAAATGCTGTCCCAGCGTAGTCTTCCTGAAGCTTTAAAGCAATATTTTGAACTCTGGGCTGATCCTTATTGTTATTGGCTTGAATCATCAAGCTGTAAAGAGAGCCCGCATCGGCAGACTGCTTCATTTGATACCATTGCCACCCGCGCATACCGGCAGCAGCCAAGCAGGCAACCGTGACAATAGTGAGAATCAAAGTCCCCCACTTCTCCCACCAGGCTTTAATTTCGGATAGGGACTCTTGCTCTTCTAAATCATATGCCATATGTGACCTTTCTCTTTATCGAGTTTGTTCAGCTAAATATTCAACAGCCTGTTCAACAGTCATCTTCAACTGCTGGCCGTAATCTTTCAAGTTTTCGCGCAGCGGCTTGATAGAAACCATCTTCTCTTGTGTTTCGCTTTCGCCGATAATGACAGCAAAATCAGCTCCGGAAGCATTGGCCCTCTTCATCTGGTTAGCAAACTTAGCGGAACCGGAATGAAGGATCGTGCTGATTTGCTTATTTCTGAGGGCTTCAGCGGTACGCAAAGCAAACAGGAAGGAGTCTTCGCCGCTCCAAGCAACGTAAACGGAGCATTCTTTATAAGACGGAGCGATACCCTCTTCTTTCATCAATTCGATAATTCTTTCAATGCCCATGGCAAAACCGCATGCCGGGGTTTCTTTTCCGCCGAGCATACCAATTAACGGATCGTAACGGCCGCCGCCGCAAACGGTGCTCTGTGCTCCAAGCTTATCAGTAACCCATTCGAAAACCGTCAGGTTGTAGTAATCCAAACCTCTGACTAGGCGGGGATTGATGCGGTAGTCAATTCCTTCAGCTTCTAAAATATCTGTGAGTCTCTTAAGAAATGCTTTGGACTCTTCGCCAAGACTGTCCATTAACTTCGGTGCATTCTCAACCAACTCCTGCATTGCCGGGTTCTTTGTGTCGAGAATTCTTAACGGATTGGTATAAAGCCTTCTCTGAGCTTCTTCATCCAAGATTTCTTTGTGAGCTTCGAAGTACTTAATTAAAGTTTCACGATAGACCTGTCTTTCTGCAAACTGTCCGAGACAGTTCAGTTCCAGCCAGACATTTTTAATGCCAAGCTTGTCCCAAACTCTTTTAACGAGCAAGAGCTGTTCGGCATCCACATCAGGACCTTTAAAACCAAGAGCTTCCAAACCAAACTGATGGAACTGGCGCAAACGGCCTCTCTGAGGACGTTCATGTCTGAACATCGGTCCCATATACCAAAGACGGCGAGGTGCATCATAAAGCAAATTATGTTCAATACAGGCACGGACCACGGAAGCTGTATTCTCCGGTCTCATGGTCAATTCATCCCCGTTCAGAGAATCAACAAAGGAGTACATTTCTTTTTCAACAATATCAGTCACCTCACCGATACCGCGCTTGAACAAACGGGTTTGTTCAAGAATCGGAGTTCTGATCTGCATATAGCCGTATTCTTGGGCAGCTTCAACTACGGCTTGTGTGAACTTATCCCAATAAGGAGTGTCCTCCGGGAGCATGTCAGCCATGCCCTTGATTGCTTGTATTTTATCTTTTGCCATTTTTAATCCTGATTTGCTCCAAACTTTGTTTGGACATAATTATCTATTAATTTTTTGAAATCAGAAGCCATTTGCTCTCCCTTTAAAGAGCAAACTTTCTTTCCGTCGATATAGACCGGAGAAACCGGAGCTTCTCCGCTGCCGGAGCCTCCTTGATTGTCGTCACCATCATCAGGCAGTGGATCTTTATCCGATCGCCCAGTCCGTGGTAAGCCAGCGGGTAAGGCCCTGCGGTGTAGAACCAGGCGAAGACGATGCAGGCGGCGCCTGCGGCGACGAGTTCCCAGCCTCCGTAGCGGAGCACGCCCGCATGAAGCGCCCAGACGAGCAGCGCGACGCCCGCGGCGCAGGCCGCGAGGGTGAATCCCGCAATGCCCGCCTTCATGGCCCGGAGGGTGATGTACCCTTTGGCGAAGGCGCGGTCGGGACCCAGCCGGTCGGGCTGGTCGGCTCCTTTGAGAAAGTCCCAGAGGTCGTTCACCAGGTTGGCCGTGCACTGCATCAGCAGGGCGAACGCGAGGCACAGCACGGCCGGAAGCCAATGGAACCCGTGGTCGGTCCAGGCCAGTGCGGAGCCGATCAGGACGAGGATGACGGAGTTGCCGAGGCTGTACGGCCTGACGGCCAGAATCCAGGCGGAGAGGGAGTTGGTTTTCACGTTTCGGGGTTTTTCAGGGCTTTTGCGGATGGGGTTTTGCGGGTTTTCGGCGGGAGTTGTCAGCGGATCACCAGTTCGGCCTGCCGCGGCATGCGCCGGCCTTCGGGAAGCTGGATGCTCAACACGCCCTCGCTTTCGACGGGTGCGCCGTTCTTCTGCGCCGGACGCCAGCGCGGAGCCTCCGCCACGGCTTTCAGCACGCGCCGTTTGAGGCGGTTGTCGGTCGATTCGAGCTCCTGCTGGACGACGATCTCGCCTTCGGGCGTGATCTTGTAGCGCAGCACCACGCGCGCCGTGGGTTCGCTCTCGTCCCAGCGCACCTGCCGGGCGATGTAGCTGCCGAATGTGGAGTCCGCGGGGAAGGCGGCCGGCCGGTCGTAGCGCAGCGTGATGAGCATCACGCCGTGTGCGGCCCGCTGGCCGTAGCGGGCGATGGTCTCCTCGTCGGCGGGGAGCATCTCGACGTTCTCGATGTCCTCGGGCGGAATCGAGCGTATCTCGGTCGTCTCCTTACCGTTGACGATGTACAGGGGCTGCGGTTTGGGCGTCGCGGCCCGGACGGCTGCGGCGAGAAGCAGGGCGTATAGGAACAGTGCGTATCGTTTCATACCGTAATCTTTTTTTGCAAAACGGCCGGCAGGGGCGGGATATTGCCCTCGGGCTATCCGATCTCCTCCCAGCCCGAGGCCGAAAGGTCCACGCGGCCGTTGGCCCGGAAGAGGACGCCTTCCGCTTCGAGCAGCTCCCGCTGCCGGGTCCATCCGGGTGCGGTGCGGCCCTGGCTGTTGACGACCCGGTGGCAGGGGAGTCCCTCCGGAGCCGCGGCCATCGCCCGTCCCGCGCGGCGCGCATAGCCGGGCATGCCGACCAGCCGGGCCAGCTGCCCGTAGGTTGCGACCCGTCCTGCGGGAATCTCGGCGACGACGCTCCATATCTCGGCGTCGAAATCGGCGGGAATCTTCATCGCGTTTTCAATTTATAAGGCAGGCAGCGCGAATTTGCTTCGAAAGCATCTCGGCCTGCCATCGCCCCTGAAAGCGGCTTCTTAAGCGGTCCGGGGTCGAATTCGGATCGGAAACCCGAAATCCTGCCTTTGCCCCTTGAAAGCCGTTTCTTAAACGGCTAAAGTTCGCTCTCCTTGAGGCGCTCGGCGTTCTCGGCCACGATCAGGTGGTCGATGCAGTCCTGGATGTCGCCGTCCATGAAGGCCGCGAGGTTGTAGATCGTATAGTTGATACGGTGGTCGGTGATACGCCCCTGCGGGTAGTTGTAGG
>ERZ836441.3057-NODE-3057-length-11981-cov-3.992370_pt1 | contig 11981 bp, 7 predicted proteins | sample MGYA00519686_ERZ836441 | MGnify/ENA primary metagenome ERZ836441 (study PRJEB31850, sample SAMEA3708800) | human gut metagenome | biome: human gut; feature: human-associated habitat; material: faeces | place: China | collected 2014 ... | reverse complement strand
TGGCGAAGATGGTAACCTTTTGGAAGAAAAAGCAGAGAACTGTAAGATGTTGAAGGTCAACAACCCGATCCTTACAGAGACAGACCTTCTGAAGATTAAAAATATGAAAGAAGACGGATTCAAGGTTGCAGAGATCCCGACAATCTATTATAAGAATTCAAGCCTTGAAAAAGCAATTGATTATCTGTTCATCGAAGTTGACAGAGCTATCCGCGAAGGGGCTAACATCCTGATCCTTTCAGATAGAGGAGTGGATGAATATCATGTGGCAATGCCGTCACTTCTGGTACTTTCCGGATTGCAGCAGCATCTGGTACGTACGAAGAAACGTACGTCTGTGGGGATTGTTCTGGAGACGGGAGAACCAAGAGAAGTACATCATTTTGCGACACTGATCGGTTATGGTGCATGTGCGATCAACCCGTATCTTGCACATGAATCCATCAAACAGCTTATTGATACCGATATGCTTCAGAAAGACTATTATGCGGCAGTTGATGATTATAACAATGCAGTGCTGGGAGGAATTATAAAGATTGCATCCAAGATGGGTATTTCTACAATCCAGTCTTATCAGGGAGCTAAGATTTTTGAGGCAATCGGACTGAAACAGGAATTCATTGACAAGTATTTTACGGACACGGTCAGTCGTATCGGCGGCATCGGAATCGAAGAAATTGCGGCGGATTATATTGCACGCCATTCTCAGGCATTTGACCCGCTTGGACTGGAAGTTGATATGACACTGAACAGCGTCGGACAGCATAAGTTAAAGAGTGGTGGAGAGAGACATCTCTATAATCCACAGACAATCCATATGCTTCAGGAATCTACAAGACGTGGTGATTATGATATGTTCAAACAGTATACGGATATGGTTAATGCAGAGGGGGAACATATTAATATACGTGGACAGCTGGAATTCAATTATCCGAAGAAAGGCATTCCGATTGAAGAAGTAGAAAGTGTAGATGAGATCGTAAAACGATTCAAGACAGGGGCCATGTCTTACGGTTCTATTTCTAAAGAAGCACATGAGACACTGGCAATCGCGATGAACCAGTTGCATGGTAAATCCAACAGTGGTGAAGGTGGAGAAGAAATTGAACGATTGGATACCAACCGCTGTTCCGCAATCAAGCAGGTCGCTTCCGGACGATTCGGTGTAACTTCCAGATATCTGGTAAGTGCACAGGAGATCCAGATCAAGATGGCACAGGGAGCAAAACCAGGAGAAGGCGGACATCTGCCGGGAGGAAAGGTATATCCATGGATTGCCAAAACCCGTCATTCTACACCGGGAGTCAGTCTGATCTCGCCACCGCCACATCATGATATCTATTCCATCGAGGACCTTGCACAGCTCATTTATGACTGTAAAAATGCAAATAAAGACGCAAGGATTTCCGTAAAACTTGTATCTGAAGCAGGTGTTGGAACTGTCGCAGCCGGAGTCGCAAAAGCAGGAGCCGGATTGATCCTGATCTCTGGATATGATGGAGGAACCGGAGCGGCGGCTAAGAGTTCTATCCACAATGCAGGACTTCCTTGGGAGCTTGGACTTGCGGAAACACATCAGACATTGATCCAAAATGGACTGCGTGAACGTGTCCGTATTGAGACAGATGGAAAATTGATGAGTGGTCGTGACGTGGCAATTGCAGCTATCCTTGGAGCAGAGGAATTTGGATTTGCGACAGCACCACTTGTAACTATGGGATGCGTTATGATGCGGGTATGTAATCTGGATACATGTCCGGTTGGTGTGGCAACACAGAATCCGGAACTTCGCAAGAACTTCCGCGGAAAACCGGAATACGTCATCAACTTTATGAGATTCATCGCACAGAATCTGCGCGAATATATGGCAAAATTAGGTGTTCGTACGATTGATGAACTGGTTGGAAGGACTGACCTTCTGAAAGTCAAAGAAGTGCCGACATCTGATCGTGCAGCAACACTGGATTTAAGCCAGATCCTGCAAAACCCTTATGAGGGAACAAAGACACCAATGACTTATAATCCAAAGAAGATTTATGATTTCGAACTGGAGAAGACGCTGGACGAAAGAGTCCTTGTAAAAGAACTGCTTCCGGCACTTGAAAAGCATCAGAAGAGAAGCCTGGAAGTCGATGTCACGAACACCAACCGTACATTTGGAACAATTTTCGGATCAGAAATTACAAGAAGATATCCGGAAGGCGTAGAGGAAGACAGTTATGTGATCAAATGTACCGGAGCAGGCGGTCAATCATTTGGTGCATTTATTCCAAAGGGTCTGACACTGGAACTTGTAGGAGACGGCAATGATTATTTTGGTAAAGGTCTCTCAGGCGGAAAACTGATCGTGTATCCACCGAAGGGTGTTACATTTAAACACGAAGAGAATATTATAATAGGAAATGTTGCACTTTACGGAGCAACCAGTGGTAAAGCTTTTATCAATGGTGTGGCAGGTGAGCGTTTTGCAGTCCGAAACTCTGGCGCAAAAGCAGTTGTAGAAGGTGTTGGTGATCATGGATGTGAGTACATGACCGGCGGATGCGTTGTTGTTCTTGGCAAGACTGGAAAGAACTTTGCAGCCGGAATGAGCGGCGGTGTCGCTTATGTACTGGATCTGAACAGTGATCTTTATAAGAATATTAATAAGCAGATGGTAAATATTGAACGAGTAACTTCGAAGTTTGAAATCAACGAGTTGAAAGAAATGATCGAAGAGCATGTGGCTTATACGAATTCTGAGAGCGGAAAAGAAATTCTGGACCACTTTACCGATTATCTGCCGAAATTTAAGAAAATCATTCCGATTGATTACGAGAAAATGCTTTCTACTATCGTCCAGATGGAAGAACAGGGCATGAGCAGTGAGCAGGCTAGAATTGAAGCATTTTACGCAATTAAAGAAGGAAGAAGATAGGGGGCGGACAACGTGGGAAAACCAACAGGATTTATGGAATATGAAAGACAGGATAAGCCGGCAGAGTCACCGAAGGAGCGAATCAAGCATTTCCGCGAATTCCACACACCTTTGTCAAAAGAAGAACAGGAGCGCCAAGGTGCAAGATGTATGGCGTGTGGCGTTCCGTTCTGCCAGGCAGGACAGATGATTATGGGGATGGCAAGTGGCTGCCCTCTCCATAATCTGGTGCCGGAGTGGAATGATCTGATTTACCACGGCAACTGGGAAGAGGCTTATTATAGGTTAAAAAAGACGAATAATTTTCCGGAATTCACTTCCAGGGTATGTCCTGCACTTTGTGAGGCAGCATGTACATGTGGACTCAACGGAAATGCAGTATCATCAAAAGCGAATGAGTACAGTATTATTGAAAATGCTTACGAAAAAGGATACGCTGCGGCAAGACCGGTGAAAGTCAGAACCGGAAAGAAAGTAGCTGTCGTGGGATCAGGACCGTCCGGACTTGCTGTGGCAGACATGCTGAACCGCAGAGGACATAGCGTGACAGTGTTTGAACGGGAAGACAAAGTCGGAGGACTTCTTCGTTACGGAATTCCAAACATGAAACTGGAAAAACAGTATATTGACCGTAAGGTAAATATTATGGAAGAAGAAGGAATTACATTTGTAACAAATTGCAATATCGGGAAAGATAAAAAAGCTTCTTCTATATTAAAAGAGTTTGACCGTGTAGTTCTCTGCTGTGGAGCTTCTCATCCAAGAGATATCAAAGCACCGGGACGGGACGCAAAAGGAATTTATTTCGCAGTCGATTTCCTGAAGTCCACGACAAAAGCATTGTGGGCAAATGATATGAAACTGGTGGATGGCACATACATTTCTGCAAAGGGAAAACACGTTATCGTTATTGGCGGAGGTGATACGGGAAATGACTGTATCGGAACTTCTATGAGACATGGCGCAAAATCTGTTCTTCAAGTAGAAATGATGCCCAAAGCACCAGATACTCGTGCAGATAACAACCCGTGGCCGGAGTGGCCAAAAGTCTGCAAAACAGACTATGGGCAGGAAGAAGCAACGGCAGTCTTCGGACATGATCCGCGTGTATATCAGACAACGGTCAAAGAGTTCATCAAAGATAAGGAAGGAAATCTCTGCAAGGTCACACTTGTGAAGCTGGAGCCGAAGAAAGACGAGAAAACCGGACGCATGATGATGACTGAGATACCGGGAACTGAGTATACAGTACAGGCAGATCTTGTACTTATTGCAGCAGGATTTCTTGGAAGTGAAGAATATGTGACAAAAGCATTTGGCGTGGAAGTCAATGCGCGTACAAATGTGGCAACACCGGCAGGTGAGTATCATACAAATGTGGAGCGGGTGTTCACAGCGGGAGATATGCACAGAGGTCAGTCACTGGTTGTATGGGCAATCCGCGAAGGAAGAGAAGCCGCACAGGAAATCGATGTCAGCCTGATGGGATATACGAATATGAATGTACAGTAACATTCTGATATGCAAGCGAAAATATGATAAGAAAACACTTATAATCCAGGTTCGACTTGAATATCATCACATGACTGAATGTGAAAGCCTTTGAAAGCTAAATGTTACAAAAATGTTAAAAAATATTGCAAATATGTACTGGCTCATGTATAATAGCATCTAGATGTAGTAGCAAAACTATATAAAATTGTATACATTTGAGTGAGGAAGTTTTATATGAATAAATTTGGAAGAAGAATACTGGCAGCATTAATTACGAGCAGTTTAGTAGTTACACCGGTTTTGGCAGCACCTTCAGTAGATGATCTTCAGAAGAGTAAGGCATCAGCGCAAAGTGAAGTAAACTCACTTCAGTCACAGCTTCAGAGTATTGTAAGTAAGATTACTCAATTGGAAGCTGATCTTACAACAAAGGGTGAAGAGATTATTCAGGCGCAGGCAGATCTGGAACAGGCACAGGAAGACGAGAAGACACAGTATGCGGCTATGAAGCTTCGTATCAAGTATATGTATGAGGCTGGTGATGCAACAGCGCTTGAATCACTGGTAAGCTCAGAAGATTTTTCGGATCTGTTAAGTAAAGCTGAGTATGTTCAAAGTGTACATGGATATGATCGCGACAAGCTGGAAGAATATGTTGCAACTAAGCAGAAGATTGCTGATCTGAAGGATCAGCTTGAGACAGAGCAGTCACAGCTTGAGAGTATGCAGACAGAATATGAGACAGAAGAGTCTAATCTGACAACTCTGATTGATTCAAAACAGGCAGAAGTAGCAGATCTTGATTCACAGATTCAGGAAGCAGCAGAGAAGGCAGCGAAAGAAGAGGAAGAGCGTCAGAAGAAAGCAGAAGAGGAAAGACAGAAACAACTTCAGGCAGCATCTCAGAATAGTACAACAACGAATAGTAATTCTGGCAGCTCCAATAGTTCAAGCAGCTCCAATAGTAATAAAGGCAACAGTAGCTCGAATTCAAGCGGTTCCAGTAACAAAGGAAACAGCAGTTCATCATCAGGCAGCAGTTCTGGTAGTTACGTATCCGGAAGTACAGTATCCCGTGCATATTCAGCACTTGGAAAACCGTATGTATGGGGAGCGGCAGGACCGAATTCCTTCGATTGTTCCGGACTTGTAAGTTTCTGTCTGACAGGAAGATATTCACATACATATAGCTCCAGTGATTTCGTTGGATTGACTAAGGTAAGTAATCCACAGCCAGGAGATATTTGTGTAAGAGTTGGGCATGTAGGTGTTTATATAGGTGGAGGTCAGATGATTCATGCACCACACACAGGAGATGTAGTGAAAATATCTGCAGTACCATCTAATATGTGGTACGTTCGCCCATAAAGTATATCAGCTGGGAGTCAATCCCCCAGCTGATATAGCCTCCGGCAGGATTGCAGAGGTGCGCAGTAGAAGTGTGTCATGCAATTGCATGACGCGCACCTCGCAGCAAGAATGCCGAGGCATTCTTGAAAAGAAAATGAATAATTTAATGCCAGTTCTTTTTTTGAAAGGACTGGCATTTGTCATATACAAGAGCATATCTAGACATCTTTGATGGAATTGTATCTGAAATGGTAAAAAAATGAACACAAAATGATAAAGATTGCGTCAAATTTGTAGCGGGTTGCGTAAACTATGAAAAATGTGTATAATAACGATGGGGCGTTTTCGAAAGAAAAATAATTAAAAGAGGGAAGATGAATATGAACAAAATAGGTAAGAGAATTCTGGCGGCGGCAGTTGCCAGTTCTGTACTTGTGACACCGGTTTTTGCAGATCCATCTGTTGACGATTTGAAAAAGAGCAAAGAGTCCGCACAGAATGAAGTAAGTTCACTCCAGACACAGCTTAATACAGTAGTGGGAAAGATTACGGAGTTGGAGTCTCAACTTAGCAGTAAAGGTGAAGAGATTATTCAGGCACAGTCAGATCTGGAAGATGCCGAGGCAGAAGAACAGAAACAGTATGCAGATATGAAGGTTCGTATTAAGTATATGTACGAAGCTGGCGATCAGAGTGCTGTAGAAAGCTTAGTTGGTTCAGAGGATTTCTCTGATATGGTCAACAAAGCGGAATATGTAAGTAATGTACATAATTACGACAGACAGAAATTACAGGAGTACGTAGAGACAAAGCAGAAGATTTCTGATCTGAAAGAACAACTGGAAGAAGAACAGTCACAGCTTGAAAGTATGCAGACAGAGTATGAGTCACAGGAGTCGAAACTTGATAACCTGATCGCATCTAAGCAGGCAGAGGTGTCTGATCTGAATCAGCAGATTGAAGAAGCTGAGCGTAAGGCAGCAGAAGAAGAGCTGAAGAGACAGCAGGAAGAAGCAGCAAGACAGGCAGAAGCAGCAAGACAGCAGGCTGCATCGAACAGGAATAATTCTTCCAGCTCATCAAGCAATAGCTCAAGTAATAGCAATAAGGGAAATAGTTCCAATAAAGGAACAAGCAACAATGCTCCAAGTTATGTATCAGGAGACGCAGTGTCCCGTGCGTATTCTGCACTTGGAAAACCGTATGTATGGGGAGCAACAGGACCGAATTCCTTTGACTGTTCAGGTCTTGTAGGTTTCTGCCTGACAGGTAGATATTCACGTTCCTGCACATCAGCGTCATTGAATGCCCTTCCGACCGTGAGTAACCCACAGCCTGGAGATGTGTGTGTAAGATCCGGACACTGTGGAATTTACATTGGAAATGGTCAGATGATCCATGCACCACATACAGGAGATGTAGTAAAAGTAGCAAGTGTCCCTTCTAATATGAGAATCGTACGTCCTTAATAAAAGAATATTGAATTTATTTGCCAGGATTTCTTTTGAATCCTGGCATTTTTAATGTCTGAAAAGTATCTGAAAAAACAATTTCATTATTGATAATTCAGTAAAATTATTGTATTCTGAACGTATAAGACAAATGAGGAGTATAACATTCAGGCGGGGGAGAAACATGAATGTAAAAGGGTAATTAATAAGGAAGGGTGAGAAAATGAAAGTACGAGTTGTTCGGGCGCTTATTGCTTCTGCGGCAGTGAGCACTTTATTTGTTACGACAGCGTTTGTAACACCAGTATTTGCGGAACCAGAGAATCAGGTGGAAACACTGGAAAATCAGAAAAGTGAAGTTGAGGCACAGGCAGATAGTATTAATTCCCAGTTGGTTTCATTGTTGGTCAGTTATAAGGCGCTGCAACAAGACATTGATAATCAGCAGGTGAGAATTGGTGAGGTTGGACAAGACCTTGCAGTTGCGCAAGAGAATGAGCAAAAGCAATATGAAGATATGAAACTTCGTATAAAATATATGTATGAAAATGGTGATGCATCATTTGCAGAAGCTATTCTGACTGCAACATCCTATTCAGATTTAGTCAATAAGTCTGAGTATGTCGAGAAAGTTCATGGTTATGACCGAAACAAACTAATGAAATATGTGCAGACAAAAGAAGAAGTTGCGAATTTGAAAACAGAACTTGAAGGCGAACAGGCAGATATGGAAGTCATGGCGCAGGAGATGAGTTCGCAACAGGCAAATTTGGAATCAACTTTAACCCAGATGCGTGCCCAAATCGCAGATTTTGACAGCCAGCTTGCAAGTGCGCAGGCAGAGGCAGATGCAAAAGTAGCAAGAATGCAGGAAGAGCAGCAAATAGCTCAGAGTAAGAGTGAAAACCAGACAGGAAATGTTTCATCGGCTAATCAGGTGGGGGCGGCAGCCGATACAGGTACGACAAAGCCAACCGGAGGAAATGCAACACCGTCAACGGGGAATGCAACGACGCCATCAACCGGAAATACAGGCACGACAAAGCCAACCGGAGGAAATACAACACCGCCAACGGTAAATACAACGACGCCATCGACTGGAAATACGGGTACGGCCACACCATCAACCGGAAATGCAGGGACAACGACAAAGCCGTCAACAGGAAGCTCTTCTAATACAAGCAAGCCGAGCAATGCATCTGCCGGACAGAAGATTGCCAACAAAGGCTGTGAATACATAGGGAATCCGTATGTATATGGAGGAAACAGTCTGACGAATGGAATTGACTGTTCTGGGTTTGTGCAGCAGATTCATGCAAAATTTGGAATATCTACACCGAGAAATTCCACATCACTTCGTTATGGCGGAAAGGCTGTAGCTGTTTCAGATATGATGCCGGGAGATGTGGTTTGTTATGAGGGGCATGTCGCAATATATATTGGTGGAGGACAGATAGTACATGCTTCCAACAGTAAACCTTATCCGGCAGGTGGAATAAAAACGTCCAACGCATATTACAGAACGATTGTTGCTGTAAGACGTTACTGGTAGTAAAAATTACGGATATTGTAAAAAAATAAAATATGCAAAAATCTAATATGATGTTTTTGAAAAACCCTTGCATTAGCAAGGGTTTTATGATATCATTTTAAGGTCGCAAAAAAGCACGCACATGGCTGTCTGAGACGGTGCCAGTCAAAAGAAAGAGACTGGTTTCAAGGACGTATACCGGTGCGGAAGTAAAAAAAACCAATTGGAGGAAAGAAACATGAGCGTTATTTCAATGAAGCAGCTTTTAGAAGCAGGTGTTCACTTTGGACATCAGACAAGAAGATGGAACCCTAAGATGGCTCCTTACATCTACACAGAGAGAAATGGTATCTATATCATCGACTTACAGAAATCTGTAGGAAAAGTTGATGAGGCTTACTATGCAGTATCTGATATTGCAGCACAGGGTGGAACAATCCTTTTCGTAGGAACAAAGAAACAGGCTCAGGATGCAATCAAAGTAGAAGCAGAACGCTGCGGAATGTATTATGTAAATGAGAGATGGCTTGGAGGAATGCTTACAAACTTCAAGACAATCAAGAGCAGAATTGCCCGTCTCAAAGAGATTGAGAGAATGTCTGAGGATGGAACATTTGATGTACTGCCTAAGAAAGAAGTTATCCAGATCAAAAAAGAGTGGGAGAAACTTGAGAAGAACCTTGGCGGAATCAAAGAGATGAAGAAAATCCCAGATGCTATCTTCGTAGTAGATCCTAAGAAAGAGAGAATCTGTGTTCAGGAGGCTCACACACTTGGAATTCCACTTATCGGTATCGCTGATACAAACTGTGATCCAGAAGAACTTGACTATGTTATCCCAGGAAATGACGATGCAATCCGTGCAGTAAAACTGATTGTTTCTAAGATGGCAGATGCTGTTATCGAAGCTAATCAGGGAGAGGCTGGCGCTGACGTATACGAGGAAGCTGAAGCAGCTGAAGAAGTAGCAGAAGCAACAGAAGAGTAAGAACCAGATAATATTGATTAATTACATTAATTAATTGGAGGACAAAAAAGATGGCAGTTACAGCTAGTATGGTAAAAGAATTAAGAGAGATGACCGGAGCAGGAATGATGGACTGCAAAAAGGCACTTTCTGCAACAGATGGTGATTTTGACAAAGCTATTGAATTCCTTCGTGAGAAGGGACTTGCTACTGCTGAGAAGAAAGCAGGAAGAATTGCCGCTGAAGGACTTGTAGCAACAACTATCAAAGATGGTGATAAAGTTGCAGCAATCGTAGAAGTTAATGCTGAGACAGACTTCGTAGCAAAGAACGATGTATTCCAGACATTTGTTAAAGAAGTTGTTGAGCAGGCAGCAAACACAGATGCAGCTGATATCGATGCATTCAAGGCTGAAAAATGGGCACTTGATACATCTATCACAGTAGATGAGAAACTTGCAGCTATGATTGCTAAGATTGGCGAGAACATGAACATCAGAAGATTTGAGAAGATCGTATCAGAGGATGGAATCGTTGTATCTTACATCCACGCAGCAGGAAAGATTGGTGTTTTAGTAGAAGCTAAGACGGAGAGCAATGACGAGAGAGTAAAAGAGGCTCTTAAGAACGTTGCTATGCAGGTAGCAGCTCTGAATCCGAAGTACGTATCTACTGATGATGTACCGGAAGAGTACAAAGAGCATGAAAAAGAGATTCTTATCGCTCAGGCTAAGAATGATCCTAAGAATGCTAACAAGCCAGAGAACATCATCGAGAAGATGATTACTGGACGTCTTGCAAAAGAGCTTAAAGAGATTTGCCTGTTAGAGCAGGAGTACGTAAAAGCTGAGAACAAAGAGACAGTTGCTAAGTATCTTGAGATGGTATCCAAAGAAGTTGGAACACCTGTAGAGCTTAAGAGATTCGTTCGTTTCGAGACTGGTGAAGGTCTTGAGAAAAAGAATGAGGACTTTGCAGCAGAAGTTGCAGCTCAGATGAACGCATAATCTTACAGTTCGCATAAGAATCTGAACCGTATTATTATCATGTAAATCAACGAAAAACCTTGAATTTCCTATGAAAATAGGATGATTCAAGGTTTTTTTGCGTGTTGGGGAATAAATTTTGACTTATCGTAAATTATCGCTATTTATGCATGGAATTGGGTAAAAGTTGGGGAGTGAGTTGGGGAATTTCAATTCCCCAACTGTCGTATGAAACTTCGCCTCATTCTTCTGAAATAAAAGGGCGAAGATTGCTTGTTTTATTTTATTGGGGGATAGCGTAGTTCCCCAACTTTTGGTGTATGATAATATGAGATGTCTTAACATTTTGTAAGTTGTTATGAAAATATTTTTCAATTGATGAAATTAAATATACAGATTATAATAGAGATAGATGAAAACTATTTGTAGTAGAAATGGAGAAAAAATGAAATATAAAATTATTGCTGTTAATAATGATACAACAATTAAAACAATTGTAGCTGAAATATCGGAGGAAGAATATGAAACTATTATGTCTAATATAAAACAACTTCAAATATCTATGTTGAGTAAAGATTATTATGTTGTAGTTAGAGATAATATAAAAGAGTTACTTGCGTTTTTGCCTACAATAAAGATGCAAGATAAGTATTCAATTGATACAATTAATCGATATACATACAATGTATTAGGCACTTTTTATGCATGGATTGAATATTATGAAAGCCATTATAAAAAAATTTTTGAACCCATTAAGAAAAAATATTATGATAAATATTTTGAGTATCGAATGATGTATAATCTTCGGATTTATATGACTCATTGTGAAATGGCGATTACAAAAATAGAGTTTTGTCCTGGAAAATTGGAAATGTATATATATATTGAACCAGAAAATTTGTTACAAAATTCGAGCAGATTGCAAAAAAAGATTATTACAGAGTTGCAGAAAATGCGTGATGATAATGAAAAAATTGATTTATATGAATTAATGTTAGGATTTGAAAAAATATTTACATCTATGCATAAAGAACTTTTAAAAGCATTAGAACCAGAATTACAAAATGTATTAAATGAAATAAATCCATATCTTCAATTTACATCTGAAGGAAAAGCAAAATTATGTTATATATATGAAAAAGAAACGGATAAGAGAGTATATTCATTAACGGCATTTATAGGAGCTTTTATAAATAAAATGTGTAATCCATATTAAATGTACATAGCCGATTGGTTCACCAAGAATCAGTCGGTTTTTCTATGCCCATTTTTATACATAGCCAGT